>JAABUP010004953.1_pt1 | contig 21155 bp, 37 predicted proteins | sample 5559201 | NCBI WGS metagenome assembly JAABUP01 (sample SAMN10711887, study PRJNA513373) | rock metagenome | isolation source: Antarctica rocks | place: Antarctica
GCAGATATGGAAGAGAAAGTGTCTGTGCACACGGCTTGCCTAGTTGCTTGCCAGGAGGAGCTGCTTGGGCTGCAGGACCAGGTCAAAGCGGCACAGCAAGCTGCAGACCTGGTACTCATCACAGCCTGTACTGGCAGTGCGCATGTTTTGCCCTTGTCTCACTGCTGTTGCTGTCGCTGCCATTTTGTGATTCATATATATACCTGTCACTGGGTCACCACTCAGAGTATCATACGGCAAGTGCTTGAAGTTGGCTCAGTGTTGACTCATGCGGTCAATGCTTGACTCAGTTCTGCTAGGCTTCATCAAGGCATGTTGCTGAAGTCCAAGAGACAGTCTTGTAAGTATGGGCATTGAGCAGACATCGTCAGTGTCGAATAGTACGCTCAGCATCTTTGCATGCCATTGTGCATCCATGTGACAGAGACACAGCAGGTGATTTGGGAACAAGGTTAGCTGTATTATGCAGGAGCACAGGCAGCAGGCTGAGACGGCAGCTCTGCATGAGCAGCTGGCACTGCTGCAGACAGCACTGACAGACAAGCATGCCAGACAACAGTCCTTGCAGACAGCCCACATGCATGCTCAGGTCTGATTGCTGCTTGGATCAACAATCACATTACGGCTGGTATGCTTTTGCATTGTCAGGCAGTTGCCTTGCTTGTCTGGTCATGTACAACACAGCCTTGCAGTCTGGCTTCCAGTGTTTCTTGCACGCTCAGGGCAAGCATTGTCTGCACATATGCTGAAAGGTTGCTGCATGATGTCTGCTGCCATCAGACTATGTCGCACTGCCTGTGCTTGATACTGCATCAGCGCAAATGGCTGCTCAATACAATGATCCAACAAGATCTGTTTCAATTGAGCAGCTCCTGCAAACAAAACATATGTTGGCTTCTGTAGATCAGCGTGCAGTCTGTGTCGGAGCAGCTGCAAGCTGCAGTACACCCAGATCGGCTAGAGCATCCAGCAGGCTTTTCAAAAATGGACAATGCAGTTGCGCGGTTGCTGAAGCAGAGCCAGCAGGGTCATTTGCAGGGCACCTTCTTTGGACGGTTACAAAGCCTGGCTGTAGTTCCTGCACCTGAAGATGAGGTTGCTGTCAACGCAGTGCTGCGAGAGCTGAGCAATCTGGTGAGAAAGCTGAGCTTGCAACTGGATGTTTGTCATGCAGAGGCCTAGCTGGTTATGGTGGTATTCTGAATGAGGCACCAGAAACCAATTCAATCCAAGATGCTGCTTTGGCTACTGTCATAGTATACTGCTTCAGCTTGTGAGTACTCTTGATGTGACATTGTGTGCCTGTTGGCTGTCCAAAGAGCACTCAAGGTGCACATCTGCGCAACAGAAAGCCCATGTGGACCTATGTGCTGACTCACCAATGATACAAGGTTTTACCCTTCTGGGCTGACAAATGCGGCGCATACCGTGCATGAATTTCCAAATTCCTTGCAATATGAAGAAAAGAGCTCTTGTCCGGAATGCTGAACAGAAGTGTGCAATCTCCACTGCTTGTGAAGCCCTTGTGTTATGTTTCAGGCCAACTGCCTGGTTGTGTCAGACCGACGGACTGCTGCGGAGGTTGTGTCACACTTCAGAGAGCACAAAGTGGGCACGGCCAACTGCAAGATCACAGATGAGCTGAGCAAACATGACAGGTACAGCACTTCCCCAAGGCACCCTGGCTTGCATGCATGCATGACCCCACCACCAAAGGCAGGCTCTTGACTGTGGAACATCACAAACTACCTCTCTGCAGTCGTCAAGATGCTTCCCAATTTGCCTGATCTTTGTGCTGAAGCCTTCAATACCGTATCATTGTCGGCACATCATGACTCATTTGCGACAGCATGCATACTTTGAGAGGCATTGTGAGAAAGCTTGTCTTTCACAAAGCTGACCATTGCTGCAAGTTGGCTTGATGATTCACTGCTGCCCTGGAGCCCTTCTTGCTGGCGATAGTGGTATGCCCTGTAGGATGGGCGCGATGCTGAATGCTGAGGAGGGAGTGCGGCCACTCATAGCACTGGTACAGGTTGAGGTACCGCATGCTCAGTGTGTCTTCACCAGCATGCTCAACTCCTGGTACCTAGTCAAGGATAGACACAGTAAGAACATCTGCCCCACCCAACCAAGAGGCCCTTCACCAGAGTACTGGCTGCACATCTGACCAAGACACTAAATCCTGTGTGTTTGTTGCTTTGATACATGCATTAATTATGTTAGTTTCATGGCAGCCAGCATCATTCCTTGCTGTGTCCATCTTGTGCTTGTCCATAAAATCTGACATCAATTGAGCTGATGGCATGGTGCCAACCTGAAAAGTGACTGTTGCTGCAGCTGCTGTGCGCATGATAGCCAGGGATAGGAACAAGCTGGGCAGCAGCAGGTTTGCTGGCAGGAACCTGGTCACCAAGCAGGTGCCCACCACTCTCTCGCAGCTCATGCATGTTGCCTATGAGCTCATTCAGCTATCAGCTTTCCTCTCAGTTGACAAGTCTGCTGCTGGAGTTGTGCCTTGTATGGTCAGCCGAGTTTGCTGTTCCTAGCGTTAGGTTTAGTCGTGATCGGCCTAGTGTACAAGGCATACCCTGATGGTTGCCGGCATAAATATACATTCCTGCCAAGGCTAAGGCCCTACCCCGTGAGGGGGCATCAGCTCTTGCGACGCTGTTCCTTGCATTCTCAGGGTGTCATGTGCTTGCCGTCATCACGATATGGCTCAGGCCAAAGTGGTCTGCAGGGAGAGCTGTTCAAGGTGGATGGTGAGGTAGTGGGCATGGGCAGAGCAGGGCAGGGCAGCGCCAAGCAGCCCTATGCTCTGGGACAGGCCGTCACTACATCAGGTGGACCTCTGACACGACTTCTCTCGGCCGCTCAAAGTTGTGCATGCAACCCAGCGACCAGTGCCATCTATCCCTATACATCTTCAGCCAGGTAAATGGTGTGCTAGTAGTCTTGTTTGCTCACTACCCGCCAGTCAAACCCAACTTTCTGCTCAAACGTGATCACTGTTCACCTGCCACGTAGGCTGCATGCCGCAAGCCACCCAGGCAAATCCCCAATACATACAGGAGCTAAAACAGCGCCTGCAGCAGCATCAAAGTGACGCCATCAGCATCAACCAGCAGGTGGGATTTGCTGCATCACAGCGGCTTTGCATTCTGCCCTACTGCTGCCCCATGCGTTGGGAATGTTTATGCTCTTGGCATGACTGCAGTGTGGTGGTGCTGCCTGCTGGCGGGCACAAGTGCACAACACAGTTGAAGCATATCCACTGTCTTCCTGCAAAGCATGAATTTAAAACTGGGCATTTGCTCACAATTCCCATACACCTCATGCACATCCATACAAGCAAACCGTGAATGTGCTCACTGCCAAAACAGCACCTCATTTAGGGCGCTACTCAGGAGAGTACAGAATATTCTGGGAAGTTAGGTGTGAAACGAATGGATTGAATGACTCAAAGCACACATCGAGCAAGTGTTGCATGAGGCTGCATGAGCACTGGTCACATTGCTGCAGGTGAATGAGGTCACAGCAAGCATGTGTGATCTGCAGCAGCAGCAAGCAGACCTGGAGGTGCGCTTAAGGCAAACAAGCGTCACTCCACACCACAGGCGCCGCATGGTATGGACTCTCTTTGCCACCCTGGCTGAGGATGTACAATGGGTTGTATGCAGCATCTGGATACCTCTGTACGTTATGACTGTCACTGAACACGCCATTGACATGCAACTCCAGCTGCGTTTCAGCGTCACTGTGCTGTCTTTCTGTTTGGAGCAACTGCTACTTGCACCATGCATGTTGTATCTGCTTGTCCACACCGTAAGTTGGAGTTCATTCAGGTTGCATGCTATGCTTTGCCTTGGACTTTTATGGCGAACCAACAGGGTGATGTCTCGTATGCTGCTACAAGATGTACCTGCATCCTTGTTGTTGCCCCTGAGCATAATCGCAGAGTGAGGGCTTGCGCACACTTTTACAGGCTGGTCAGGATGTGGCCAAAAAGCAGTCTGAGCTCGCTGATAAGGCACAAATGGTGAAGGAGCTGGATGCCATAAGGTTTGGCTGTCTGTCATATCTTGTGGCTATTGTTGCCTGGATGTTAAAACTCCCAGGAGAATGATTATCCTGCAACAATGTGGCTTTGTCAGCATATTTGAGGGCTGCAGCAAAATGTTTGTGTGGGGACAGAAATGTGGGTACAGGGTGACAGTATCTGCACTGCATAGCCAACATATCATTCACCATCTACACCTATATACGTTATAAGTTGTCGTTGTTCACCTTCATCGGCAATGTGACATTGTTTTGCCTACATTGCAGGACTGTCTTAGCAGGGCAGAAGAAGGAAGCTGAGAATGATGCTGCCAAGCTACAGGATGAGTACACACTCCTCATGGCTGCTGCAAGAGATGAGGGCCCTGCCGGCCATTTGCTAGACTTGCGGTCCAAGCTTGCTGCCCACCAAACGCAGTGCATTGCTGTAAGACTCATAGCAGCTTGTCTAATAATTACAATTATTGTAAATGGCAATCGAGAGCCAGCAGTCAACTCTACATGCTGCTGCAGTGGGGGACCAGTTGCTGGCCTTCTGCTAGCACTCAACCGTTGCTGCAGACAGCAGCGGGTCTCATATCAGCTTGTACAGCCGCAAACTGCCTGGCTGGCAGTTGCCATTGCACGCTGCTTGCTGCCTACATCTGCTCCTGTCTTTTGGTTGCCACTCAAAGCCTGCAGAGTTTGCGGCCACTGACCACATTGCCGGCAGTCTTGGCTCAAAGCCTGTCACATCTATAAAAGCATGCCTGATGCTTGATGCATATTATAAGCTGCAATGAGATGTGCAGGCTACAGAGGCGCAGCAGAAGGCTGACAAGGCAGAGAAGGCAGCCTCACGCCGCCTGGCCCTGCTGACCACCAACTTGGCATCAGTCTCCAGTGACCTTGCTGCAGGTCTGTCATGCAGCTCATCCTTTTTTCTTCACTGCACGAGCCTCTGACATCACCCTTTTTGCGTTGTGTGCCTCTGGACTGGTTCGCCGTTTCAGAAAGCTTCATGTGCAAGGAAGCTTCAACTGCAGCATCAAAACAGGTGGCCACATTGGCCAAAGTGTTGAGAGTGCTGTGGTCAAAAAGTGGGAGACATGCTGCCCTAGGCGTCATGCTAGATGTTACCTTGCCATGTACAGAAGTCCATGCAGAGCCAATGCTTGGAAGAACTCACAGTCGTTTTTGCTTGCGCAGAGGCAGCAGGGAAGGGAGCAAAGACTGTGCAGATGCAGCAGCAGGTTGCTCAGCTGGAGGCTCACCTGCAAGATGCCTCAGCTCGGCAGAAGACTGCCTCTGACCACCTCAACATTTGCAAGAACCAACTCAGCCATTGCAACAGGTGAGCCGGCCTGTAGCTGATGATGTGCCTGGGCAGCCCGGTATAATACTTGGCTTCTCATTAAATTGACGCCGAAAGCTGTAGTCTTTCTTTTCTTTTCTTTTCTTTTCTTTTCTTTTCTTTTCTTTTCTTTTCTTTTCTTTTCTTTTCTTTTCTTTTCTTTTCTTTTCTTTTCTTTTCTTTTCTTTTCTTTTCTGATGATGTGCTGGTCTGAGCAAACATCGGCCGCAGTATCCATTGTCCATATGTGCAAGCTACTGTGCATGATGTGTGTTGCCACGGTGCAAAGCATGCTTGAAAATAGATGGCTGCTGTGTTGCTTGCGTCATTAAAGCACCACAGCTTGATTGCTTTGTGACGTGTGGTCTGCAGAGCATATGATGCTGCTGCTGACAAGGCCAAAGAGCTGCAAGTTGAGCTTGAGCAGGTGCAAGAGAGTTTGCAAGCAGACAGGCTGAAGCAGCACAACATCAGGCAGGTACTGGCAGCAATGCAATGCCATGCAGCTCAGCAGCCTGCACATCTTTCTTGCAATGGCAATAGCACAGCAGCTTCCTCTGGTGAAGGTCCTTCCCTTTGGTGTGTATAATGGTCAAGCAGCATCTGTGCCAGCCATTGTTTTAGTTCATCAGCGGCAGCAGCATAATTGTTGCATGCATCATGCCTGTTTGATGTTTACTATCTACAGGGCTGGATTTTTGTCTCAAACTCTTCCTGTCTGCGGTGTCAAATGCTCTTATTCACAGAAGAGTGTCTGAACGATGACTGCTGGTGCCTGCAATAGCTTCCAAATAGGGGTGCTTTGCATGGTGTCCGATCTTCTTCATCAAATTTCTTCCTATCCCAGGTTTCCATCCCCAACACCTTTCATTGTAAAACCTCTTCTGAAAGTCTCCCGTGTTCTTTTCCTGCCTATCCCCAACCTGCTCAGCCAATCCCCAAGCCCCTGCTTCCCTCTCCCTGCTGTTCAGCCCCAACCTGCTCAGCCAATCCCCAACTGAGAGTCACCTCCTGACCCATTCCCAACATCAACATCCTTCTGTTTACTGCAACAACATGATTGACTCCAACAAGGACTTCTATTTGTTGAAACCGAAAGGCAAATTTGGTCCCTTCAATTTGCAGCAGGAGGGGCCAAGAGGCAGAAGAGCCTTCCCAGCAGCAGTAGCCTGACTCACAGGCGGGGCTGCGTCATTCTTTCTGATTCAGAGTCTGACACAGACATGGAAGCAAGATCTTGCCAGCCAGCAGCTCCTTTCCCTGGGTTATTCCGTTCAGGCAGGTCTGCCAAACGAGGGCCACAGAAAGCAGTGGACATTGATGTGGACTGGGAGTCTGAAGCCGCTCAACTAGCAGAGGAGGAAGCCAGCCTGGAGGTAAGAGATACGTTTCTTAGCATGGATGCAACATGCCACATGGTCAGTCAACTTTGCTCTGGTATGCCTTTTGGCAGAGATGCCGCCCATAATGGCATTTTAGTATTCTGTGGCTCTGCATGCTCTTCATGCAGTCTTGAGATTTGGTTGCTGTCATGGGGCTATCTGTTTCGTGCCGTGCTGCTGTACCAGACCTGCTGCGCCTGTTAAACAGCCATATGTGCGTAACTGCACTGTGACATGCCTCATAACAGCCCTCCATGTCAAGTGAGTGTTCAACAACCAGCTCCAAAGCAGGTCTACAGCTTGTCACTTTTGTTGTGTGTGCAGGAGATGAAGGCAGGCATTGATGTGCATGCCCTGGAGCAGGATGTGGAGGCTGCTCAGCGCCTTCAAGACCTCACCCAACAGCTCTATCGTCAGGAAGCCAGTCTATCAAGGTGAAGCTTGACAAACACCACACGCCTCTTACAGCCTGGTTGAGAGTAGTCTCTGGTCACAAGCATCCATGTTACAGCTTGATGCTGGCTGTGTAGCAGTCCAGTGTTGTTTTCCTTGGTACAGGCTACCCCCTGCTAGTAGAGAGCAATGAGCTCATCTAGCAAAGAGGCATAGAGACAAGGTGTGTCCACTGCCAAGATGATGATGTGTGTATAGCAATGTCACTGTACTGCATGTGGTCGACCCAAGGTATCTTACCCATGTAGAAACACGTTTTAGCTGTCCCCAGGCATTGTACGGTGTAACTGTACATGGTCCAAGGGATATTTCTCTTCAAGGATGTGATGTTAAATGTCAAATTTTGTTTCTGTATCCTGAAGCTTACATGGTATATGCACAGGCTTCAGCAGGAGAAGCAGGATCTGGAAGAGCAGCGGCTGCGCAAATTCTGCAGTGTCATGGAGGCAGTGAACTGCAGCCTAGGTGGCATCTACAAGCAGCTGACAGCAGGCCAGGGTGATGCATATCTCACCTACACTGAAGTCACCTTGCTGCTGTTTGCTGAGGGCGTGCACTTCCATGTCAGGTGTGCAAGCGCATGAGCCCTGATGTGGGCAGTAGGCAAGCAAATGTTCCCTATGGCGTGGAAAGTGATGCGCCTGCTGTGCTTTTGTGATCTGCAGTTGAGATCAGGATGCATGCAGTGTGGTCAACCTGATATAGCAGAGGTGTGGCCGCCTAGTGGGGTCCTGCATCCATCACTGGTCGGTGCTTTGAAGCTTGCTGTCTCAATGTCAGATCATAGACTCGGGTCCGGTGCTTCAATGAGTATTATTTGACTCGCTGCACACCTGACGCATTTCAGTCTCAGTGTCCAATGCCACCCTAAGCCCAAGCATTTGTTGAGCCCAAATAGGACAGCTGCACATGATGCATGATGTGATATTATGTAGGCCAGACGCTCATCACAGCCGGCCATTTGGGTCCTTGAGTGGTGGCCAACAGGCACTTGCCACTCTTGCCCTCTCCTTTGCCCTTCAAGCTGCCTTTCCCTCCCCTTTCTACTTTTTTGACGAGATAGACAGTGCCCTGGACACCAGCAATGCTAGCAGGGTGGCAGACTACATTGCTTTGCAGCATGGGGCTCAGTACCTGGTCGTCAGCCACAAGCCACAGGTAAGGAAGTGATCCAATATGGTACTGTAATAAAAGACACACACTGCCATGTTTCTTGCTATGCTCTACATGCAGCATTGCCTGCGTGCAACTGTGTCCTTCTGTCATGGAATGTCATTCTGGGCATGTGCATTCTTTTCCAAAAGGGTTCACGACTGCAACGCAAGCTGCAGCATGTGACAACCGCCATGGTTATGACCAAATGTCACGTTTCTGATACGGTGTTAACACGTTGATGTTGATGCTCTTGTCAATGTGTTTTCATGCTGTCTTCAGGTGTATGAGAGGGCGTCATGCCTGGTGGGAGTCTACACTTGCCAGGGCAGCTCAACAGCGGTCACATTGCATGTGCCACAGTGAGTGTATGATGCACTGAAGCTGAGCAATTCACAACACTGTGCACAACACTGAGCAATTCACAACCACCGTTTCACAGACAGCTTGTGAGAGTTAGGATCCAACGCATCAGGTCTACACCGCAGGCAGGATTTCTCAGCCATGAGGTGCAAAAACATTGCCTTGACATGAAACAATCTAAGCAGGCCACTGGAGCATTTTCTGTGCCGTGCCATCTTCTCTGTTCAAATTGCAAATAGCAGCATCAATTCAATTTGCTCGTCGAAGGGATTGCAAAAACAAGTCAACACAACACTGCTCGCATGTACAAATGTTCAGTGAATCACAATTTCAGACATGACACGACTTATCATCTACTGGGGTGGCAGGGCATCAACAGCACAACAAGCCCAGAAGCCAGCCAGCTTGCTTCTTGCTCCATTCCCGCAAGCTTAATTCCCACAACAGCCATCTTGCTGGCATATGATTGAAATTATGCGCCGTGGTGAAAAACAGCTGCTGTTCTTGCATGAAGATATCAGAGTTTGGACACTTAGCCAGAAGTTAGATTTGGGGCCAAAATGCGAGCGACCAATGAACATACACGGGCTTGCCAACGAGTACAAGAACACCCAAATGGAGCCAAGATACCCAGTTTGCAACATCTCATCTGCGTGGATGACCGCAAGGCCCTCATTTGGGTTTGTCCTTGGCTGGCTCAGGCTGCGTTTGCGGTACAGGCAGACTGCTGCTAGACTCCAGGGTGATTGCAACATGCTCCTTGTTGTTCTCTCGCAAAACCTGAATAGGACAAGCAAACGCACTGTCTCAACCTATGTGCAAATGATACAAGCATGCTCTGCTCTTCAGCTATCCTTAACCATGTGCAAGTCACAACAAACAAGGACAGCAAAGTGTTAGGAGACAGCAGAACATACCTCCATGTCTATAACATCTCCAATGCTGCATTTATCCAGCAGCTTGTATAGGTCTGAAGCTGTCCTGACTCGTTTGTTGTTCATGGCTGTGATGATGTCTCCCAACACCAGTCTACCATACTTGTCACGGGAGGTGCCTTTGATGCCCGACTTCCATGCAGGACCACCCTTGCGAGCATCCAGCACAAGTATGCCTTGAACGCCCAACTGCAGGTACACATCTTGACTAGAGTGAGCAGCGCATATGGGGCCCATGCAGCCCTTGTCTCACCATCATCACTGCAACAATGACTTTCTGCACGTTATCACTCACTTGGTTATGCAACTCGGCAACTATTTCACAGCTCTCATGCAGTGCATTGAAAGCACTTCAATGCACCCTCAGGTGTGGCTCACAAGCTCCTGATCAAACATGATCCTGTAGGATTGCACTTCAGAGATTATCTCAAACGACTATGCAGTGACAGCTGGTCAAGGCCTAGGTCAAATAGACAGTATCTCAGCTTGCCAGTCACCCTGTCACAGCGTGCAGCTGCCAGCAGGAGCATTACACTGGAAGCTGGCTGAATCCAGCAGCACACGCAATGTCAGCGGCAGGGGCAGCAGGTATGAGCTGACTGGGTCTGACCTGTTCACTAGACTGGTCAGGAGCAAAGGAGATGCCTAGAATGGGTCTGATGACCCGCCCAAACCTGATGATCTGGTCAACACTGCTGCGCACAATGTCTACTGGAATGGCAAAGCCCACACCGCTGTTAGCTCCACTGGGTGAGTAGATAGCTGTGTTGATGCCTGCAAACCATGGCTCCTTTTCTCTGTCTGATTGCATCCCTAAACACTCAGACCTTGCCAGGCATGGCCCATTCAGAGGCTCTGTCTGGCAGTGGCAATAGAGACATGCAGGCATGCAGCACTGAAGGTCTTGGTCACATGCGCAGATACAAGTGGCTGAGAATAGACAATAAGCTGTGTGGCAAAAGTCTGCGTTGCACACTTCAGATGGTCAGGATGTTGTGCACAAGTTGGATGATTGTTGCCCTATTGGCTGCACAACTTGCCTCTCAGCTCAAGCACATGAGCCTGTATCAATTTCACATTCCAGCAATTTGTGATCTGTTGTATGTGCATTGTAGATATACTGACCTATCAAGCTGCCATCACTATCAAGCAATGGACCCCCAGAGTTGCCAGGATTGATGGCAGCGTCTGTCTGAATCACATCCTGCAAGGACAGCACTCCAGTCATCAAGGGCAACCTCGTGCCCCATGCACTGCTGCATTACACCGCCCAGCCCACTAGCTGTTGTGCACAGCGTCGCTGGATTGCAAGGGCTCACGGCTGCACATCATGTCCAAATGCAATCATCAGCTGCAACTGCAATGTGATTGCAGTCAGTCATTGAGCACAACCAAGTGTAAGTGTAACCTGTATGGGACGGCCTGTATTGCCAGAGCTGATTTCTCGGCCAGTGCCACTGATGATGCCGCTGGTCAAGGTATGGTCCAGACCAAATGGGTTGCCTATCGCAAACACCTTCTGACCCACAAGTAGTCCAGCAGAGTCACCAAGCTTGGTGGGGTGCAGCGATGGCTGCAGACAGGAAGACAATGCAGATGCTATAGGATGTAGTGCTGCAAGTGCACAACCTTTTGCAACACAGGTTGCAACACAGGTTGCATTGCAAACAACAGCACACTGCTGTTGTTTGTGATACAAGTGAGCAGAGCTTGACTAAGGGCTTCCATCTCATCAATGTGAGCTGCAGACTGTTGTGTGAAACAGTGCATACATTCACACAGTCCAGCAGGGCATGTCAATCAAGCAGTGCCTGTTCAGCCAATGCATTCTCCACACAAAGAAGTGGTCCGTACGTACTGGAAGTGACAGGCAGAGCAGCAGCAAATGCCTGCTGTACAGGTCACTGACAATTGATCAGCCCCTGCATCCAGCTCTTTGCATGCTGGCAATTTGCTGGAGGCGGCCACCACTTGGCACTGATCAAAGCATGACTCTGTGTTACTCATTACAAGGTTGTCAGCTGCAGCACGCAAGCCTTGGTTTGCACATACAAAAGCCACGTTTGCTGCACACCCTTGTATAACAAACAGGAGGCGTGATGCTGACCAGATCGCCATCTTCAATGATGAGTTGCAAGACTGCAACATCCCTGTCTTCATCAAAGCCCACGATCTTTGCAGGATGCTCAGCGCCGCCTGTCAGCGTCACCTGCACCACACAAGCCAGAGTGTAACTCTGCCACCAGGGCACTTGACAAACATGCAGTTGCACAAGCCATGGTGTAACTCTGCCACCAAGGCACTTGATAAACATTCAGTTGCACAATCACACAGCTACATAAAGGTTTCTGCTGGATCAGGTGCCGTGAGATGGGTGGCAAGAGTCCTGTTCGTGAAAGTCAGTACCTAGTATCTGATGCAGAGTGATACACTTCTGATTCTGGCATACAATCAAAAGCCGTTTGTGTGTCAATCAGGTCTGCACATAACAGCCTCCCAAGTACAATGCACAGAACGCGTATGTGGGTTCATTGGTCGGTAGAGAAGGCAGCGAGGTCATACCTGCAGCTCAGATGCTCCGCGTATGACATGGTAGTTTGTTACGATATGTCCTGACATGTCCCAGATGAGTCCTGAGCCAGCGCCCTGTGGGATCTCAAGCATGTCCAGAGTATAGGCATCTCGCCTGTGCATGTACAGCAGCAAGCTTAAACAGAACACAAGAGCTCCAGGCTGCCGCCTTAGGAGGCTCCCATTATGATCTTTTTTCTTTTTCAAACAGAACAGCAGGTGCAAGAGCACTATGTGCATGCTATGGTGCACACTGAGCAAGCTGTCGAAATGAGAGCTGCCAGTGGTGTTGTCTGTTTTGAGTTGAGGATGCACTGACCTGCTGGCCAAGTTGGTAATGAAGACCACTGAAGGCGTGTTCTCCCGGAACAATTCGGTGATGCTGAGTTCATCTTGGGTCAACCTGGTGCGTGCTTCAGCAAAGTCTGCAGGAGAGGTAAGCAGCAATACCTGCGGCAGCACTGCAATCAGGGATTCTTGGCATGGCAACTTGCCCTAGCTGCAAGTCAAAAGTGGACACTGCACAGGTGTCAAGAACTTACGATACAAGAGACACAAACAGCTGCTATGGTTCTGCATTGGTCTGCCCATCTCTTCAATGATGGCAGCTGACAATGCGTGTATTGTGAGAGCAAGCCTGTGGCATCTGCCCCAGCTTGACCTGTCACTGCCACGTGAAGGCTCTGATGTGAGTCAGACTGGTGAAGGAGCTTGTTCGCTGTCGGAGAGGCTTGGTGAGAGCAATTTTGTGGCTGCGAAATTCTTTGTGACCGCAGTTGATGCACCCCAGGAATGGGCTTGCGCGCTATCAGCTGCTTAGGGCGTGGGCAGCAGTGAGTGCGCACAGCTTTGACGTTGCATATATCTGGGACGTTCGGAGCATACTGTCTAGAAGCCAGAGCGGATTCATACTGGAACCTGATGGACATTGTTAGATTACATATCATGCTTGACTGTCAACAACTTGTGCGTTCAAAGTACATCCGGCAACATGCCGTGTGATCACTGCTCAGCGTCCGCTTGCTGACCTGACAAACCAGGTGTACCCATTCTCAATGTCGCTTCGGCTCCAATGTAATGCGCAGCTTAACATCGACAGGCATTCGCGGGTGACGAATCGCGCAACGCTTGCTGACCTCAACCATATCGAGTGTGTTGACTCAGAGAGCGAGAGGGGCCTATCAATGCTACCCATGTGCCAATAGACCGGCCCAATCAGCCCGTTCACACAAGTCACCAGTAGAGTTTTGATAGGCAAAAGGTCTGCTTGAAGGTGGCCTTAAGAATTGCACGAGAAAGCTTGACTTTTTCTGGGGAACGCATCAATGCAGGGTTGCAGCATACTCAAAACCTCCATTGCCAATACTAAAACATACTGCATATAATTGACTCACATCTTTTGAGGGTCAAGGTGTCAGTGCTGATGATGATACTCAAGTCTGAAATACTCTCCTTCCAGGCCTACGCGTGACTGGCGTCCCCGTATGACTGCTGGTGCAGCATAAGCCGGGTTGCGGCAATGCACAGGGACATCAGCTCCCTTGACCAACAGCAAAATTAAAAGGACATTTTGGACAACACAGCAGCCACAGACAGCTTGCTGACACATTACATTACCCTTGACCAAACAAAGCTGACAGGTCTCCGTGTAAATTTTCCAGCCAATGCTGCGAAAAAATGCATTTGATAATGCTTATGCTGCAACCCTGCATCAATGACCATGCAGCACAGATGTTACAAGTGAGAGCAGTGTATGCAGCTACAAGCTTATCTGAAAACAAAGCTGAATGCGCAACTCAGGAAACGAACAGCTATATAGCTTGGACATGATCAAATTGAGGCATTTGGAGAGTAATGAAGCAGGATTGCTATGAGTGCTGAAGCTGCAGCCTCAAGTTGCCATATGCATTGCAAAATCACATGCACAGGCTGTTGTGCACGTGCTGGTGCTGACTTACCATACAAACTTAGCGGTTGTCACAAAACTAAAACAATCACAAAACACCTGAGGTTCACATAAACTGAACACAAGCAAATAAATTCACATCAGCACAGCTATGATTGCCAGGAAGCTGGTATGGCTTCAAGGTCAAAAGGTAGCGCTGAGTCGTGCAGACGACAGACGTGAACCTTTGGTCGAATGTCAGCATGCAGAAGGGGCCTTGCCGCCTGCAGAGGCCACCGCATTGCAGCTGGCAGGTCCACAAAGAATAGACGGTGAAGCTTTTCTGGCTTGTGCTGATTAAGACCAGTTGCTATGTGTGTTAACAAGCGTACAAGGCGTGGGACCTGCAGGCAGCATGGCAGCCCCTTCAGTCCACCTGCAAATGCAGGGAATAATGTCGCAGACCATCTATGTGCAATTGCAGCGTGTCAGCGCAGTGGCCTGAAGAACGCTGACCTGCATAGTTGTAACAGACCGGCAGTCCAGTATCACCACAAGTCCTTCTATCTTGGTGAATGTCCACACACCATAGTCTAACTGCAAATTTCAAGACCTGCCTGAACTTGTGAAAGTCATCACAGCATCTGCCATTACAGACGCTTCAAAACAGCTGCATTGCTTACCAGACTGATCATAGCCTTGGCTAAGTTCTCAGCTGAAACTTTAGTATCACACTCATTGACAGCCTGTCCCAAACGCATGATTGCAACTGGTCTGTCTTCATGGTCCACAGCTTCCCACCACCCCTGCAGGTCAGACCTATGAAGCCTGCTAGATCATGTGCAGGTCCTACAGCATGTAACAGCCATATGTACAGGCATGGTGCACAGCTGGTGCCGTGTGATCGAGCAGGTCAACGCCCTTACTAAGAGCGCACCACATTCTGGTAAAGATGCAATTCCTCCCATGTCTGGAAGTGCTGACTTTGCTCCCAGGCAGCTATTTCCTCAGAAGATCCAGCAACCCTTGACCAGATGGCTGCCCTGCATGAACCTGTCTGTGGGCTTTGCTAGAATAGCAGTCAAACCTCTTGCACAAGGCAGACAAGACGCAACTGAGTTTGTGACAGCGTGCCACCATCGTTTTGACGTTGCAAAGACTTCTTGCTGCAAACCTCTGTTGCCCTGTGACTGCTCGGAACACCCCAGGAGGCGGACGGGACCAGTTCATGTGACCACGTTACATCCTGTGCTCTCAGGATTCTGTGAGCTGCCGCGCCTCACCAACGTCGTTGCATTGCAGCTTGCGATACATAAATTTACAGGTCGTTGGTGCGTCTGCATCGGCATCGAGAGGTTGATGGATGCCAAAGAGAAGGTGGACAAACTTGGTTTCAGAGCCATTCCTGACAGTTGGAGCTGGAGATGCCTCTAGCATGCTGCCATTTGTACAACCATCATAGCGTTGATGTCCTTATAACAAAGGCAGGTGTCGTGTGTGTAAGTCTTGGGTGCAATACGTACCGTTTGCGCTTCCACTAAAACATGGCTGTTTACACAGGAATCACACATCGCTTTGCGCTGCAAGACACCTGAGAGCAATAATACATGCCAAGCAAGTCGTGGCTGCAGCACGTTGACAGAGAGATCCACACATAGTCTGCTCATTTTCTGCGCTGCAAACACGCACCATAAGCTGCATGAAGAACTTGCATTTATCAACCACGCTACAGATCAGCAGGTTGTGGCTGCCTTGCCTGTGACAAAGCCAGGCACTGTTGTGTAGTCATCAGCATCTGTTGCTGCAACTTTAGGCATTTGTGCTTTGTTGCCACATCATCCAGCAAGCTCTGCAGGTTGCCACTATGTGTGCCCAGAGTATTCTGTTTTTTGAATGTGGTCAGTTTGTTGTGTCCGATGTGTGTGTTATTGAGCGCTGTCAGGAAGTCCTGCAGCTGTGAGTACTTTGCATCTACTTCAACAGCCATTGATCCAATCCCATACAGCACTGCCGGTGCCACAGTGCTGGTCCAAGGCTCTAGTTCCTGTAGTATAGCCGGTCAAATTTAGGGTTTGTCAGTGTAGTTTGCGAAAGTTGACACTTGCAACACACGTCCAGGAATGGCCTGAATCAGCAGAGCAAACAACATGTAGCAAGTTGGCCACATGCCAGGATGCTTGACACGCTCAACATTCACCTTGAGAGTTTGTACAGCAGAGAATGCATAAAGCTGTGCCACGCAGAGTTGACCAGGGTGTACACCGTATGAAAGAGATGGTTGAAATCCTCTGCAGCTGTCAGGAAGGCGTCTAGGCTTTCCTCCAGCTGGCTGGCACCAGCATCAGAGCAGTGGGTCTGTTGGCCCCTACCAGCTTCAGCTGACTGGTTTGTGCTTGCTTGCTGCAAATTCTGAAACTGGCCTTGCAGCTCAGCTGCTGCATCAGGCCTGCAGATTGTCGCAGACTGATACAATGTGACACAAGGTGACTCTTCTGATAATCGCATACCAGGAGCTAACAAAGGTCAGCTGTGACGCTGAATCATTCAGACAAAACACATGCAATATCAAAGTGCAGAAGGCTACCTCTGGGGTTGACTGTAAAGCTTTTGCAGACTAGGACTGAGTTCCAAAAGCTTCAAGTCAGTGGATAGCATTGGGTCCAGTTGGCTGCAAGCAGCAGCCAGCAGCCGTGCTTCTGGCATTTCTTTCTGGCTCCTGACAGACAGAAGTACAAAGTGGCATCGCCAGTGCTTTTGAGGTGCCATGGAGCACTTGTACAATGCATTTGTGACTCACTGCTGTGTGTCATATATGCTTTGCGTCTCTTCCACCAAGCTAGTCAGCATATCAAAAAACTCAAGCTGCTGCTGTTCTGAAGCCTGTCCCTGCATACGCCTGGCATCTTGTGGTTGTGGCTTGGTGCAAGCTGTTGTCCTGTCTGTAATCTATCCAGCACATGACCCCAGTGTACATTGCTCAAGCAGAGGAGTGTGTTGCATGCTGTCATACCTGCACAATGTCAGCTGCACCATAAACACCCAGGGACGCAAGCATAGACGCCAGTTCTGCAAAGTACTGATATATCTGTTTGGTGGCTACTTATACAAAACACAAGTTGCCTCTGGCCAGGCACAATTCATTCCTGTGCGTGACTCCCAGCCAACTCGGGTCAACTATTGACATCTCTGCTTACTTGCAAGCAACTCGTTGTCATCGAGAGATGACGCTACTTCCAGTAGGTTGTTTGCTTGTCCCCTGAGCAACCTGCAAACTTACACGCATTTAACATGCATATGGCCGCGCTGTCTACGATAACTACACCGTGCAACGCTTTACATAACCTTTCGGAGAGAAACTTTAGCAGAGTCAACCTAGCCGAGGCGTCAAAAAGACGTGCAGGGGTGGGGCAAGTGTGGTCCGCTGCATCCTGAAGCACAACTTCAAGCCTGTTTGTATCGGAAGCCATCATTGCCACCACACAGCGTTTGTGTGAGATTTGTGTGAGCCGGAGGACGTTCCATACGTCCTGGGAGATTGCCTGTCGACTTTGAAGTCAAACCCAGGGCAGCTGCAGGCGACCAGGGCCTTTCAGAAACAAGCCCTGAAAGCTGCTGCAGTTCCACTGCACAACTACCCCTCCGAACAGCTGCCTTTCGCCAAGCAGAAGAGCTGACACAGCACGTTAAACAAACGCTTCCTAGCGTGTATAAAAGCCGGCGATCCTGGCGTTGTCTAAGCCTCGCAAGTCTGCCAAGTCAACTTCAAGCCGTGTTCGTGACGAATTTATGAGCCGCAAGCAGCCAAATATACTTGTAACTGGGACCCCTGGAACAGGAAAGACCACCACTTGTCAACAAGTCATCGACGCAATCGGCTTCACTCACGTCAACGTTGGTGAGTGGGTGAAACAACACGAACTGCATTCGGGCTGGGACGAGGAGCATGACTGCTATATTATAGACGAGGACAAGGCAAGGAACTGATCACCAACGATTCTCTCTGCTTGCTTTCACCGTTTTGCACAGCTCTACGCCAGTAGCTAGCAGCATACGTACCTAGTTGCCACAGCTACCTGGTATACAGAGCTTGTTTTGTGTTGTAGGTTTGTGACGCGCTTGAAGAGGTACTTGCAGTAGGTGGCACTGTAGTTGACTACCATGGCTGTGATTTTTTCCCAGAAAGGTGGGGCTGAGTTTTTGCTGGTCCCGCTGCTGTGTTTGACTGTGAGTAACAATGTCAACCAAAGCTTTTTTGACAATACTGAAACTAGGCGCTCATTGTGTGCAGGTGGTTTGACTTGGTGGTAGTGTTGAAAACCGACAACACTCTCCTGTACGATCGTCTTGAAAACAGGTAAGATAGGGTGTGCATATAGAGTGTGCATGGTTACGTTTTTGTTTGCTAGCCAACCCTCTGACAAGCCAACACCTTTGATGCTCCATTGGAGCTGACAATTAGTTGCTGTGCTTTCAGAGGGTATCCTCAGAAGAAGATCACTGAGAATGTTCAGTGTGAGATCATGCAAGTTATCGTGGAAGAAGCCACAGATTCCTATAAGTAAGATTCATTTGACCAGCACCATCCATACCTTTGCTCTGTTGGTATGAGGGGCTCACCCTATGGGCCAGTAACTGCAATCTAGCATTTCTCTGCTCAGCTTGTTCACTCTGTTGTAGACTCTGATCTGCTTCCTGCAGAGTTCTGCGCTGCAATTGCCCCACTGTTTCTTGGTAATCATGTGCCTGCTGTTGTGCAGGGAAGAGATCATCCAGGTCTTGCCCAGCAACAGCGTAGAAGACATGGACAGCAATGTAGAGAGGATAGTAGCCTGGGCCCGGCAGGTCTGCTCTCAATAACAATGGTGGGGCGCATCACCTTGCAGAGATGATGTGTTTCTGGCCAATGAAGCTAAAGTTCAGCTTGGCTCATCATCAGGGCTTGCTGTGATGCATTAGCTGAGTGTATTGTTGCTGAACACTACTGGTAACAGCATGACGGGGCGTTGACTGTAGAGATGTGCCCTCATGGCTGAGTATCTGTGCTCTTGTGTTGCGAGGCACAGGGGTATGTACACTAGGAATTGACACAACCGTTATGTACCTTGCACCTAAGTACGCAGTATCCCAGTACTGATCAAAGTCGGGGCAGATACTGCGATAGGGCTTGCCCTAAATAAAGACATAGCATACTGTGTATGATATGAGTGATATGAGTCAATACTGCTATATGGGTACGGACCTAGTCAAAGTATTTTGCTCATTGTCTGCAGCTGCATGTTTACCATGGTTTTGGTCAACAACGTGCTACAGGACTGTTTCATGCTGGTATGTTACGGAATTGTTTTCTTCTAGTTGAATCAGGAACGCGCCGTACTACTATGAGGTCATGCCTGTACGGTACAGGCATGACCTCATATGCTGTCAAATGCGCCAAGCCTGCAAGTTGCAAGGCCATAAAATTTCACAGAAATGCCCTCTGCAGTCGCAATTTTACAGGCGATTGCACTTCCTACAAGAAAAGCATTCCCTGAGAAAATCACCACATGCATTTGGCTCGCACTTAGCTATGAAGCCTGCCAGGCTTAGCCTGGTACCGTACAAGTCTGCTGAACAGGATTCGCATGCTTATTTTCAACGTGGTAGTCAGCTTACTACGAAGCAGTGTGCTGCATGAGACTCAGTGTGCAACATGCAGCAGCGGTGGCACCACGGCAGCGGTGGCAGTATTCAAACTGCATTCAACACAGCCCGCAAGTGCGCCAGTATTGCCGCGCTCTGTCAGCATACGGCCTGGTCAAGCGTGATAGGATGACAAGCACTGATCGCCAGCATCACGAGAAGCATGCGCAGTGGACCGTAGATACGTTGGCAGGAGAGCCTAGTCTGGTGTATCGCGGACGCCTCAGCTTAGACGAACTGCTGTCTAAGATGAAGTCAGCTCGCTTGCATCTGCAAAGGTGAAGGAGCTATTGACCAAAGACTTCGACAAACGGCTCTGGCCTGGTCTGTACTCAGAAACAGGGAAGAAGTGGCTCGAACAGCATAAAGGCTCCCAGGTAGCACTGTTGGTGGCACAGTGCCCCCAAAGGGAAGCCAATTGGCAGGTTACCTCCGGGGGTGCAACCAATATATACATGCAAGATCTGGTTGACACGGTACGGATCACATTGACGCGCTCCATAGTAATCCACTCGGCCGTTCCCTGTGTCTCAACACTTTCTGCAAACAGTCTGTGCACTGCAGATGGATGTTCCAGTCCTGATGATGGATTACAGCATGCATTGTATCAAGAGCAATTCAAGGTCAGGCGGATACGAATGTATCTGCGACTCTGACACATTGCCAGCCAGTATTACAAACAAGCAGCTCGCACAAGAGCGCAGAGAAACCTCCTTCCTTGGCCTCCTTAGGGCAATCTTGAATGATCTAAGGATAACTTCAGCGTCATTTCTAGGCACCTCCGTAGCTAGAGACCTGATGGACAATGACAAACCAGTATCAGAGCTATGCAGCATACTGGGACCTGATGTCCCAGTAAAAGCCTTCCTGCACACCTCACCGCTTTTCAACCTAGTGCAAACCTGCCTGTCCCAGGAGCGCTCATGGGAGCTGCTGAGACTCATCAGGCATATGGCACCAGTACTCCACCTGGCAGATGCCAAGTGGTCAGCTGAGAAAACATATGAAAAGCTCATAGCCTTGCCCAGCATTGACAGCAGGAAATTTGTGTGGAAGGTGTATGACACAACTGCTCCAAGGTCAAGACCACTTTTGACCAAGGAAGAAGGTAAGAAGAAGGAGTATGACAGTCAGCCTGAAGGTACACACCAGCGTATCTTGTTGTTTTGTGAATGTGGCACCTTGCTCTCATGCTGAGCAGTTCTGCCTTGCAGCATTCCTGACAATGAGCTGTTGTGACCTGCAGTGAAGGAAAAGAAGAAGGAGCGTTGGAGCAAGCCTGAAGGTACACACTAGCGCACCTTGTTGTTTTATGAATGCAGCACCTTGCTCTTTCCTCT
>JAABUP010004955.1_pt1 | contig 21154 bp, 20 predicted proteins | sample 5559201 | NCBI WGS metagenome assembly JAABUP01 (sample SAMN10711887, study PRJNA513373) | rock metagenome | isolation source: Antarctica rocks | place: Antarctica
TTCCGCGCAGCCTCGAACGCCAACAGACCGGCCTGCCCTGGCGCGACCAGGAGACCTGAGCAACCTCAAACGTCACGGCAGCGAGATGGAGACCCCACTCAACGAGATTGCCTCGTTGAAGGTTAAGCTTGCAAGTCGGTTCGGCGCACTCTGGGGGGGAGCTTGGCAGGCGCAGAACGCACAAGGCGCCTACGCGCTGAACGCTCACGTGAAGAACTACACCGCCGCCGAGGACGCGCAGCTGAGCGCTGACCTGGGCCCTTAGTACAACTTGCTAGCGGTCATCAAGAGCAAGTACTCCGTCGATGACATCAAGACCGCCCAGGCAACCATGCATTCGACGGCCGCTGCGCATCCAGATGGCGACCTGCTCAGTACTACAAGTCAGGATGTCGTCAACAACTCGGTACATGCCTACATGCGTCCAGGAGGGGGCCCGCTGCTCATTGCCCTTCAAGCGGCTGTTGGTGCGGACATGATCACAGCCGAGGAGGCCGACATCCAGTTTGGTGCAGCAGGCTGACGACTCCCACAGGGAGGAGCCCAGCCGACGCCGACTTCACGCAGCGTGTCCCGTGAGTCAGGATCAACCCGCACGCGGGCGTGACTCGACAAGGAAGATTAAGCGCCGGATGCCAACCGGCTGCCTTAGCTTAGGCGCTACACGTCCGAACGCGAGCGTCGGTCCCCTGTCCGTTCCTCGGTGGACGATGCCCGTAAAGAAGCAAGCAGGGCTCGGGCTACGGCTACTCCGGTGTCCGGGGCCTGAACGCGCTGCTCGCCACGTCAGCAACCGAGAAGTCGGCGCCGGTGATCGTGGCGCAGCGGCTCCCCAAGGGCTCCTGCGGCTCGCCCCGGGGCGCGAAGCGCCTCGCCACCCGACGCGCTCGCTACGCTGCGCCAGCTCCGAGAGGCGGCGCCGCAGGCGGCGACCCGCCGCGGACGCTGCTACGGGCCGACTCGGCGTTCTACGGCGCCGGTGAACGCGTTTAGCTGCCCGAGCCCGAGCGCGGGAGGCAGAGCGCCATCGCGTGGCGCTGGTCGCCCGATCTGACGACCACCGTGCTCACACCGACAGTCCACTGGCCTGATCGCGGATGCCACGTCCTGGTCACTGCTGGTTTGGAGGGTTCGTGCCGGTCGTGGCGATGCTCGGTGGTTCCCACGCGGAGATACACCTGCCTTGCTCAGACGTGTCGGAGACGGCTCCGACCACAGCGTGCGGTCTCACGCCTCGGTGACGTCGTCGGCGCTCACTTCCCAGGGCGCTAGCTTCACCGCCGCCACCTGTTGTGGGAGTGTCCGACGTGCTTGCGAGGCGGCGCTTCAGAGCACGTTGCTCCCGTACATCTCGCCCAGCGGGTCGGCGATGAGCTCGATGCGGGCCCCGTCGGGATCGCGGAAGTACACCGACACCCCGCTGTGCACCTCGTGGTCCACCCCGGCCTCCTCGAGCCTGTCGACCAAACCCTCCCAGTGCGCCGGGTCGACCGAGATCGCGCAGTGATGGAGGCCGCCGAGCACCTCGGCGTACGGACCGACGTCGAGGCCGGGGAAGTCGAAAAAGGCGAGCAGATTCGAGTTGCCGATGTCGAAGAAGAAGTGCGAGGAACCGGGATAGTCCCGGTTCTCGATCAGCTCGGTCAGCGGGAAGCCCAGCACGCCCTGGTAGAACGCGACCGTCCCCTCGACGTCGCTGCTGATCAGGGCCGCGTGGTGGAGCCCACGGGCGGTCGACGCGGGTCGTTGCTCCGAGGGCTTCAGGTACGACTCACGAAGTCGCGCGCGTGTAGCGAGGATCGCGTCGAGGTCAGGGATGTCATCGTTCAAACTCCGTCCGAATTGTCAGCTGTGAGGTTTGCGTTCCGGGTCACGCGAGGGTTGCGTGCATCTCCCAGACGAGGATCTCGGCAGATTCGATTGCCGTCACTCGCTGGCCACCAGTCGCGCTGAAGCGGACAGCGTCACCGGTCTCAAGGGGGCCGGCGCCTTCGAGCTTTACCGAGCCCCGGGGCACGAACAGGTGCAGGAACGGTGCCTCGGGCAGTTCGACCGACTGTCCTGCCTGAAGACGCGCGGCATACAGAGCCGCGTACTTGTTCTTGATCCGGATGGCGGATGTGCCATCGTGCTTGTCCATCCCGGAGGCGACAGGAAGCAGCCCCCCGGCGAGAAGGTCATGGTCGATCTCGAGCTGCTCGTAGCCGGGGGTGATGTTCTGCTCGTCGGGAACGACCCACATCTGAACGAAATGAACGGCATCGGTGTGCTTGTTGCCTTCAAGCCGCCATGAGTCGTTCTTCTCGGAGTGCATGATGCCGCGGCCCGCGCTCATCCGCTGCGCGAGCCCAGGGTAGATAAGGCCGCTGTGGCCGGTGGAGTCTTGGTGTACCAGAGACCCATCAAGGACCCAGGTGACGATCTCCATGTCGCGATGCGGGTGGGTCTCGAATCCGGTCCCGGCGTCGACAACATCGTCGTTGTTCACCAGCAGGAGGCCGTGGTGCGTGTTGGCCCGGTCGTGGTGGTTGCCGAACGAGAACGAGTGCTTCGAGTCGAGCCACCCGAACTTGCTCTTGAAACGGTCGCCGGCCCGTCGGATGTCGACGGTCGGGCTCAGTTCGATGGAGCTCATCTGTGCTCCTTGTGAAAATAGTCCGTGGGCTCTGGAGGGCATGCGGTTGTCTGCCGCGCCGGGTCGATCCCGCCTCTTGGTGCTGGACCGACCGTGCGTGCCGCTCAGCAGGTCTTGATCGCGGAGACCTCGACCTCGACGGCGGCGGCGCTGTCGAACTCGTTGAACGGGCCGCGCATTGTCGTTTCCGCCGCGCGGCCGGGCAACGACGCCGACCCGAGTGTGGCTGGAGGCGCGCGTCCAGGTACCGCTGAGACCGCTGAGGTGGGCGAGAGTGACGCCGGTCGAGCTCATCGCTTCTCCTTGTCCGGACGACCACCAGGTTGATGACGTGTCATCTACAAAGCAGTCCAACTTGCATGACGTGTCAACCATTCCCGTACGATGCCCTGGTGACCTTCGACGAGCCTTGGCTCAGCGACGAGCAGCAGCAGGTGTGGCGTACTTGGCTGGCGCTGTCAGCTCAGTTGCCCGCGTTCTTGCATCGCGAGCTGCAGGCGGACGCGGGCTTGTCCTTTCCTGACTTCGACGTGCTCGTGCACCTCACTGACGCGCAGAACAACCGCGTCCGGGTCTCGGATCTCGCGGGTGATCTTGCGTGGGAGCGAAGCCGGCTGTCTCACCACATCTCGCGCATGCAACAGCGTGAACTAGTGCGTCGTGAAGAGTGCCTCGAAGACGGCCGCGGCGCCTTCGTCGCCTTGACAAAGAAGGGCAGGACCGCGATCGAGAAGGCCGCTCCCCACCACGTACGGACCGTTCGCCGCGTCGTGTTCGACGACCTTGACGAGCAAAGGATCGCCGCCCTCGGGCACTCGTTGGAGGTGATACTCGCGGCACTGGAACGGGCGAGCGCGGACCACCGGACGTCCCAGGAACCCTCACGCAAGTCTTTCACCACTTGATCGGACGGCGTCGAATCCGCTGCACCGTGCGGCTCCACGTGAAGACGGGAGCTTGAGTCAGACTTGCGGACACGGTGGGTCTGCTGATCAGTCCGCGACGCTGGATGGCGCCAAGGATCGCGGAGGTTCACTGTTCACTCACGCTTGGCGAGCGGGTCCCGTAGCTCCCGGTTGTCGTGTCCGAGCCGACGAAGCCGGGCGCGGCTGCCTGGGCTTCAAAGCCCAACGTGCTCGGTAACGGTGACCCGCTCCGGCCCGGTGGAGCAGGCCAGCTGCACGTGCGAACCCCGCTGAGCCACCGGCGACCAGCCAAGCTTGCGTAAGTCCAGGTTCACCCCACGTCGTCCAACACCCCTGTCGCTTCCGCCACCACCTGCGGCAGCTGCTCCTCCCCCGCCAGCGGCGCCACCCCCCGCACCGCCCGCAACGCCGACGCCGCCACGAAGCCGCTCCGCGTCAACCCCCACCCGCTTCGCTGCAGCAGCAAAATCGATCAGCTCGGCCGCCGACAGCCGCGCCGTCAACCGCCCCCGCTGCTCCTCCAGCCGGCGACGGCGACGGCGACGCAGCCCACCTCGATCACCCCCGCGGGGGTGATCGAGGTCGTCGCAGGGGCCAGATCCGTCGCTGTCTCCGGCTCGTTCACGAGACTCACGCCGCTGGCTGCTGACGGGACGGGAGGCTCAGACGAGTTGCTCGACCCACTGCGCCAGCTGCCGCAGTGACCTCACCGCGTGCATCCCGGTGCAGTGCGGCTGGTAGGTCAGGGCCTGGCTGTCGGCGGCGCCCCAGGCGTCGCGCGGCTCCGGGTTGAGCCAGTGCACGGTGCCTGCCCGGGCCGCGAGCGCCGCGAGCGCCTGCGGGGCGGGGTCCAGGCCGCGTGCTCGGGCGTCGCCCAGGATCACCAGCGTGGTCCGCGGGGACAGCGTGGCCAGCTGCTCGGCGGCGAAGGTGCTCAGCACTCGCCCGTAGTCGCTGTGGCCGTCGCCGACCACGACCCCGGGCTGCAACAGCAGCGCCCTGGCGTCGAGCAGGTCGCCGCCACCAAGAAGCCGTGTCACCTCGGCTACCCCGTCCACGAACACGAAGGTTCGCAGTCCCGGCAACTCCTCGAGCAGCGCCTGCAGCAGCGCCAGCGTGAACCTGGTGTGGTCGGCCATCGATCCGCTCACGTCGCACAGCACGACTACGTGGGGCCGGTCGTGATGGCGGCGGCGCAGGACCGGCTCCAGGGGCACGCCGCCGGTGCCCAGCGCCCGGCGCTGTGTCCGCGGGACGTCGAGCCGGCCGATCCGGCGCTGCCGGCGCCTGCGCCGGGCCCGCGCCGCGAGCCGGCGCGCCAGCGGGCGCACGAGTTGCCTGAGCGCCTGGATCTCGGCGGCGCTGAGATGGAGCAGGTCGGCATCGAGCGGGTCCGCCTCCTCGGCCGCCCCGGTCTGCGATCGGTCTGGCTGACGGCGCCGCAACTCCCTGAGCAGGGCCGCCTCGAATGCGTTCAAGGCCTGCTGGCGCTGCTTGTTCCTGGTCTCGCGGTCCGCGTCCGGTGCGGTGTCGGTGTTCACGGCGCGGCGCAGCAGGTCAGACAGGTCTAGGGCGCGCAGTACGCGCTGCGTGCCACGCCGAGCGCTCAGGGGCTGCTTCCCGGAGCCGGCACCGGCCAGGTCCGCGGCGTCGGCCCCCGCCAGGGCGGCCTCCTGCGCATCGCCGGCTGTCAGCGCGGCGAGCAGCCGGTCGCGCACGGTCGCGTCGTCCTGACTGGCAGCAGGCCCTGTGCGGGGCGCCGGGGTGGGAAACACCTCGTCGACGACCCGGGCGAGCACGGGCAGGTCGTCCAGGCAACCAGCGAGGGTGACTCCCACGACCCGCTGCAGGGCGCCCCGGTCGGTCACGTCCACCAGTCCGGCGGCACGCACCAGGTCGGCGCCCTGGTCGACCGAGACCGCGACGCCGCGGGCTCGGGCTCGGGCCACGACCTGCTGCAGACGCCCGAGGAACAAGGCTGCGGCATCGGAAAGGTCCGAGGAGACAGTCACGACGGCTCCGTTCGCTAGACGCACTAGAATTCGCCTGATGAATCCCGTTGGCAAGGTGGAAGCCGACGTACCGGACCGGCTGCTGGCCCTGTCCGTCTGGGCCGACTTGCGCGACGGCAGCCGCGGACTCCTGCTCGTCCAGGTCGCGGCGCGGCTGGGGCTGCGTCGGATCGTCATCCCGACGTCCGGGCCGCTTGCCGGCGACCCGGCGGCGGCGCAGCGGCTGTTGCAAGCAGCCCCGCCGGAGCTGGAGGTGCTGAGCAGGGCACCGGACTGGCACCGGCCCACGGCCGGGTCTGTCGGCACGTGGCTGCCGGTATGGCCGGAGCGCGACCTGGGCACCGCGCTCCCGCAGCGGCGGGGCGCCGCGGAACTCGTCGTCGACGTACCGGTCAGCGTCGGCCGCACCTCCGCCGAGGCTGCCGCCCGGGCAGCTTCGGAGCCGGTGTTTCGTAGCGTCGGCAGCCCCGCCGAGCAGGGGCTGTTCGGCCGGCTCGAAGACGTGCAGGAGCAGGTCTCGGTGCTGGCGGCAGCCGGAGTCACTGAACTGTGCTGCATCGTCCCAGCAGGTGACCTGCTCGACCATCTCGCGCAGCTGGCGACCGTCAACGTTGGCCATCTGGACACCCACGCGCCCGGCAGCGTCAGATCGCCCGACCCGCTCCCGCCGCCCGGATGGGGTGGACCGGAGCGCCCGGTCAGCGCCTAAGGCGCAGGTCGGCCTCGACCGCCCGGGCGGTCGACATGACGTTGGGCAGGATCGTCGACCGCAGGACGGGCAGCGTGACCCGGGTGGCGTGCGAGGAGACGTTGATGGCAGCGAACACCGTCCCCTTGGGATCGTGCAGGGGCGCCGCGACGGACCGGATGCCGACCTCGAGCTCCTGGTCGAGCAGGCAGTAGCCCTGCCGCCGGACGTCGGCGATGATTTCTCGCAGCGTGGCGGTGTCACGGACAGTGCGCGGCGTTATCGCCTCCAGCAGCGCGGACTCGAGGTAGACCTCCAACGCGGGTTCGTCCAGGCCGGCGAGCAGCACCCGGCCCATCGACGTCGCGTGCGCCGGCAGCCGGGTGCCGACCTCGATCGACATCGACATGATGCGCTTGGTCGGCACCCGGACGGTGTAGAGGATGTCGGGTCCGTCTAGGACCGACGCCGAGCTCGACTCGCGAGTCTGCTCGACCAAGGCCTCAAGGTGGTCCTGCACCATGTCCCAGGTGTCCACCGAGGACAGGTAGGCGTAGCCAAGGTCGAGCACGCGGGGCCTGAGATACCAAGTCCGGCCGTCGGTGGCGCAGTAGCCCAGCGACTCCAGCGTGTGCAGGAAGCGACGCGCGGTGGCCCGCGAGAGGTTGGTCGCGCGGGCGACGTCGGACAAGGTGAGCTGCGGGGTCTCGCGCCCGAAGCAGCGGATCACAGCTAGACCGCGCTCGAGCGACTTCACGAACTCCCCCGGGCGTTCAGCCGAGACGGATCCGGAGTCCTCCGCACCAAGTGTGCGCATAGCGAACACCCTAACGCAGGTCGAACCGTGTGCTCAAATATGGTCGTCCTGGCTCTTGACGTGATCGCTGTCACAGGGGTTAGATGACCGCATAGCGAACGAACGTTCGCTGCGAGCACTTTGGAGGCCATGTGACGCGGTACGAGACCAAGTTCGGGTCGTTGTCCGGCTACGAGCGCGGCAAGGTCGTGATCGTTGACGACGACCCCCGCAACTACGCGTTCTCCAACGTCTTCGAGGTCGCGTCCTCGGCCCGCCCGTTCGAGAAGATCGCCGTAGCAAAGAACCTGCAGTACGTGCTCGAGGTGGTCCGCGTCGAGGGTTCCTCCCCGTGGCGCACCTGCGTTCACGACGAGTTCGCTCTGGTCATGGACGGCGAAGTGACCTTCAGCTACGTCGACCTCCAGACGCCGCCGACCGACCTGCCGGACTCGGGCTCGGTCGAGCTGACTGGCGAGCCAGCCGGCTCCTTCATGGGAACCGTGGTGGCCGGCCACGGCCACATGGCCCTGCTCCCGGCGGGCAGCGCTTACCGCTACGCCTCGGACTCCCCCGCGGTCCTGCTGGTGCAGACCGTCGAGGGACCCGACACGCAGTACCGCTGGTCCGAGATCTGCCAGACCACCGTCTGAGGAGACGACACCCCATGAGCTTGAACACCGCAGCAGCCCCCACCCACGCAGAGCCCGACGCCGCCGCCATCGCCGCGGCCGACCCCGACAGCAGCGACGTCACCAGTACCGCCACGAACGCACACGGCTACCACAACTTCGCGCTCGGCGAGTTCTCCTTCTCGCGCGACGAGTACTTCGCCTACGTCATCTGGCCGACCGGTCAGCACGTCATGAGCGTCGACGCGTTCCTGCGGGCCATCCAGCGCGACGTCGCCTGGGACTTCTTCTACGGCATCGTTAACTTCGACGGCGTCTTCGGCACCATGAACCACTACGGCACCGTCGACCTGTTCGCGGGGCGCTACAACGACGCCTACCGCAAGGCCGAGCTCGACCACATGGAGAACGTCGAGACCCCCATCATCCGCGACACCTTCACCGCCATCATCAAGGACTGGACCAACGAGGGCTTCGACCCGTTCGCCTCCCCCGCCGAGACCGGCTCGGCGTTCGGCCCCAAGTCGGGCAACAACGACGCCGCCGTCACCCGACAGCGCGTCACCGCCGCCCGGATGGTCGGGCTGCCCGGCGACGAGCAGCCCCGCAGCGACGGCAGCGGCTTTCCGGTCAACCGGCACTTCGTGGACGTCTCCCAGGAGGAGCCGCAGGTCAACCCCGAGCCCGGATACGAAGACCGCGTCGCCGGCTTCAGCCTCAAGGCCTACTTGTCCAGATCGGACGTGACGTGGAACCCCAGCGTCGTGTCGGTCTGCCGTGACTCGCTGATGTGCCCGACCACCGAGGAGTACATCCTGCCGATCATCCACGGCAACGACCGCTCGGAGTGGTTCATCCAGCTCTCGGACGAGATCACCTGGGAGGTCGAGGACCGCGACACCGGCCGCAAGCGGGCGACCGTCGTGGCCAAGGCCGGCGACGTCGCGGCGATGCCGGCCGACATCCGCCACCAGGGGTACTCCCCGAAGCGCTCGATGCTGCTGGTCTGGGAGAACAACAGCGGCGAGATCCCCGAGCTGCTCAACTCCGGCCAGGTCAAGCCCCAGCCGGTCGACTTCGAGTGAGTGGGCCGCAGAGCAAGCTGTTCATCGACGGCGAGTTCGTCGACGCACTGTCCGGCGCCACGCTGCCCAGCGTCGACCCGCACGACGGCACCACCATCGCCGAAGTCGCGGAAGGGCGCGCGGAGGACATCGACCGGGCGGTCGCGGCCGCCAGGGCCGCCGCCCCCGCCTGGGCCGCGACGTCGGCGGCAGACCGGGGCCGCCTGCTGCTGCATCTGGCCGACGCCATCGAGAGCCTCAGCGACGAGCTGGCCCTGCTCGAGACCCGCGACACCGGCCACCCGCTGCGCGACACCACCGTCCTGGACGTGCCGCGCACCGCCGCCACCTTCCGCTACTTCGGCGGCATGGCCGACAAGCACCAGGGCAGTCTTGTGCCGGTTGAGGCGGGCTTCCTCAACTACGTCGAGCGACAGCCGGTCGGCGTCGCCGGCTCCATCGTCCCCTGGAACTTCCCGCTGATGTTCACCAGCTGGAAGCTGGGCCCCGCCCTGGCCGCAGGTAACACGGCGGTCATGAAGCCCAGCGAGCTGACACCGCTGTCGACGCTGCGTCTCGCCGAGCTCATCGCCGAGGTCGGCTTTCCACCGGGCGTGGTCAACATCATCCCCGGGTTCGGCAACACCGCCGGCCAGCGGCTTGCCGAGCACCCGGGCGTCGACAAGATCTCCTTCACCGGGTCGACGGCAGTGGGACAGGGAATCGTGCGGGCCAGCGCCGGCAACCTCAAGCGGGTCCAGCTCGAGCTGGGCGGCAAAGGTGCAAACCTGATCTTCGAGGACGCGGACCTCGAGGACGCCGTCCACGGCGCAGCCTTCGGCATCTTCCACAACCAGGGCCAGGCCTGCATCGCGGGCAGCCGCCTGATCCTGCACGAGGCCATCGCCGACGAGTTCCTCGAGCGCTTCCTGGCGCTCGCCCGCACGATCCGGCTCGGGGACCCCAAGGACAAGAGCACCGAGATGGGGCCGCTCACCAGCGCCCTGCACCGCGACCGCGTGCTCGGCTACGTCAAGATCGCCCAAGACGAGGGCGGCGAGGTGCTGCTGGGCGGCAAGACCCCGGCCGGCGCCCAGTTCGAGCGCGGCTGCTATGTCGAGCCGACGGTGGTTCGCGCGGCGGTCACCGACCGGGTCTCCCGCGAGGAGGTGTTCGGCCCGTTCGTCACGGTCGGCACGTTCCGCGACGAGCAGGACGCCCTGTCTCAGGCCGCCAGCGTCGATTACGGCCTCGGGTCCGGGCTGTGGACCGGCAACCTGCGCCGCGCGCACCGGGTCGCTGCACGCCTTCGCGCCGGCATGGTCTGGATCAACAGCTACAAGCGGGTCAACCCCGGCTCACCCTTCGGCGGCGTCGGCCAGTCCGGCTACGGCCGCGAGATGGGCTTCGAGGCCATGCACGAGTACACCGAAGCGCACTCGGTGTGGGTCAACGTCGACGCTCCCGTCCCCCGCTGGTACCGGGGGCCTGAGCAGCCGTGAAACCATTCACCCGCCATGCGCTGCCGGGCACCGTCGTGTTCGGCCACGGCGCCCTGGCACAGCTCCCCGAGCATGTCGCCCTGCTCGGGGCGGCCCGCCCGCTGCTACTGGCCGGAGCCACCCCGGCGCTCACCGCCCAGGTTGAGGCGCTGCTGCCCGACCGGGCGGGCACCTGGACCGACATCCGCCAGCACGTCCCCGCAGAGCTGGCCGACCAATGCCACCAGCACGCCGCCGACCTCGGGGCAGACCTGCTGGTCTGCGTCGGCGGCGGCAGCACCACCGGCCTGGCCAAGGCGGTCGCGCTGCGCGGCGGCCCACGCATCCTCGCCGTCGCGACCACCTACGCCGGCTCGGAGATGACGCCGGTCTGGGGACAGAGCCAAGGTGGGGTCAAGCGCACCGGCCGCGACCTTCGTGTCTTGCCTGCCACCGTGCTGTACGACCCCGAGCTGCTCGCCGGCCTGCCTGCCAGCGTCGTCGGCCCCAGCGGCATGAACGCGCTGGCGCACTGCGTCGAGGCCCTGTACTCGGCCGCAGCAGAACCGCTCAGCTCACTGGCAGCCGTGGAAGGAGCCCGGTTGCTCGCCCGGCACCTACCCGCCGCCTTCAGCGACGCCGACCTGTCGGCCCGCGGAGAGGTGCTCTGGGCGTCCTGCCTGGCAGGTCACGTCTTCGGCACGGTCGGGGGGTCCCTGCACCACGCCGTCTGCCACCTGCTCGGGGGCCGGCACGACCTCCCGCACGCCGAGACCCACGCCATCGTCCTGCCGCACGTGGTTCAGCTGCTGCTCCCCGCGGTCCGCGAGCAGCTCCGCCCGCTCGCCGACGTCCTTGGCGTCCAACCCGAGGGCCTGCCGGCAGCGTTGTGGGACATCGGCGCAGCCGTCGACACACCCACCGGCCTGGGCGCCGTCGGCATGCCCCAGGCGGACCTGCCCGCGGCGGCACAGGCGCTGCTCGACAAGGACCCTCCCAGCCCGCTGCCGCTGACCTTGTCCCAGACCACCCGGCTGCTGGACGACGCCTTCGTGGGCCGACGACCGGTCGGCTGACAGCTTCCTCCTTTTCATCCGCTGCGCCGACAACGGCGTCGACAAACAAGGACGTGCCATGGATCGCTCACTCGAAGGTGCAAGCGCCTACTCCAGGCGGCAGGTGTTGCAGGCCGGCGCAGCAGGCCTGGGCTCGTGGGCGCTGCTGAGCGCCTGCAGCAAGGTCTCCGGCAGCGGTGGCAAAGCCGCGTCCGGACAGGCCGGACGGACGATCAAGATCGGTTACGTCAGTCCGCAGACCGGCGCCCTGGCGCCGTTCGGCGAGGCCGACACCTACGTGGTAAACAGCATCAGGCAGAAGTTCGCCGCCGGGCTCAAGGTCGGCACGGGCACCAGCAAGATCGACATCGTCGTCAAGGACAGCCAGTCCAACTCCCAGCGGGCCGGCGCTGTCGCCAGCGAACTCATCCTCAACGACCAGGTCGACCTCATGCTGGTGGCCTCGACGCCGGAGACGGTCAACCCCGTCGCCGACCAGTGCGAGGCCAACGGGGTGCCGTGCATCTCATCCGTCGCGCCGTGGCAGGCGTTCTTTTTCGGACGGGGCGCCAAGGCCGGCTCGTCCTTCAACTGGACCTACCACTTCTTCTGGGGGCTGGAGGACATCGAGGCCGTCTACAGCGACATGTGGTCCCGGGTGAGCACCAACAAGAAGGTCGGCGCACTGTGGCCCAACGACAGCGACGGCGGGTCGTTCGCGTCCGCGCAGACCGGCTTCCCAGCAGCCATCTCCAAAGGCGGGTACACCCTAGTGGACCCGGGGCGCTATGAGAACGGGACGCAGGACTACAGCGCACAGATCGCCAAGTACAAGGCCGGCAACTGCGAGATCTTCACAGGCATCCCGATCCCGCCGGACTTCACCACGTTCTGGCAGCAGGCCGCGCAGCAGGGCTACCGGCCCAAGCTCGCGACAGTCGCGAAGGCGCTGCTGTTCCCGAGTTCGGTCGAGGCGCTGGGGCCGCTGGGCAACGGTCTGGCCACCGAGGTGTGGTGGACGCCCACCCACCCGTTCACCTCCAGCCTGACGGGCCAGACGGCCAAGGCCCTGGCGGACGACTACACCAAGACCACCGGCAAGCAGTGGACCCAGCCGATCGGATTCGTGCATTCCCTGTTCGAGGTAGCGACGGCCGCGATCGCCAAGTCCGGCGCCCCCGGTGACCGCAAGGCGCTGGTCGGTGCGCTCAAGACCCTGTCGGTCAACACGGTCTGCGGGCCGCTGGACTGGGGCAAGGGGCCCGTCCCCAACGTCGCGAAGACGCCCCTGGTCGGGGGCCAGTGGCGCAAGGGAACGACCAACCCGTACGACCTGGTGGTCGTGAGCAATCGCGACCACCCGGAGATCCCCGCCGCAGGCAAGGTCCAGGCTCGTACGTGACCGGAGACGCCACGCCGCTGCTGGAAGTCAGTGGCCTGTCCAAGAGCTTCGGGGCGGTCATCGTCACCGACCAGCTGGACCTGCGGATCCAGGCCGGTGAGGCGCTCGGTGTGATCGGCCCGAACGGCGCCGGCAAGAGCACCCTGCTCGCGATGATCGGCGGTGACCTGCGGCCCGACGCCGGTCGGGTCCTGCTGGATGGACACGACATCACGGGCGTCCCAGCGGCTCGCCGCGCGGCGACCGGGATCGGCCGCACCTACCAGGTGCCCCGGCCGTTCGGCGGCCTCACGGTCTTTCAGAACGCGCTGGTGGCCTCTCAGCACGGCGCGCGACTGCGCGGACACCAGGCGCACGACGCAGCCGCGCAGGCGCTGGAAACCTCCGCGCTGCTCGGCCAGGCCAACACCCTCGCCGACGACCTGGGCCTGCTCGGCCGCAAGCGGCTCGAGCTCGCTCGGGCGCTCGCGACCCGGCCGCGGCTGCTGCTGCTCGACGAGGTCGCCGGCGGGCTCACCGACGCCGAAGTCGACGAGTTGGTCCTCACGGTGCGGGCGGTCCTGGCCAGCGGAGTCACCGTCGTCTGGATCGAGCACGTCGTGCGGGCGCTGCGCAGCACCGTCGGGCGGCTGGTCTGCCTGTACGGCGGTCGCTGGCTCGCCGACGGGACCTTCGATGAGGTCCTGGCCGACCCGTCGGTGCGCGAGGTGTATCTGGGCACGACCGTCGGCGCGGACCTGGCCGAGGTCCCCGCCGACGTGGCGGCGTCATGACGCTGCTGCGCGTGGAAGGGCTGTGCGCTGCCTATGGCCACCTGCAGGCACTGACCGAGATCGACCTCAGCGTCGAGCAGGGTGAGACCCTGGCGGTCGTCGGCGCGAACGGCGCCGGCAAGTCGACCCTGCTGCGCGCGATCATGGGCCTGATGCCCGCGTCGGCGGGCCGGGTACTGCTGCACGGCAGCGACATCACCACGCTGCGGGCGCACCGGCGGGTCCGGGACGGCGTGGCGCTGGTCCCCGAAGGCCGCCGGCTGTTCCCCACCCTCACCGTGCAGGAGAACCTGCAGGTCGGAGCACAGAGCGGCCGCCCCGGCCCCTGGTCGCTGCGCGCGGTGTACGACGCCTTCCCGCTGCTGGCCGACCGCGCCCAGCAGAGGGCCTCGACGCTTTCCGGCGGACAGCAGCAGGCCGTCGCGATCGGCCGGGCCCTGATGGCCAACCCCGCTCTGCTGCTCCTGGACGAGGTCAGCCTGGGACTGGCCCCGGTCGTCATCCGGCAGGTCTACGCCGTCCTTCCCGCCATCAGCGCCTCGGGCACCACCGTGCTGGTGGTGGAGCAGGACCTCGAGCAGGCCCTGGCCGTCGCAGACACCGTCGCCTGCCTGCTGGAGGGCCGCGTCGTGCTCGGGGGACCTGCAGACGGCCTGGACCCCGCGCAGATCGCCGCGGCCTACTTCGGCCAGCACACCGCCGTGACCGCGCCGGCCGCCGGTGGTGCCGCATGACCAACGCCATCGTGCAGGGGCTGCTGCTCGGCGGCCTATACGCCCTGTTCGCCACCGGCCTGTCGCTGGTCTTCGGCGTGATGCGTCTGGTGAACCTGGCGCACGGGGACCTCGCGGTGCTCGGCGCGTTCCTCGGGCTGCTGTTCGTCGAGGCCGTACCCGTCAACCCGTTCGTCAGCCTGCTGGTCGTGGTACCCGTCATGGCGGTGCTGGGCTACCTGCTGCAGCGCGGGCTGCTGGACGCCAGCCTGCGCACCGGAGCGCTGGCCCCGCTGCTCGTCACGTTCGGACTGTCCGTGATCCTGCAGAACCTGTTCCAGGAGTTCTTCTCCGCCGACCAGCGGCGCCTGAACATCGGCAGCTTCGGCACCGCTTCCATCCACCTCACCGGCGCGGTCACGGTGGCCTGGTTCGACCTACTGGTGCTGGTTCTGGCGGTCGCGGTCCTGGCCGGGCTGGCCGTGGTGCTGTCGCGCACCCAGCTCGGTCGCGTCATCAGGGCGACCGCCGACGACCCGGAGGCCGCCCGCGCCTGCGGCGTCGACAGCCGCCACGTCTACGCCATGGTGACCGGCGTGGCCGTCGCGATCGTGGCCGTCGCCGGCGTGCTGCTGGCCATGAAGACGACCTTCTCCCCCGCCAGCGGCCCGACCCGGTTGATCTTCGCCTTCGAGGCCGTCGTGATCGGCGGCCTGGGCAGTTTGTGGGGCACGTTGGCCGGCGGACTGGTCCTGGGCGTCGCGCAGACGGTCGGCGCCCAGATCGACCCGGCCTACGGCATCCTCGCCGGGCACCTGGTCTTCCTGGCCGTGCTCGCGCTGCGCCCGCAGGGCCTGGTCGCCGGGAAGGTGGCGGCATGAGCACCGTTCTCACCCAGACAGCGGGCTCGCCTATCCGCCGAGGCTCCTGGCGGGTGTCACGGTCTAGCACGGGAGGCAGGATCGGGCTGCTCGGCTTGGCGGTGCTCACCGTCCTGCTCGCCGTCGCGCCCTACTTCGTCGGTCCGCGGACCACCTCCCAACTGGTCCAGCTGTACGTCCTGATCGTCCTGGCGTCGATGTGGAACCTGCTTGCCGGCTACGGCGGGCTGGTGTCGGTCGGCCAGCAGGCGTTCATCGGCCTCGGGACGTACACGGTGCTGGCGCTGGCCGACCAGGGCCTGAACCCCTGGTTAGCCGTCCCGGTGGCCGGCGTGGTCGCGGGGCTGTTGGCGCTGCCGATCAGCTTGCTGGTCTTCCGGTTGCGCGCCGGGTACTTCGCCATCGGCACCTGGGTGGTCGCCGAGGTGCTGCGCCTGCTCGTGGTGCAGAGCTCCTCCCTGGGCGCCGGCGCCGGGAAGACCTTGACCGGCCTAAGCGACTACGACCCTGCTGTCCGTCAGGCCAACACCTACTGGGTGGCGCTCACCGTCCTGGTGCTCGTCCTGGTCGGCATCGCGCTGCTGCTGCGCAGCCCGCTGGGGCTGGGCCTGACCGCGGTGCGAGACGACGAGGTCGCCGCCGGCGCCCTCGGCGTGCAGGTGGGCCTGGCCAAGCGGACGGTGTACGTACTCGCGGCGGCGGGCTGCGGACTCGCCGGCGGCGTACTGCTTACCAACGGGCTCCGGGCCCAACCCGACGCCGCCTTCTCCGTCCAGTTCTCGGCCTTCATGATCTTCATGGTGGTGATCGGCGGGTTCGGCACGTTGGAGGGTCCGGTCCTGGGCGCCCTGGTGTTCTTCGCCCTGCAGCAGACACTTGCCGACTACGGGAGCTGGTACCTCGTGGCGCTCGGCGTCGCCGCGATCGCGATCACTCTGCGCGTCCGTGGCGGCCTGTGGGGCCTGCTCACCCGCCGCTCGGGCGCCAGTGTCCTGCCGCTCCGGCATCGACTCGTGACCCCACGGGAGAAGCCATGACCACTCCTGACGACCTGCGCACAGCGGTGCTGTCCCAAATCGCGAACGCACCCGACCCGCGTACCGCGCAGGTCATGTCCTCGCTGGTGCGCCACCTCCACGCCTTCGCCGAAGAGGTCGCCCTGACCCAGGAGGAGTGGTTCACCGGCGTCCGGTTCCTGACCGAGACCGGGCACGCCTGCGTCGGGGCCCGCCAGGAGTTCATCCTGTTGTCGGACGTGCTGGGTCTGTCGATGCTGGTCGACATGCTCGACAACACCGCGGGCGGCGGCGCCACCGAGTCCACAGTGCTCGGCCCGTTCTACGTGCCCGACAGCCCCCGCCGCACGAACGGCGACAGCACCGAGGAGCGGCCCAGCGGGGACCCCGCGCTGGTGAGCGGGCGCGTCCTGGACCTCGACGGCACTCCACTGGCCGGCGCCGAGGTCGACGTCTGGCAGAACGGGGCCGACATGCTCTATGCCGTTCAGGACCCGTCGGCGCCGCCGACCAACCTGCGCGGGCTGTTCACCACCGACGAACACGGGCGCTTCAGCTTCAGGGGAGTTCGACCGGTCGACTACCCGGTCCCGACCGACGGACCGGTCGGCCGGCTGCTCGAAGCCACCGGCCGCCACCCTTGGCGCGCCGCCCACCTGCACTTGATCGCAAGCGCGCCGGGGCACCGCCCCGTCACGACGCACCTGTTCGACGACGAGAGCCGCTACCTCGACAGCGACGTCGTCTTCGGCGTCAAGTCCTCCCTCGTCAAGCACTTCGAGCGCCACGAGCCGGGTGAAGCACAACGACCCGAGGGTGTCGGCCCGGCACAGCTCTGGTACTCCCTCGATCACGACTTCGTCCTGGCCTCTGCGACGCAATGAGGTACCACTTCGCCAGCCCCGCCGATGTCATGGACCGGCTGCTCGCGTCGGGCTATGTCGCCACCGACGCCGCCACCGACGCCGTCTTCCTCGCCGAGCGGCTCGACAAGGCCATCCTGGTCGAAGGCCCAGCAGGCGTCGGCAAGACCCAGCTCGCCAAGAGCGTCGCGGAGGTCACCGGCTGTCCGCTGATCCGGCTGCAGTGCTACGAGGGGCTCGACGAGGCCAAGGCGCTCTACGAATGGGACTACCGCAAGCAGTTGCTGCGGTTGCAGGCCGCCGGCGCCGAAGCGGCGTCCTGGGCCCAGACCGAGTCCGAGCTGTACAGCGAGGCGTTCCTGCTGCCGCGCCCGCTGCTGCAAGCCCTGCTCGCGGACGAGCCCGTCGTGCTGCTAATCGACGAAGTCGACCGCATCGAGGTGGAGACCGAGGCCCTGCTGCTCGAGGTCCTGGCCGAGGGCCAGGTGACGGTCCCCGAGCTGGGCACACTGCGGGCCCGCCACCGGCCGCTGGTGTTCCTGACCAGCAACGGGACCCGCGAACTTTCCGAAGCGCTCAAGCGCCGCTGCCTGTTCCTGCACGTGGACTACCCGGACGCCGCGCGCGAGGAGCGCATCCTGCGACTGCGCCTGCCGCAGCTCGACGCCGCGCTGGCCGCGCACGTCGTGCGCGTCGTCACTCAGCTGCGGCAGCTGGACCTTCGGAAACCACCCTCCCTGTCGGAGAGCATCGACTGGGCGCGCACCCTGCAGCTGCTGCAGGTGACCGACATCGACGACCACGTGCTGGCCCGGACCTTGCCGGTCCTGCTCAAGCATCAGATCGATGTCACCCACGCCACGGCCCGCCTCCTGCAGCAATGACCTCTCCCTCTGAACGACCGGCTACAAGAGTTCACGTTGCGCGCGCCCGTCAGCGGCGAGGACGTCGCCGTCCGCACGTCCCCGGACACCGACGCACGCGGCTTCGCGCACCCGCGCCGGCACACTCATCCGCTGCGCTCCAGGAGTGACAGGACGCCTTCCATGACTGCACCGCACACTTCCGACTCGAGGTCGCCGTGGGGTGCGCATCGGCAGGTGCTGCCGCTGCTCGAACTAGAAGGTGAGCTCGGAGAGCGCGTGCGCGGCCTCGGCGCGAAGCAGGTCAATCTCTACCGCTCACTCGCCCACACCCCGGAGCTGCTCCAAGCTTGGATCGACTGGGCCTGGGCGCTGCGGGAGAAGTGTGCGACTCCCCGAAGCCTGCGGGAAATCATGATTCTGCGCACCGCAGTAGTCATGCGCTCGGAGTACGAATGGCACCAACACGTGACGATGGCCGAGCGTGCTGGCGTCCCGAAGAACAAGGTGCACGCGGTGACCGCCTGGCAAAGCAGCGACCTGTTCGACGCCCAAGAGCGCGCCGCGCTCATGCTCACCGACGCCATGCTCACCGGCAGTGTCCCGGACGCCGTGCACGACGAGCTCGCCCAACACTTCAGCGACAGCGACCGGGTCGAACTCGTTCTCACCGCCGGCTTCTACGCCATGGTGCCGCGCGTCCTAGACGCTTGCCGCGTCCCCGTCGAAGGCTCTGAGGACTAGGCCCGCACAGCGGGTTAGCGCCCGACGACCTCGCCTCCTACAGCAAAGCTCGAGAGGGTGCGCTCGACCTGGTCAGGCTCAAGGGCCGTCAGCGGCATCCGAGCCCACTGACCGGCAAGGTTGCACAGCACGGCACCGTCTCCCGCCACCGTTTCCACCCGCCACGGCTGGCGGCCGCGGCGGTGCTGAACCACGCTGCCCGGCACCGGCAGGTGACCCTCGACCCCGGCCGCGGACACACCTCCAGCGCGGTACAGACAGCGGCGACCGCGAACAACGCCGCGGCGTCCCGCGTCAGCCTTCTCTGGCACCGCGAGGGTGACCAGCACCGTCACCAGCCGGGTCGCGACCCGGCCCGGGCCGCGGCCGCGGGCCGCAGGTGCAGGTGCCCCAGGCGGTGACGCCGCGCGACGAGAGCCCGGCCCGGCATTAGTCGTCAGGTCGATAGCGCTCGCTCTACTACTGCAGTCGGGCATCCGAGGATGCGCAGCAGGTGCGCACGGGTGACTCGCTCGAGGACGTCGTCGACCTCGTGGAGGTCCAGGGCGTCATATCCCTGCCTGCCGTGAGCAAGGTCGTTGCGGATCAAGCGGAGTGTCCCGACGGGACCGTCATGCGGTCGTGGATCAGCTCTAAGGTCCTGGATCAGCCTCTTTGTCGCTAGTTCGTGGGTCAAGTCCAGCGGCAAACTCGTGAACTGTGCGCGGAGTGCATCATCCAGGCTGCTGGCAGGCCTCTTGCTCAGGTTCTTCTTCAGGAACTTTTGTTGCTCCTCGTCGAGGGTGTGCAAGACGGCGTCAAGGACTGCCCGCCGCTGCTCAACGTGCCGCGCTACCCTGCGCTCATAGCGGGGCTTGGTCTCGTAGCCGTGCAGTCCTTCCAGGGCCTGTATCAAGAGCAGGAAGCGAGCTCTGGGGTGCTGGCGCTCGGCTCCAAGAACCGCGCCGTAGGTCTCGACCAGAGGGTGATGCTCTTCTCTAAGCCGCTGCCAGCTGTTCACCAGTGTGAGCATGGACAGCCCATCAGCCTTCAGCCGCAGCGCCGGCTTCACTTCCATGAGATCTCGCTGGCGAGACTCGTACGGCACCTGCGTCAGCCCTGACCCGAAGACTTGCGCATACCCGGGGTGGAAAAAGGGCGGCAGTGACGGCATTTCGAGGGCGAGGTATGTGGTCTCTTCGCGCCGGCCTGTCGCGAGCGTGATTAGCCTTGCGATCGGGTCAATCCACTCGTCTAGCCACTGCTCCAGGCTCCGCTGGTGGTCGGACCGCACAAGAACTACGGGACTAAACGCGAGGCCGTAGGAGTACGGGTCTCCGATTCTGGCGGAGCCGTCGTACTCGAGGCGAAGTGTCGTGCTGGCGTCCGTCCACTCCTGGGAGCTCTCCGGATTGCCCTCGGCGCTCCACAGGCCTGATAGGTGAACGGCGTTAGGCGCTGGAAAGGTGAAGGACTTGAGAGGTGCGACGCCAGCAACTACATCTAAGCCCGTGACCTGCATCTTGATGCCGCTGAACGAGTCGACGTTCTGCTTGCTCGAGAAGAGCCTGAGCCCGACGACGGCAGCTCGCGCAGACAGGTGCGCTCGTTCCGGGAACCAGTAATGAACGCTCGCGTCGACCAGCAGCACGTCATAACCATTGATCAGGTGCCCCCGCAACGTGACCCGTTCGACGACTTGCGGAAAGCCGGCCTTGCAGCTGCCGTTCTCCTCCGACCAAGAGATCGGCAGGTCGCCGTGCGCGGACCCCTCCGGTGGCTTGCCCGACTCAAGGCTCAGGACGCCGGGGAAGTCCTTGAAGGAACCGTCGGCCTTGGGCAGCGACCAGGTGCACTGGTACTCGCCGGGCTCAAGCTGAAGCTTGAGCGCCGTCTCACTAGGCATCACGACGGGCTGCATTGGTAGGCGCTTGGGGCCGCGCCAGGAGATGCTCCGGAGCACCGCAGCACGCAAGAACGCAACGAAGAGCCGCTCCACCACTTCGGCCGACTGACCTTGAGCATGTTCTCGTCGTTCACGGCGAGATGGTGACACGCCCCGGACTCAGCGGCGTCAACACCTCCCCCGAAGATCCTGCCGTTACCGCCGCCGCTGCGTGCGTGGCGCGGTACGGCGCTAGCCAACGCCAGCGGACACCGACTCCGCGCCGATCGGGCCGCGTACCAGAAACCGTCTTGGTCTCAACCGGTCAACGCATCAGTTGGCGACGGTAGCGGCCTGCGCGAGCGCGCTTCGATCGGCGGGGGTAGCTGTCAACCGGCTCCACGACGAGACGAGCGTGAGCGCCTGCTGGCGCATGTGTCTGCGTCTATCCCCAGAAGATGGGGTCGGCGTGCTGGTCGAGGTAGTTAAGGAGGTCTTGAACGCGGGGACTGGGATCGAGGGGCTGGTAGCGGTGGAACTTGAGGTTCCGGTCGCGCCAGTACAGCGTCCACAGACCGGTGGTCTTGGTGTGGTGTAGGCGTGCGACCGGGAACCGGGTCCACTCGGGGCTGAGGTCGTCGCGCCAGGGCGGTCGGCATTCGCAGATCGTGAGATGGCGGGTGCCGATGTCGCACTCGACGCGGATCTCGCCGCGCAGCCGTTCGGGGACCTGAGCGGTGCACCAC
>JAABUP010004956.1_pt1 | contig 21154 bp, 20 predicted proteins | sample 5559201 | NCBI WGS metagenome assembly JAABUP01 (sample SAMN10711887, study PRJNA513373) | rock metagenome | isolation source: Antarctica rocks | place: Antarctica
AGATCACAAAAATCTGAAATACTTTATGACAGTTAAAAAGCTTACAGAGCAACAAATGAGGTGGTCTTTAATACTGTTGCAATACAACTTCTTCATACTGTACTTGCTGAGCAAGCAGAATGAGAGAGCAGATGCTTTATCAAGATGAGAGCAGAATGTGTCAATGAATCTCTCAGATGACAGAGTACAACATTGTATGACGCAGATAATATGTTTTAAGAAGATGAGCAAGTCTATACAGGCTGCCTCAATGACAGTAGCAGACATATCAGTCTCTGTGCTCATACAAGATCAGAACTTGTTCGGTGAGATCACAGACCTCAAACAGATGTGAGTGAATGCTGAAACAGAAGACAAGTCATACAATGAGCTTTGTCAAACAATTCACAAGAAACAGAGATCATTTCTCACAGTACTGAGAGTGAGAGTCTCAATAACAAAATGCTCTCTGAATGATGAGAACAAGTTGCTTTTTTAAGAAAGACACTGAGTGTCTGACTCAGAACCACTTTGTACAGAACTAATTCAATACACTCATGACTCAACAATGACTGAACACTTTGAAAGAGATGTTACTGATGAACTACTGTTCAAACAATTCTTCTGACCTGAAATGTTATAAGATGTTTGTACATTCTGCAGAAACTGTGACAAGTGTCATACAAACAACAGCTGAAAGAATTGCCGTCAAGGGTTCTTGAAACCTTTACCTGTTTTGAAGAGAATCTGACGAAAAATATTCATTGACTTTGTAGTGAATCTTCCCCTGAGTCAAGATTGTATGAACCTGTTGATAATCATTGACTGTTTAAGCAAGAAGGTGATATTGAAACCTTGCAACAATATGTCAGTGGAGTGAGTGGCTGAGACCTTTGTATGACAATTTTATTGAGCACACAGCTTGTCAACAGCCATAGTGTCAAATCAGAATACTCAGTTTGTCAGCAGTCTTTGAAAGAGAATCTGTCAGCTGTTAAAGATTGTATGAAGAGTCTCTACTGTCTATCACTCAGAAATTAATGAAGTGATGAAGAGAATGAATCAGAACATTGAAGCGTACATTTGTACATTTGTCAACTACAATCAGAGCAACTGAGTGAGCTTGCTCTCAATGGCTGAGCTAGTCATAAACAATCATGACTCTGTGTCAACAGGGGTGAGTCTTTTCTTTCTGTCACATGAGTACCACATGAAGTCTCTGCAATTGTTTGAGAAATTGAGCCTTGTACAATCAGGAAAAAGCTCAGTTCAGAAAGCAGACCAGATCATACAAAAGATGAAGAAGGCAATGAAGTGAGCTCAGATAACCATGACTGTCACTCAACAGGCACAGAAAGAGACTGCAAATCAGAAGCAACAGCAGTTGTACAATTTCAAGAAAAAAGACAAAATCTGGCTGAACCTGAAGAACGTTCATACGGACCGACTGTGTAAGAAATTTGACGTCAAGAACGCCAAATATACCATTATCAAGAAAATCAGCTCTCACGCATTCCAGTTGAACACACCGTCAGGAATACACAATGTGTTTCACTCAGTCATGCTATGATCAGCAGCTGAGGACCCTCTTCTCTCTCAGTGTATGATTGATCTGTAATTGCTGTCACACATAGTGAGCAAAAAGAACAAGTATAAAGTAAAAGAGATTCTGAAGAAGAGAATCGTATGACACCACAGAGGACTCAAGAAGAAGTATCTAGTCAAATGGCTGAGATACACTAAACCTACATGGGAACTGGCCTCAGCCCTGCAGAACACAGTGACAATGAATTGATGAGAGTTAACACAACTTGAGGTTGCTAGATCTTAATCGTATGAGTTGACATCATCAGCCTACACATGATTTGCAGGGTGATTGTACGAAGTTCATGATTTAGTGTTGAATTTATTTGATTTATTTCTATGCTAATTACTAATGATGCCTTCTTGATTTCGCCAAAGCTACTTGTTCTGAGCACCACGCAGAGATGAGGCATACAGCTCAGGTGTTGTACACAGCTCATACAACTAGGCTCTTAAAGTGTCACACACAGCCCGTACGACTAGACAAGCAAAGAAGAAAGAAAAGTCGTACGTACCTAAGGGTCAATGTAAATGACCACAGCCGCAAGGGCAAGAGCGACAACATATGCGTTGTAAAGGATGAGGGCCCTGTGAGCTGTCAGCTTCGAGACACGTACTTGTACAACACTTACATTGTTGTTGTTGTTGTTGTGGTTGCTGCTGAGCTTGTTGTACAAGAGTCAGTGCTGACATATTCAACCAAGAAAGGTTTTACATACAAAAGTTGTCAGTGAAGAAGTTGAAGAAGAAAGAAAAAGAAAAGTTGTATGTGAGGTGAGGGGTTTATAACTCACTTCACTGACAGATAAGCTCAAGTGAATTGTCAAAGAAAACCACGCAAGTGATGAAAAAATTTTCATCTACAAACCTTACTCATACAAAGCAGGCAAACATGTGTCAACAGACATTGACAACTGTACAACAACCTTTTCAGAAGCTTAAAGCACAACCTTAAAGAGAAAGAAAGAGGTGATGTCATGAGTTGAACTCATACTAAGGTCTTATGGTCTAGTGCTTACTAAGACCCTAAGACTAAAGCACATTATCTTTTTGCTTCTGTATGAAGCTCTTCTTTTTCTTATAGTATTCTTCTTGTATTTAGAAATTACTGATTGAGCGTCAGTCTCATTGCAAACCCATGACAACTGACACAAGTATGAAAGATCAGAAATCAGAATAAAGGTGTGGGCAGAAATTCAGCTTCATGTATTCACTTTAGTCAGAGTAAATGAATATCTTGAATCAACATGCCACACAGGTTCTGATCAAGATCTACACTATTGAGTAAGTGCTGTTTTTTATTCATCACTAGATCATGCACACTGTATTAAGGTGTATTGAACAGAACATCTTCTTTGAAGTCTTTCAAAATGAACACAGAAAGATGAAATTTGCAATGCAAGTCATGAAGAATGTTAAGAAGATAACTTTCACATTTAATAAAAGATCAGTTCTGATTGCTCATGCATCTCATGTCAGTTAAAAAGATTAATCATAAATAAATTAAAGCACTCATTGCATGAAGAACTAAAGCCTTGATCACTTTTTTGAAGTTTTATTCTCACACATCTAGCTATGTTTGTCAGAAAAGAGGCATTCAAAGATTGCAAAACTATTGATGCTCTTTTGAATATCAAGTCATCAGAAGACAAGATGTTTCATCTTGAATGAGACTCATGTGTGCTCAACACTTTTCTCTATCAGCAAAATGATGATGTAATTGACTTAGTTTGTGTCTTCAGTCAACACATTCAAGAATTGAGCTTTTGTGCAGAATATGCTCAGTCACTCACAATTCATGACTTCAGGGCTGAGAGTTTACATCTCATTGGTATGTTTCTTACATATCATTTCTCACAAGTTTTTTATTAAATTAACATACAATTAAACAAGCTTTACTCATCAACTCAGAGAAGGCAACATAACACACACATCAGTGAAGATACATATGATGATTTCTATGCATCTCAAAACCTTGAAACAGATGATTAAAACAGCTATCTTGACAACAAGTCTCATATTATTGTCAATGATCTACTTCACACTATGACTCTGTGTTGCAATTCTGAACTGTGACAGTTCTTATCAGCAGAAAAGCAACACAAACTTAAGAATAGCTTAAAGTTCATCATTATTGAAGAGAAACTGAAAAAGCTCTTGTTTGAGCTTAAAGATGACTCAGTGACTAGAGACTGCTGTCATAAGAAGTTACACATGCAGAAAAGAAAGCTTGTATCTGCAAAGCTTCACAGATGTTAAAACCTTTAACTGAGAAAACTGTCCTTTAAGGTGCAGAAAATGAAGCAGATCAAACATCATCATACTCAGTTTTTTTGAACAAAGCAACTGATGTCTCAACACTGCAGCTTGACAAAGAATCTTTGTGCAATCACTTTTATTTGTAGCAAAATGAGCCACGCAGTTCTTTGTGATATGATTAATTTATATCAGCAGAACACTGAAGTAACCTTTCATTCAGGTCTAAAGTCAAAGAAGTGCTTCTGTGCGGCAAAACAGTGACTGAAGATAGACATGTTTGTTACCTCATTCACCTTTCAAGCAGCACAGACACTAACTTTTATTTTAAATCAGAAAGCCAGTTCTGCAGAGATGAAATCACATATACAGCTGCTACAAGAAGAAACTCAAAATAAGTCATGAATTTGTGAAGTTCTGTTTTGCCTGCAGTATATGAATTACTTGCAAGAAGAATTGAATGACTCATTGCAAAGCCCATCTGAACAAACCTGATGAAATTTCAACTCAATGCAATTCTTTCAAATATGATGAACATCTGACCTTCTCTGAATATTGCTCTTGATGTTTAGATGATGTTATGCTTTCAGTCATCATACAAATGCAACAATTTCTCAATCAACTCAAATGACAAGACCACATAGATGAACACATGAGAAAGCTGAATGATATCAAACTCTTTATATGTCAACATTCATGAGTGCAGTGCACTAAAGTATTTGAATCAGTGCAAGAGTTAAAGTTTCACCTTCAGAACATTCATTGTGTCAAGCTCAGAAAAGAACTCAAACAGTTCAGCTCAAAGAGCAAAGTTGATACTAGGTCATGCAAAATCAGGTGTTCTGAAAATACCAATGTCACTGACATAGACATAAAGACAGAAGTACGCATCAAACAGAAGTATCAGTTTGTGAATGAGGCAACAAAACTTCAAAGCTGAAATGTGTCACAGAAACTGACCACTTCTTCAATCAGCTTGAATCATTCAATCTCAACATTAAACTGAAATGTGAATTCAGTTGAATGCAGCACTGAAACACCATCATTGTCTACCTGCAGTGATGAACTTAACAAAATCAACCCTAGACTTTGTGCTGAAGCAACACCCTCATTTGTTGGTTCAAGCTTATCTTTAAACAATAATAATACAATCACAATATCATTTCATAATGCAACAAAGGTAGTGAATCTCATCAGTCTTGATTCAGAACTCACTTATTCTTTGACTTTGACAGACTTTTTTGAGCATACAGTCACCTCTCAGTGTATGTCTTGACAGTCAATAACTCTTTTTATCACATTTGATCAGATAGATAACAATTCAGCTGCAAGATACAAGCACGACAAAGACAATTCTCTTATTATTATAAAGTTTGCTCTTGATGAAGGTCTTATTAACATCAACTCAGTTGAACATGATGAAAATTAAGATACAGTTTACCTACTCTCAAAGATGCTGTCTTAAGTTGAAGACAACTCAGTTTCAATTCTGTCACTTTAATCTGAAGAGACTCAAGGATTTCTTTGCTGACAGTACACTACATAAGCAGCACTCAAACACACTGACATAAAAGATGCTTCTCATTCAGATTTGCTGAAACAATAAACAATTTTACTGAGTGAGTGCAGAGATGCTAGCATAAAAGCATCAATAAAGAAGCAGAACCTTGCATACACACTGAGTGTTGAGATAGAGATTCTTCAAGAAAAATCAACTGTTGTAGATCTGAAAAACAGTCAGTTTCTTGTTGAGTGATTGCTTTAAAAGCAAGTACATTAAGTTAAGAGGTGCAAGGTTGTTCAGTATTTAGTTAAGTGAAAAGAATACTCAGAGAAGAAAAACATCTGAGCAGATGAAATGAATATACATGAGAATGTTATCAAGAAGTATGAGAGCACAAGTGTTTCAGTGCCTTGAGATGATGATGACTTAAATTATCTGTTGAGTGAGATAAAGTCACAGCTTAGTGCACAATTTCATAATACTTTTTGTATTTGTCTTCTGAAGAATGCATTGACACAGACTGTTGATTAAAAGTTTCTGAAGACTGATTCAAGATTCACAAGACAAAGAAAATCAGAGAAGAAGAGTCAAGCTGAGTCAAGACAAAATGCCTGAGTGATATACTCTCAAAGATTCTCAACTCACTGTAAGCATATTGATCTTTGTCTAGATTCATAGTCTTCTGACTGTATAAAAGACTGAAGTATAGAAAGATCTGATTTATAGTCAACATAGTCAAAAATCTCTTATAAGTCATGATTGTTGCAACATTCATATGCAATACAATGCAGCAACAGATGTAAAAGACTCTTTTTTTTAAGAAATGTTCTTTAATAATGTGTGTAATTGTCTTGAGTGTTGATGAGGGCAAAAAGTTCAGAGCAATATGATTCATCAAAGTCAGCATTTTTAAAGACCTTGTAATACTGCAGTTGATACAAAGAAGTTTTGAATATTCTGCAGATGCTGAAATAAGATGAGATAAAGTAACATTTGAGAGAGAAGAGAAACAAACCTGAGTGAGCTTTAAAAGACAAGATTGTAAGTCACTCACTGAAATAGAACATTTCTGCACAGCAAAACACAAACTGTTTCAGTGTCTTTTGACATTATGAAAATAGCTGTCATTGTTAACAATACTGAATAGACTAAGTGATCAAAACACAAGTTGATCATTCTCTGTGATTCACTTTGTTACATCTTAAGGCTCTTTCATGACAAGTTTCTCATAAAGAGGCACCTCAATCTGAAAGCATTTAGTTCAGTTGTTTTTGAGTTTTAACAGATATGAATTCTTAAAACAAACCTTCAGCATGCAAAGATGCATCAGTAGAGTAGTTGTGTCATCATTATGAATCACAAAGAGATTTCTCAGTGAACTCATGACAAAGTTAACATTTGAACAGAGCACACTGATGAAGCTGTTTCTTAGCTCTGCAAGAGACTTTGAAATGGCTCAGTGAGCAAAAAGGTTTTGATTTTGCAGTTTCTGCTTATAACTTTAGTTAGGCATTCTGTCATTGCATTCAGTCTTACTGTTGTTGAGAAAATGACTGTTTGTCTCATTTTTAGATAATGACAATAGACTTACAACAAGAATGATTATGAAAGTTATATGCATGATGATATGCTCACTGAACTGATAAAGAAGACAAAGTAGTAATTTAAACAAGAAGAGCATATCTGAAACTGTTCAAAACAAGTACTGTTTGAAGAACTAAAACTGTCTGTGAAGTGTGTATGATTGATAATTCATGTCTATCTATCTCATGAAGTTTTCAATTTAGTCTTTTCTTTTGCCTTCTCTCATTATTTGTCTCTTTTGTCTTCACAACAGTCTTTCTTTCTTAATTTCATTACTGTGTTCTCACAGTTTTACTCATTATCATCATTAGTAGTGATTTACTGATCTCTCATCTTTGCTTTCTGTCACAGTGCTGATTTTGTTCTCTTGAAGTTTCAAAGAAAAGTTGTTTGAACAAAAAGGTTTCAGTTTCTGATTGTGACAATAGAAGTATGACTTTTTGCAAAAGACACTGCGCTCTATTCTCTTTACTTCTTTTCATTGAGTCTTGATAGCTTGTCTTGCTGTGATAATTCAGTTGTGAAGATAAGCATTTCTGACTGCATTGTTGTCATTTAACAGATCATGCAGATGAGACATGACAATGAGGTTGATTCAGCAAACACAATCAACTAATGTGTCAAATATTGAACTTAGATCAGTAAGCTGAATGACAGCTGAAAATGAATATGAGAATGCATCAAACATATTATGATGAGCAGAGAAAGAAGACAGGTCAAAGACAAGATCATAATGTACTGCAGAAAGCTGACTTCATGTTTCAGACTCTGATATGTTTAGTGTCTCATGGTTCTCTGCAATTTCAACATATTAAAACAATATAATTTGATGAGTTTCTTGTGCTGTCTGTGCTTTATGCAATAGATGTGATAATGAGATTCTGATTTCTTCTTGAAGACATGATTGATGTCACAGGTTTGCAATGAGATCGACGCTCAATTGATAATTTTTAAATACAAAAAGAATAATTTAAAGAGAGAAGAAGAAGTTCATATGAAAGCTAAAAGAAAGAGTTTTTGTCTTAAAGTCTTAGTCAGTGACTGAACCATAAGATCTAACATGAGTGCAACCCATGACATGACCTCTCTTTTGTCGCTAAAAACAGAGCTTTAACTGACAAAAGATGTTATCATACAGTCATGATCTGTTGTTGTTGCATGGCTTTTCATTCTGTATGATCTGAGTTCATCGTCAATTTCCTTATTGCTTGACAACATGTGACTTTCAGTTTTGTGTGATGAGGCAACAATTCACTGTCACAGCTGCAAAGTGAGTTATAACCCCTCTCACAACCTGACTCTTCTTCTCTTTCTTTCTTAACTTCTTCAACACAATCATCTGTATGTGAAATCCTTCTCAGTGTGTATGTTTTGACACTGACTCTTGTATGACAAGTACAGCAGCAACCACAGCAACAACAACAACAACAATGTAAGTGTCATACAGGTATGTGTCTTGAAGCTGACAGCTTATAGAGCCCTCATACTATACAACGCATATGTTGTTGCTCTCACTTTTGCAACTGTTAATGTTGATTCAGTTCTCTCTGTTGATCAGCAACAGCTTGTCTCATACACTCACTTCTCTTAGACAAAAGTCATTCTTGTGCTGTCTGATGTGAACATTCTGTTTGTACAGAGCTGTATCACATCAAATCAGATGAGAACTCACTGATCATTGTACATAAATGTCATCTTGATTCAGAGTCAAGATGTGTTGATTTTCAACAATTGTATCAGCTGTTGAAAACATGATATGACGTCATTTTTAAAATGTCGCCGTACCTCAAAGCATTTCAAAAAGTGTTGCAGCAACTGCAAGTGATGTGATCACACTGCTCACTGTTTTGTATGCAACAATGACATTCTCATTGTTATTTTGAATGATGAGAACAACAATGATGTCAATGAAGATGAGCATGCAGCTCAGTCAAAACAGATTACATTGATGTTGTCAGCAGAGGCGGTCGTCATTTACATTGACCCTTAGATACATATGACTTTTCTTTCTTCTTTGCTTGTCTAGTCATACAGACTGTGTGCAACACTTGAAGAGTCTAGTTGTGTGAACTGTGTGTGACACTTTAAGAGCCTAGTCATATGAGCTGTGTGTGACACCTGAGCAATGCACCTCATCTCTTTGTGATGCTCAGGACAAGTAACTTTGACGAAATCAAGAAGGCATCATTAGCAATTAATATAGAAATAAATCAAGTAGCTCAACATAAATCTTCATAACTTGTATGAGAAGAGTTTACATAGACTCTGAATAGGTCAAGCACTACTTCTTTAGTGCCACTGTGTCTTTTAGTGCAAATGACAGTTCTCATGTAGATTTAGTGTATCTCAGTCATTTGATTAAATACTTCTTCTTGAGCCCTCTGCAGCATTATACGATTTTCTTCTTTAAGATCTCTTTTATTTCATACTCATTCTTCTTGCTCACTATGTGTGGCAACAGTTGTGAATCAATCATACACTGAGAAAGAAGAAGATTCTCAGCTGCTGATTATAGTATGATTGAGTGAAACACATTGTGTATCTCTGACAATGTGTTCAACTGAAATGTGTGAGAGCTGATTTTCTTGATAATGATATATTTGGCGTTCTTGACATCAAATTTCTTACACAGTTGATTTGTATGAATGTTCTTCAGGTTCAGTCAGATTTTGTCTTCTTTCTTGAAATTGTACAACTGCTGTCACTTTTGATTCACAGTCTCTTTCTGCACCTGTTGAGTGACAGTCATGATCATTTGAGCTCACTTTGTTGTCTTCTTCATCTTCTGTATGATTTGGTCTGCTTTCTGAACTGAGCTTTTTTCTGATTGTACAGAGCTCAATTTCTCAAACAATTGCAGAGACTTCATGTAATACTCATGTGAAAGAAAGAAGAGACTCACCTCTGTTGACATGAAGTTATGATTGTTTATGACTAGCTCAGTCATCAAAAGCAAGCTCACTCAGTTGCTCTGATCATAGTTAACAAATGTACAAATGTACACTTCAATGTTCTGATTCATTCTCTTTGTCACTTCATCAATTTCTGAGTGATAGATGGTAGAGACTCTTCATACAATCTTTAACAGCTGACAGACTCTCTTTCAAAGGCTGTTGACAAACTGAGTATCTTAATTTAACACTATGGCTGTTGACAAGCTGTGTGCTCAATAAAATCATCATATGAAGGTCTCAGTCACTCACTCTGTCAACATATTGTTGCAAGGTTTCAATATCACCTTCTTGCTTAAACAGTCAGTGATCATCAACAGATTTATACAATCTTGACTCAGAGAAAGATTCACTACAAAGTCAATGAATATTTTTCATCAGATTCTCTCTGAAACAGATAAAGATTTCAAGAACCCTTGACAATGATTCTTTCAGCTGTTGTTTGTATGACATTTGTCACAGTTTCTGCAGAATGTACAAACATCTTATAACATTTCAGGTCAGAAGAATTGTCTGAACAGTAGTTCATCAGTAACATCTCTTTTAAAGTGTTCAGTCATTGTTGAGTCATGAGTGTATTGAATTAGTTCTGTACAAAGTGATTCTGAGTCAGGCACTCAGTGTCTTTCTCAAAAAAGCAACTTACTCTCATCATTCAAAGAGCATTTTGTTATTGAGACTCTCACTCTCAGTACTGTGAGAAATAATCTGCACTGTTCTTGAACAGTCTCACAGAGCTCTTTGTACAACTCATCTCTGACTTCAGTCTTCACTCACATCTGTTTTAAGTTGATAATCTCATCAAATATGTCTTGACTCTGTATGACTGAAGTCTTCAATACATCCCTCACTGCTATCAATGCAGTTTGTATGAGCTTGCTCAGCATTTTGAACTGAATCATCTGCGTTGTACAATATTGCATTCTCTCATCAAAAACATCTTTTGACATATTCTGCTCTCATCTCAACAGAGTGTTTGCTTTCTCATTCAACTTCTCAGATAAATAGAGAATCAAGAAGTTGTAGCATGACAGAATCAATGATCATTGCATTTGTTGCTCTGTCAGCTTTTGTACAGTCATGAAGTATTTCAGATTCTTATGGTCTGTACAAATCTGAAAACTCTTCACACTTCTCAACTTTGCATCTTATTTCTTTAAGCATTGTATGATAGTCAACATCTTCTTATTCTAGATTTCATAGTTACACTCTGCTGATGTGTTCTTCTTTGAGTAATAGGCACATGATCTTCACATATTATTCATCAGCTGCAGTAATGTGTCTTCAATGCATCAGTCAGAAGAGTTCATCTTCATCACAGTTGTATGAGTGTGATCAAACTGCATTAAGATTGATGCAGTCACAAACATTGCTTTAAGCTTTTTAAACCTCTGATCTGCATCATCTGATCACTTGAAAGATGTATTCTTTTGTACAAAAGCTATCATCAGCATTATCAGACTGAAGAAGTTCTTTATGAACTTACAGTAAAAATTTGCGAAGTTAATGAAGCTCTGCACCTCTTTGACTGACTGTGATGCTTGTCAGTTCACAATGACTTTTACTTTCTGAGAATTTATTTGTACACTCTTTTTCACCTTCAAGATGAACCTTAGATACTTGATTGACTTGACCTCAAACTCACATTTGTCAATGTCAATCTGTAGTTCAACTTCTCTTAGACAAAAAAGCATCTTTCATACATAATCTTGATGTTGATGTAGAGACTCATTGATGAAAATCAGAATATCATTCATGTACACAGAACAGAACTCATCAAGAAAGTCTCTCAGAGTTCAATTGATGTATCTTTGAAAGATACTAGAGACATTGACCAGATCAAAAGGTGTTATCAGTCACTCATATAGTCTGTATCTTGTACAAAATGCCGTTTTTCACTCGTTCTCAGCAACAATTTGAATCTTGTGAAAGGCCACAATAACATTCAGCTTGATGTATCATTGTACTTGTTCAATGTTTCATAGAGTCTCATAAATTAAGAACAATGAGTAACAATTCTTTTGAGTGATGCAATTCAGACCTTGATAGTTCACACAAAATCTAAGATCATCTTCTGACTTTCATACAAACAAAACAAATGCTGCTGCAGAGAAGTTACTGACTTATATGAACTGTTTGTTCAAAAGCTTCATCAGTGTTTTGCGCAGCATTAGCAACTCTTCTCAAGTCATGTTGTACAAGAGGTCTCATGACATCTTTGACTTCTTTTCATCTATCTCTTTTAACTCAATACAATGATCTATTTCTTTCCCTCTCAAGGAGAGTAACTTCTCTGTCATCATATGATCAAAAATGTTTAAGAAGTTGTGATAATAACCTGAGAGTATCATTCATGAATCTGTCTTCTTTCAGAAGGTCAAGACCTTCTCAATGTCAGTCATGCTGACTGAGAACACCTCAATCTTCTTCTGCTTCTTCTTCTTCTTTTGTATGAGGTTTGTAAAAGACATAGTCAATATCACAAAGTGACTAAAATTGTCTCTAGCGAGCACTTCCCTGTTTCATACAAAGATTTCTGTGAATTCTATTGTAAGAAAGATGTTGTTCACATTCAAAATCACCTCATTTTGCTTCATTCAGGATAGACTCAAGATTAGGTCATAGGATGCTATCTTAGGGACAATGTAAAAAAATGCCTTTGACTTCTGATGTTCATCAATATCAATTTGTACAATGACTACCTTCTTTACTGATGCACTGAATGGTTCATCAAACTCTGTAATCATACAAGAATTTATCTTCATGCACTGCAAATTATGATTTTGAGCAAAACAAGAAGTGATCATTTCATAGAACAGACAATCTGTGTCATACAAGGTGTGTGCATATGACTTCTTATTGACTAAAGTTGACATAGTGAAGAAGGCACTGTTCATCTGTTTCTCAAACTTCTTTCAGCTTTTATCATACTTTGTACACTCTCAGCTGCAACTTCTGTTAAAAGCTATTCTTTTCTCAAATCTTCATTCTTCTCTGTCATCTTCTTCATGAATTCAGTGACAGTCACATTGATCACACAGAGGTGTATAGTGAGCAGAAGTTTGCAGTCTTTGACAAAGTGTTCACTGTTGTTGCATTGCATGCAGAGTCATTTCATATGATGCTCTGTCACTTTCTTCTCTGATACTCATCAGACTCAGTGTTTCTTCTCTGTTTCTATGACTGTCACAGTGATGTGCTCTGTGAGTTCTCAATTCATGTCATTCATGTGAGACTGTTGAGTGATGATGATAGTTGTTGTATGACTTTTCTGAGTGACAGTCTTCAAGAGTGACTTCAAGTTGTGACTGACCTGCTGTAACAAGACAACATATTCATCATACAAGAAAGATATTGAGGTTGCCATCAAGGCTTGCATCAAGGCTGCATTCAGGCTGTTGCTAAGAAATGTTTTCTTGACTGCATCATCCTACTTTAAGCCTTTCACTTTTAGCAGCATTCTCTCAAAAGTGACTAAGTGTCTTGTGAAGGCCTTCTCTTTCTGTTTGAGCGCACTCAAGGTACAAGTCGCTTGCTTTTAAGATTTCAAGTTGTTGTATGCATGCTGTAGTTGATTGATCAACTCATTCATGATCATACAGATCAGAACCTCATCTGATTTGATGTGAGCTGCAACTCAAGGTGTGATCTGACTTAAAGCCATTTTCTTTAGTCGACTGTGTATGTATCAGAACTGTACACTGAGTGGCTTGTCTGACATGTTCACAGCCAGCTTGATTGTAATTTGTGACAGTCATGATCAAAACTCTACTCTCTTTTCTTCAAACATAGGTGCATGAGAAAGTCGTGACTTTTGATGTTCATTAATTCTCATGACTGACAAGAGTTTCTTCATGATAGTGTTGTGAAGATGACAAGAATGATTAATGAGAGGAAGCAAAGAAGGGCTAAATTGACAACTTCGCTATGTAGAAAGGCAGGGGATAGACACTTCAGACGGCGGTTCCAGTTCATTAAAAAGCACTTGTTTGAGACAGTTCTAGATAGGCCCTTCTTGTTTAGATTACTACCTTGTCTTCTTTATCAGATCAGTGAGCATATTATCGTACTTATAAACCCCACAATCATCCTTGTCATGAGTCTATTGCCATTACCTAGAAATGAGACAAACAGTCATTTCCTCAACAACTGGCGATCACAGAGCGATATGACACCACAAGCAGACAGGATTTGAAGTGGGCACCTTATTTGACCTTGAAAAGCCACTCAAATAAGATTTATTAAGGGGGAAATTGGTATTTCCCGAAATGGAAAAGCAATGAAAGCTACTTCAGAAGGTGAAAATGAAGCAAATATACTGGCGTCATCATGCTTTAGAAAAGACAGGATCCTCACATCAGTATCAGTTTTCATTATTAGAATCCCTCTTGTGGCAGCAACAGCTTACTATCGTTGTACTTGTTCAGTTCATTTCATACATACAATGTGGTTTCAACTATATGTCAGATTCTCAAAAGTCTTCTTCTTCTTCTTTGAACAAGTCAATCAAGAGCACACCTTCAAGTCCTCTAGCCATGCAGCAACCCATTATCTATATGCCTATTCCTACTTCCGGATCAACAGAAGCACCACATTTTGATGGCACAAATGTCACAGACTTTCTTGAGGCATGGGAGAATACCTGTCAAGATCATGGCCTTATTGAGAAGCTCATGATGCAGCGCTTGTCATTATATTGTAAGGATCTTATCGACAAGCATATCAAATCCCTGTCAGAATACAAGAGTTGAAATTGAGAGCAACTCAAAGAACGCCTGCAGAAAGACTATATACAACAGGACATCAAGCAACGATACTATTTGCGTGCGTATCTCAAGCAATACAAGCAATCCTTCAGCAAGGAAGACCTCTGTACTTACTGCCTTCAATATTGCGCCATATCAAGTCATCTGATTGCAAAACAAGAACTCAATAACTATACAGCATGCTTATGGTTTCTGAAAGAATTATCGGAGAAGAAGCAGGCAAAGGTTGTTAGGCAGGCCGGGATAAAGACGTCAGTTTCAGACACGTTTTGTTTAAATGCTGTGTTGAAGGCAGCAAAGCAGATGTGTGAAGAGGAGGAAAGTCTGAATGTGTTGCGTGATAATATCACTAGCATGAAAACTCTGCAGAAGTTGATAAATCAGCGGCAAGAAGAAACAACAGCGATTAATAAGAGAGCATCCACCACGCGTATCAGACCTACTATCATGCCTGAGCCTCATATCAATGAGTTGGTGACGAAGTTCCAGAACTTGACATTGCCTCTGCAAGTCAAGCTAGATCGCTGTGAGCATTTGATAGACAAAGTCATGACAATGGCTGTTCATCCTGCTCCTTCAAAGCCATATCAATCATATTCGCCACAAAGCTATCCTTCACAATCATATCCACCATCAGCGAATTATGAACGTAGTGTGGCATCAATACAAGCAAACCAGCAAGGAACATGGGGCAGAAATTCAGAACAGGAAAGCGACCGTAATGTCTGTTGGTTTTGCACTGAATGAGGCCATCATCAAAGAATATGTCCACATCTTCTGAAGTTAATCAAGGCAGAAAAGATACATCTGAACAAGAGATTGCATATTGCCTGAGGCCCATCAGGCAGAGACAGTACCCTTATGCCATTAGATTCCTTGATGCGGCAATTGAATTCTGTGCGGTTGTTACTGAAGGAAAAAGAAAGACAGAACAAGACTCAGATTGATCATCACGAAGCAAACTTAATTGAATTACAATGTGATTCAGACAGTGATCTAGAAGAGGATGATCTATTTTCTACATTTGAATACCAAGTTCTGAGTGCAAATAGCTCTGGTCTGACAGCAGCGTCACAGGAAAGTCAGAGCAAAAGGCCACAAGAACGTCCTCATGAGATTCTAGAAGAGAAGGCAAAGATCACAAAGCAGCGAGCTCAGAAGGAACAGAACCTTTCTACACCAAAAACCCTATGCTCTGACAAATAGCGAACTTTGCAAGTTGTGATCCCTGAGGCGCAACACAATGAATTAGGCATGAATGAAGATAGCAATGAGACAATGAATGAGGATAAAGGAGGCAGCAGGCCAACAGTTAGGTTTCTTGAGCCAGAGAGCGTTGAAAAAGCCTGCAATGCTTCAGGCGTGTCTAAGATCAAGAATGTGAAGTTAGCAGATGTTCTTCAACAAATGACAGAGCAGAATCCTACTCAAGTTGTGCAGAAGATGCTTCAAGCTGTGGTGTCAGACATAACTGTTGAGGACATATTGACATCGGGACCGGTGACGCATAAGCTAATGTTTAAACTGGGCAAACCAGACATTATATCCAGAATTCCAGAGATCAAGAAGGTCAACATCAACAGCCTTCAAACATTTCTGTTATTCAATGTCCTTTACTCGTTCGCCAGTTCAAGAGCAATTGTGAAGGTTGAAGAAGGTCAAGTGTCAGCATTGATTGACACCGGTGCAGAAGTGAACCTTGTCAAAGAACGCATTCTTCAGAAACTCAATGTTTCTTATACAGTGAATGGCTGTTTGTGATTGGTTGACATCAATGGTCAGAAGACTGTGCTTCATGACATTTGCAAGAATGTTGAGATTCAAATTGGCTTGATAGAAGTATTGCAATCCTTGCTAATAGTAGAGAAAGTGAGTCAGCTCATGGTTCTTGACATGTCATATCAAGCAGCAACATCAATGATGACACAATCAGATTCATTCAGCATAATGAATATTGAAATCAGCAGCCCGCACGATGGTAGAAAAGTGAAGTTTCAGGCCGCCAGAAGAGGCTCAAAGACCAAATTCTTGTTGCATTTGTTTTCAGAGGCTGAATTCAAGAAGGGAAAAGACTAATGAGCAACAAGACTGACGCTGTTTCTTGTCATTATCAGTCAGAATATTGAAATTCAAGATCTAGGGTCGCCAGCGCGGCAGTACAGAATTTGCCGGCGCTAGTGGGACGAACTCACGGGTCTGAACCCACAAGTTCGCCACAGCCACAAAACAACCACACAGTCAATCTGACGACCAGAAACCACAGTCTAGACAATATAGCACTTATATTTCAACCGGCTGCTTCAGTTATAGGCGGATGGGTGCGTTTATCAAGACAATGGGACCCAGAATTCGATGTTTTCTGCAGTCAGGCCCGTGTTGCATACAAATGCAAGGCGGACAAAGTTCAGCCAGTAGACCAAGCAGATCTCAGCAAAGACTGTTCAATCTGTGTAATAAACTGAAAAGAGAAGATCCTCAAAGAAAGACTAGCATTGATTCTGCAGCAAGAACCAAATCTAGATTCATATGGTCATTTGATTACCCTGAAGTTTTCTGACATCAAATGAGGCATTAGGATGACTTCTGAAAATGTCGCAAATCTAAAGATTGAATCACAATTGACATCAGCTGAGTGAGAAATCCTGATGACAGTGTTATTCAATCAGGAAAGTGCACTGTCATGACATTTTAGCCATCTCAAAAGATTATGACCAGAAGTTGTGCTGTCTCAGAAGATTCAGACAATATCACATAAGGCATGACAGGTTTCTGAATTTCAAGTACCAAGAGCATTAAAAGAAGAACTCATTAACATGCTGAAGAAGTGGCTAGATTCTGACATTCTTGAACCATGTCAAGGGCCATATCAAAACCCATGGTTTCTTGTTCAGAAATTGCAGAAAGGAAAATACTGTCTAATCAATGCTGCCATGCATATTAACAAGGTCACAATTAGAGACGTCAATATTTCTTCAAATATTGAGCAGTTTGTGAAAGAGTTCATTGACTTACAAGCTGTCAGTCTTATGAATATGCAGTCTGAATATGATCAGATCAAATTAGACAAGAAAAGCCGCGACATGACAGGTTTTATGACAGTGCTTGATCTTCTTCAACATTGCACTCTTATTCAAGAAGGAACCAATTCCGTTGCCCAGTTCTGCAGAGCTATAGTCCAGATCCTCAAAGACCTGATTTCTAATGTTTGCCGCATGTTTCTGAACAATATTGTCGTGAAAGGGCCTCAAACTGATTATAATGACAAGGAAGTTCTGACAGGAGTTCGTTGATATATTCTGAAAGCAATACAGAATCTAGATAAGATCTTAATCAATGTTGAGTGTGCAGACAGAAGTGTGTCTGACAAGAAGTCACAATATATCATGAAACAACTCAAGATAGTAAGATTTGTCTGCGGACCAAATGGGCGTTCTCCTACAGCCAACAAAGTTCTAAAGATTGTGCAATGAAGACTGTGTCAAAATCTGAAAGAAGCTTGTGCCTTTATTGGTTTATGTGTTTACTATCAACTATGAATAAATCGATTCGCCATTATCTCGTCACCAATATATGATCTGTTCAAGAAGAACGTTGCCTTTCTCTGAATGCTGAAACAACAACAGACCATGGATAAACTGAAGATTCTTCTTTCAACTGAGCTGGTAATACAGCAACTAGATTATGATTCAGACGCAGAGAATATAATACTGACCATGAATTCAAGTAAGAAAGAATAAGGGTCCTGTCTGATGCAGAAAGCGAAGAATAGTCGATGTTGTCATGTCTGTCAATATGATAGTGGTGTCTGAACAAATGCGGAATCAGGGTATGACGCAGGCAAACAAGAATGTCATGAGCTGCTAAAAGCACTTAAGAAAGTCCGTGCATACCTATATGAAGTGTTCTTCATTGTCAAACTCGATGCTCAGACACTAGTTTCTCAGTTGAACAGAAGCGCTGCTGATATTCCTGAAGCCCTTATTAACTGCTGAATAGCCTGAATTCAACTGTTTGATTTTGACGTCCTGCATGTTCCTGGCAAGAAGCATCAAGCTTTGAACACATTATCATGACGCCCACAGGCAGAAGATGAGACTGATTTCGACAATAGCGATATAGAAGACTTTCTGAATTCACAACTATTTCACTTGAGTGTGCAAGCCTATCTTGTCAGCACAGAACATGCCGCGGGGCGGAAATCGAAGCTAATTATCACTCCTGTTCTGAATCCTGAGTCTGAATACTCTGAGGACCAAATAGCCATGGCTACATATCTTGTTACACTTCAACGTCCCACCAGCATGCAAGGCAAGGAATTCACAAAGTTCAAGATGAAGGCCCTGAAACATATTGTTCAAGACATGAAGTTGTTTCACCACAGCAGCAAGAATATGGGAATTCATAGGGTTGTCAACAAAGAAGAGGATCAGGCAGAGATTATCTGACACTTACATGATCATTCTGAACATAAGGGTGTGGAATTCACATATCGGCAAGTGTCATTGTTATATTGGTGAACAAGACTTTACAGCATGGTCAAGAAACATTGTCAAAGTTGTGAGAAATGCCAACGACGTGCAAAGGCATTACATAATGACACGATCTTTTTGACATTTACTAGTGCCTTATTTGAGAAGATTGCTGTGAATGTGATCAAGATGCCGCCGTCTCAGAACAAACACTATCTTGTTATAGCACAGGATGATTTCTCTGACTGGGTTGAAGAATGAGCATTAACACATGCAACGTCAGCGACAGTCTCAAGGTTTCTATGAGAGAACGTCATAACAAGGCATGGTGTGTTTGACAAACTTATCTGTGACAGAGAACCAGAAAACAAGATGTGGGTCAAGATGCTGGCGGAGCTATATGGGATTGATTGAATAGTTGTCTCAGCATATAATCCTGAAGCAAACGGCATGGTGGAACGTGAACATAAGCCTCTAATCAATGCATTGTCTAAGATGACCGCAGAAGGGCTCGGCAAATGGCCAGATCTTTTGGCATTGATATTATGAGTGAATCAAACAACTATCAAAAGAAGCACTGGCCGAACCCCTTATGAGATTCTTTATGAATATGCCTGCATTCTGGCAATTGAAGCACGCATTTCAACATGAAGCACTCTGGCCTGAAAGAAAGTAAGAACGTGTTCAGACTTGCTGGTGATTCGAGCAGAACAACTACTTTGTCATGATATGAATCTTGAAGAGACAGCAGCACAAATACAGCAAACACGTTAGAGCAGCAAAGAACATATGAACAGTGCTAGGCATGCTGTGAATTGAGACTATAAGGTTGAAGACATGGTATTGCTTTATAATAGCCGGTATAAGAACAATAACACAGCAGCGCAAAAGCTTGAGTTCTGGTGGCTAGGGCCATATAAGGTTATCAAGGCGAATCCTAGAAAAGGAAACTATGTCTTAGCAGAACTCGACGGCGTCAAAAAGGCTGGTACAGTGCCAGGATCCAGACTGAAACCATATGTCCTCCGTCATCCCACCGCCAACCATGAGTATAATTGACGTCTTGATGAGTATTCCGAAAGTGACAGCTCAGACTTCAATCTAGATGACGATGATGAACATGAGCAAATACCTGCGCTGCTTGTCAAGAGACAAACTCAGAAAGCTGACAATGACACCACATATGCTAGCTCTGACTGACCTTCTATCATGAAGCAAACATTTCTTTGTAATTTCCTTAAGTATCACGACTCTTTCTTTCCTACTGTCATTCATTTGTCAAGACGCAATTATTGACAGTCATTCTTCTATCCCATACTTGAAGTCTTCTTGTATACTTCAGTGAGACTCACATTGTTTCTCTGAACACAATTGATTTCAGTAACCTGAACCGTCAATCTCTCTTTCGCCACGAACATTGTCACACCATGACGTCAAATCCACATGCGACTTCTTTATCATGTGAACACAATTTTCAAATTGGGGGGGGAAGAGCAGAAAAGTGAATTTTCTAATTACCATAAACAAGAAAGTGAATTTTAGCTATTGATTGTCATTTCTATTGTTGTCTTGAGACTCATACATGTCTGCCTGCTTCTCTTTCTTCTTCTTTCTCTTTCTCATCTTCTTCAGAAATATTTGGTCTCAGTTCAATGTTTAAAACAAGACTTTATCACTCATTCTTCCTAAGCACAATGAGAACAGAATCATTATGTCAAAACCATCACAAAGAATCACTAGATCGCAGACCCATGAGATTGTTCATCAGTACCTACTGTCATCAGCAGCATCATTCACATCAGAAGCACTGAACGTGTCACAATCTTTAGTCACAGCAGGATTGCAGCATAAGGTTCACCTTCAGAAAGAACTGAACTTTGACACACCAGCGGCGGCAGTAGTATACATCAGATCATTGCTCAGACAAGACCAGTATCCTCTTCTGAAAGAGTTGAATGGCACTCTAAATCAAATGCAAGTGAGCGTTCTGAATATACAAAGCGACATAATAGAATATATCCAACAAGAGAAGCTCTGAAGGCGCTATATGAATGAAAGAAC
>JAABUP010004957.1_pt1 | contig 21147 bp, 23 predicted proteins | sample 5559201 | NCBI WGS metagenome assembly JAABUP01 (sample SAMN10711887, study PRJNA513373) | rock metagenome | isolation source: Antarctica rocks | place: Antarctica
ACGGTGGTCATAGCGGGGGGGAAACGCCCGGACCCATTCCGAACCCGGAAGCTAAGCCCCCCAGCGCCGATGGTACTGCACCCGCCAGGGTGTGGGAGAGTAGGACGCCGCCGAACACCGTTGCCGAAAGGGGACCCGATCGCTCGGGTCCCCTTTCGTGCGTTCTGAGGAAGGACACCCCCGTGGCAGATGATTCCGAGCGGCCGGGCACGCGGGGTGGTCCACCACGTCCACCACGGGGTGGTGGACGTGGTGGGACGGGCCGAGGGGGATGGCGCCCGGACGGCCCGCGGGGCGACGTACGAGGCGGCGCGACCCGCAGACGCGAGCCGCGACCCGTCGAACCCGACCTGCCCGACGAGGTTGCGGCGTCCGACTTGCACAATGATGTTCGTCGGGATCTGCTCAGTTTGGACAAGGCCAACGCCGAGGCGGTTGCGCGGCACTTGGTGATGGCTGGATCGTTGGTAGACGACGACCCAGCGCTGGCCCTGAGCCACGCCAGGGCCGCGCGCGGCCGGGCAGGACGCATCGCTGCGGTGCGTGAGGCGGTCGGCATCACCGCATACCACGCCGGGGAGTGGGCGGAGGCGATCATCGAACTGCGGGCGGCCAGACGAATGTCTGGTGGACCGGGGCTCGTCGCAGTACTGGCCGACTGCGAGCGCGCCCTCGGCCGACCGGAGCGAGCCCTGGAGCTAGGCCGCTCGCCGCAGGCGCGGGCGTTGTCGGGCGATGCCGCCACTGAGCTGCGCATCGTGTTGGCGGGCGCCCGCGGTGATCTGGGTGAGCACGCGGCCGCGGTGGTGTTGCTGCAGACCGCTGAGCTGGACGAGTCCCGCACCGGCACCGCGGCCGCGCGGCTGTTCTACGCCTACGCCGACACGTTGCTGCGCGCCGGTCGTCGTGACGACGCGGTGCGGTGGTTTCTCGTCGCCGCTGGGGCCGACAGCGAGGCCGAGACCAATGCCGAGGACCGGCTCGCCGAACTCGGTGCAGCGAGCCCGGTCGATCACGCATGAGTGCCGTTCGGGAGTCCCACGACGCGTTGCTGCTCGACCTGGACGGCACGGTGTACCAGGGCAATCAGGCGGTGCTTGGTGCGGTGGCCGCCCTCGGTCAAGGTTCGCAGCGGCTGCTGTACGTGACCAACAATGCCAGTCGATCACCACATGAAGTTGCCCAGCACCTGCGTGAGTTGGGGTTCACTGCCACCGCCGACGATGTGGTGACCAGCTCGCAGGCCGCTGCCCGGGTGTTGGCCCGGCAGTTGCCCGCCGGATCCGCTGTGCTGGTCGTCGGTACTCAAGCACTGGCCGACGAGGTGCGTGCGGTCGGGCTCATCCCGGTCTCCGCCGCCGCGGACCACCCCTCGGGGGTGGTCCAGGGCCACTCGCCCGACACCGGCTGGCGGGCACTGGCCGAGGCGGCCCTGGCGATCAGAGCCGGCGCGTGGTGGGTGGCCACCAACCTGGACCCGACGCTGCCCACCGAACGGGGACTGCTACCGGGCAACGGGTCCATGGTGGCTGCGCTGCAGTCGGCGACCGGAGCGCACCCGGTGGTGGCGGGTAAGCCTGCCCCGCCGCTGCTGCATGACGCGATAGAACGTGCCGGCTCGGTTCGTCCGCTCGTAGTGGGTGACCGTCTCGACACCGACATCGCTGGGGCGCGGGCGGTCGGCGTGCCCAGCATGCTGGTGCTCACCGGGGTGAGTACGGCGCTCGACGTGCTGCGGGCACCCGAGGAGCACCGCCCCGACCTCATCGGGGCGGACCTTGCTGCGCTGAACTGGCCCGCGTCGGGCAGCGCTGTAGGTCCGGTCGCCGGCTGGTCAGTGACTGTTACCGGCGGAAACCTGGTGCTGCGGTGCGCCGACGCAGGTATGTCCGCGGTGGACGGGCTGCGCGCGGCGTGTCAAGCCGCGTGGGACAACCCGGGGTTCACCGGGATCAGGGCCGAAGGCGCCGGGGCCGCCACGGCGCTGCAAGCTTGGTCGGCGGCAGGGCCGTAGCCGCCGGGACTGGCCGACGATGTCGGCTAGCGTTGTCCCCGATGAGCACCCCCGGCCCACACCCCAGCACCGAAACGGCCGCCGCGCCGGCGTCCATCGCTGAGGAGGTGCGGCGTGCGTTGGATGCCCCCGCGCTGGCAGATCTAGCCCAGCAGGCGGAGGCCTTGGAGGAGTTGCACGCCCGGCTGGCGGCGGCGTTAGCCACTATCGACCGGGTCTGACGTGGCACGACGTGCTCGGGTCGACGCCGAGCTGGTGCGTCGTGGTCTGGCGCGTTCACGCGAGCACGCGGTGGAGCTGATCGTCGCGCACCGGGTGCTTATCGACGGTAGTGCGGCGACCAAACCGGCCACCGCCGTCGAAGCGGGCACCGCGTTGGTCGTCACTGCGGTCAACGACGATCCGCGCTGGGCGTCCCGAGGAGCCCACAAGTTGTTGGGTGCGCTGACGGCGTTCAGCCCAGCCGGACTCACGGTAGCCGGCCGCCGCTGCCTGGACGCCGGCGCATCCACCGGCGGGTTTACCGACGTCCTGCTGCAACACGGCGCCCGCCACGTAGTGGCAGTGGACGTCGGCTACGGCCAGCTCGTCTGGCGGTTGCGCACCGACGAGCGGGTGCACGTCGTGGACCGCACCAACGCCCGGACCCTGGACGCCGAGGCGATCGGGGGAGTGGTCGACCTGGTGGTGGCCGACCTCTCGTTCATCTCGCTGCGGCTGGTGCTGCCCGCGCTGGTGGCGTGCGCGGCACCCGGCGCTGACCTCGTCCCCATGGTCAAACCGCAGTTCGAGGTTGGCCGGGAACGGGTCGGCGCCGGTGGAGTGGTGCGCGACCCGCAGCTGCGGGCTGCCGCGGTGCTACAGGTGGCTACGGCGGCGGCGCAGCAGGGGCTGTGCACCCGAGGTGCGACCGCCAGCCCGTTGCCCGGCCCGTCGGGCAACGTGGAGTTCTTCCTGTGGCTGACTGCGGATGCTTCCGCGGCAGCATCCCAGGACTCCGACGCCGTCGATGCCATGATCGCCGCAGCCGTCCAGGAGGGACCTCAGTGAGTCCGACCGCGCCGACCCACCGTGAGGTACTGCTCGTGGTGCATACGGGTCGCGCCGAGAACGCCGAGCCGGCCAAGCGCGTCGCCGCCCGGCTCACCGAGGCGGGGATCGGGCTGCGGGTGCTCGTCGAGGAGACCGCGGACCTCGCCCTGCCCAGCGTGCTGGGGGCGCACCCGGTCGACGCCAGTCCCGGTGCGGCCGCCGGGACGGAGCTGGTGTTAGTGCTGGGCGGTGACGGCACCCTGCTCCGTGCGGCGGAGCTGGCCCGGCCCGCGCTGGTGCCGGTGCTGGGCATCAACCTGGGCCGGGTCGGTTTCCTCGCCGAGGCCGACCCCGACGACCTGGACGCCGCTCTGGACGCAGTGGTGCACATGGAATACCGGGTCGAGGAACGGATGACCCTGGACGCCACCGTTTCGCTGGACGACGTGGAGCTCGGTCGCAGTTGGGCGCTGAACGAGGTCAGCGTCGAGAAGGACACCCGCGGCGGCATCCTGGAAGTGGTGCTGGAGGTCGACGCCCGCCCGTTGTCCGGTTTCGGCTGCGACGGCGTACTGGTGTCGACCCCAACCGGGTCCACCGCTTATGCGTTCTCCGCCGGCGGCCCGGTGATGTGGCCGGACACCGAGGCCCTGCTGGTGGTGCCCAGCAACGCGCACGCATTGTTCGCCGGCCCGCTGGTGGTGAGCCCGGCCTCGACGGTGGCGATCGAGGTGGACGGTGGTGGTCCGGACGCCGTGCTGTGCTGCGACAGCAGACGCACAGTGGCGGTCCCCGCCGGGGCGCGGGTGGAGGTAGTCCGCGGTTTGCGTCCGGTGCGGTTGGTGCGCTTGCACGCAGCACCGTTCACCGACCGCCTGGTGCGCAAGTTCAACCTTCCCGTCCAGGGTTGGCGCGGGCGTACGCACCACTGATCGGCGCGTCGGCACGACTAGGGTCACGACGGTGTTGGCCGAGCTGCGCATCCATGGACTCGGGGTGATCGCCGCAGCCGACGTCGAGCTGGGACCCGGCCTGACCGTTCTCACCGGCGAGACGGGGGCCGGCAAGACCATGGTCGTCACCGGGTTGCACCTGCTCGGCGGTGTCCGCGCCGACCCGTCCCGGGTCCGGGTGGACGTCGCCAGGGCCGTCGTGGAGGGCAGGTTCACCCTGCACGGTGTCTCGGGGGACGCGGCGGGCTTAGTGAGCGCCGGCGCCGGCGCCGAACGGGACGAGGACGGCAGCGTCATCGCGGTACGCACCGTAGCCGCCGACGGTCGAAGCCGCGCCCACCTGGGTGGACGCACCGTGCCCGCCACCACCCTCGCGGAGTTCACCGACCCGCTGCTCACCGTGCACGGGCAGCACGACCAGCTGCGGCTACTGCGCCCGGCCGAGCAGCGTGCGGTGCTGGACCGGTCGGCTGAGGCCACCGTCGCGCCCGCCCTGGCCCGCTACCAGCAACTGCGCGAGCAGTGGCAGCGCACGGTGCGCGACCTGCACGAGCGCACCACCCGCGGAGCCGAACTGGACCGGGAGGCGGTCGGGTTGCGAGCCGGGCTGGCCGACGTGGCCCAGGTGGACCCGCAGCCGGGTGAGGACACCGAGCTGGCCCGAACCGTAGCCCGCCTCGGGGATCTGGACGCGCTGCGCGGTGCTGCAGCGGGCGCGCGCGCTGCCTTGACCGGGGCCGACGGCGACTTCGGTAGTGGCGACCTCAACGGCGGGGCGCTCGAGCTGCTGGCCCGCGCCCGCGCACTGCTGTGCGGGGTCGCCGACGAGGCGCTGCACGAGCAGGGGGAGCGCCTCGCCGACCTGATAGACATCGCCGCCGATGTGGGGGCAGACCTCGGCAGCTACCTCGCCGACCTCCCGGCCGACTCCGCCGCCCTGGACGCGGTCCTCACCCGTCAGGCGCAGCTGCGTCAGCTGGTCCGCCAGTACGCCACCGACGTCGACGGGCTGCTGGCGTGGGCGCAGCAGGCGCGCACCAGGCTGGCCCAGGTCGATGCCTCCGCAGAGACCCTGACGGACCTGGCCGAACGCCGCGACCACTTGGCGGCGCTGGTGGCGGCAGCGGCAGGTCAGCTGCGTACCGCGCGCCGGTCCGCGGCGACCACACTCGCCGACGCGGTCAGCGCCGAGCTGGCCGGCCTCGCCATGGGCCAGGCTCGGCTAGACGTGCTGGTCAGCGATCGGCTCGCCACCCCAGGCGAGCAGGCTGCACTGATGGTGGACGGCGCGTTGCTGCACGCCGGGACCGCCGGGGTCGACGAGGTGGAGCTTCGGCTGCGGGCGCATCCGGGTGCGCCCGCGCTGCCGATCGGGCGCAGCGCCTCCGGCGGTGAGCTGTCGAGGGTCATGCTGGCATTGCAGGTGGTACTGGCCGGCGCGGACACCACGGCCACCTTGGTGTTCGACGAGGTCGACGCAGGAGTGGGTGGCCGGGCCGCAGTGGAGGTCGGCGCTCGGCTGGCTCGGCTGGCCCGCACACATCAGGTGATCGTGGTGACCCACCTGCCGCAAGTGGCGGCCTTCGCCAACCACCACCTGGTGGTGGACCGAGACCGCACCGACGCCGCCGGGACCGGCGGGGCCAGCATCAGCGGGGTGCGCACCCTGAGCCCGGACGAGCGGGTGGAAGAACTGGCCCGGATGCTCGCCGGCTTGGACGGGACCGAGACCGGGCGGGCGCACGCGGAGGAGTTGTTGGCTGCGGCGTCGGCGCACCGGGCGGGTTGATCGCACCCGGCGCGCCTCCCATGCTGGACCGACCTCGCGAGTCACTATGGGGGCCATGAGACTGCCTGGCCTGCTGTCGCGCCCTCGGGAGGTCCTGCCGGGGGTGAGTGGGGTCGCTCGGATCGACCGCAATACCGCCCGGCTGTTGCGCCGGGTGGGCCACGGTGACGTCGCCGTCGTGGACGAGATGGACCTCGACCGCGCGACCGCCGACGCGCTGGTCTCGGCCGAGGTCGTCGCCGTGGTCAACTCCGCGCCGTCTATCTCCGGGCGCTACCCCAACCTGGGGCCCGAGATTCTGGTCGCCGTCGGTATCCCGCTGGTGGACTCGGTGGGCACCGAGGTGTTTCGAACCATCAAGGACGGCTCCCGGCTGCGCGTCCTGGACGGTGCGGTCTTCGCCGGTGACAAGCTCGTCGCCGACGGCGTGGAGCAGACCCCGGCGTCGGTGGCCGATCAGATGGTGGAGGCCAAGACCGGCCTGGTGGCGCACCTGGAAGCGTTCTCCGGCAACACGATCGAGTTCATCCGCCGGGAGAGTCCGTTGCTGCTGGACGGGGTCGGCGTGCCCGATGTCGACGTCGACATGCACGGTCGGCACGTCGTGGTGGTCAGCGGCGGCTCCGGCCACGAGGACGAGCTGCGCAAGCTGAAACCGTTCATCAAGGAGTACCGACCGGTCCTGATCGGAGTGGACTCCGGTGCCAACACGCTGCACCGACTTGGCTACTCCCCGGACTTGCTGGTCGGCGACCCAGAAGCCATTGACACTGACACCCTCAAGTGCGGTGCCCAGGTGGTGCTGCCCGCACACTCCGACGGGCACGCCCCCGGCCTCGAACGCATCCAGGATCTGGGCGTCGGGGCTATGACCTTCCCGGCGTCGGGCTCCAGCGAAGACCTTGCTCTGCTGCTCGCGGACCACCACGGGGCCTCCCTGATCGTCAGCGTCGGTTCCGCGGCCACGCTGAACGAGTTCCTGGACCGCGGCCGCCGCGACTCCAACCCGTCGACGTTCCTTACCCGGCTCAAGGTGGGCTCGAAGCTGGTGGACGCGAAGGCAGTCGCCACCCTGTACCGCAGCCGGGTCTCCCGGGGGGCGGTGTTCCTGCTGGTGTTGTCCGCGTTCGTGGCCATCGCCATCGCCCTCACGGTCTCCGGAGCAGGTCAGGTGTACCTCGACCGCGGCCTGCAGCTGTGGCGGTCCCTTCTCGACTGGGCTGCAGGGATGCTCCAATGATGTCCCTGCGCCACCACGTGATCTCGATCGCTGCAGTGTTCCTGGCCCTGGCGGTGGGCGTCGTGCTCGGTTCGACGTCGCTGTCCTCGGGTCTGTTGGCCAGCCTCCGTACCGACAACACCGGTCTGGTGGCGGACAAGACGTCCTTGGAGACCGAGCGAAACAGCCTGCGCGAACAACTCAACGCCGCGGACGGCTTCGACGCCGCGTTGGCCCCCCTGGCACTGAAGGGCCTGTTGGCGCAGCGCAGCGTGGTGGTGATCGCCGCCCCCGACGCCAGCTCCGCGGACCGGGATGCCGTCGTGACGCTGATCGGCGAGGCCGGCGGCACAGTCAGCGGCCAGGTGTCGCTGACCCCGGCGTTCGTCGACCCCGCTAACGCCGACCAGCTGCGTTCCACGATCACCAACGTCATCCCGTCCGGGGTGCAGCTGCCCACCGGCAACGTCGATGCGGGCAGCCTCGCCGGTGCTCTGCTGGGTTCGGTGCTGATGGTCAATGCCCGCACCGCCGCGCCGCAGACCACCCCTCAGGACCTCAGCGTCGCATTGCAGGCCTTGCAAGCAGCCGGGTTCGTCGGCCAGGGCGGCGGCGCGGTCGCCCCCGGTCAACTCGCCGTGATCCTCACCGGTGCCGCGGTGAGCGGCAACGCCGCCGGTGACCGGGCAGCGTCAGTGGCACGGTTTGCCGCGGCCATCGACCGGGCTGGCGCAGGGGCGGTGCTGGCCGGACGCAATGGCTCCGCCGACGGCAACGGCGCGGTGGGCGTGGCCAGGGCCGACACCGACATCACGGCCGCGCTGACCACAGTGGACAATGTGAACACTTACGCGGGCCGCATCACTACCGTCTTGGGCTTGCAGCAACAGCTGGACGGCAAGGCCGGCCGATACGGCACAGCGAGCTCCGCGCAGGCTGTCACCGTCCCCGCCGCCAAGGCAGGCTGACAGCGCGTCGCCCGCAGGCGTGGCGTGAGGCCCGTGTTAACGTGAGATCCCGTGGGTCGCGCCGCCCTACCCGCATGTCAACTCACGGGAGCCCTCCTTGCCGCAGTCACGGCTGTCCGACCGGTCCGTCCCCACCAAGCACGTGTTCGTCACCGGGGGAGTGGCGTCGTCGCTGGGCAAGGGTCTGACAGCGTCGAGCCTCGGCCAGCTGCTCACCGCCAGGGGACTGCGGGTCACCATGCAGAAACTCGACCCCTACCTCAACGTCGACCCGGGAACGATGAACCCGTTCCAGCACGGCGAGGTGTTCGTCACCGAGGACGGCGCCGAGACCGACCTCGACATCGGGCATTACGAGCGGTTCCTGGACCGGGACCTGCCGAGCTGGGCAAACGTCACCACTGGCCAGGTGTACTCCACCGTCATCGCCAAGGAGCGCCGCGGGGAGTACCTGGGGGACACGGTGCAGGTCATCCCGCACATCACCGATGAGATCAAATCCAGGATCATCGCCATGGACGCCCCCGACCTGCAGGGCGTCGAGCCCGACGTGGTCATCACCGAGATCGGCGGGACAGTCGGTGACATCGAGAGCCAGCCGTTCCTGGAAGCCGCCCGGCAGGTTCGTCACGACGTCGGCCGTGACCATGTCTTCTTCCTGCACGTGTCGCTGGTGCCGTACCTGCAACCGTCGGGTGAGCTGAAGACCAAACCCACCCAGCATTCGGTGGCGGCGCTGCGCAGCGTCGGAATCCAGCCCGACGCGTTGATCCTGCGCGCGGACCGCGCGGTGCCCGATCCGCTGAAACGCAAGATCGCGCTGATGTGCGACGTGGACTACGACGGCGTGGTGTCCACCCCCGACGCCCCGTCGATCTACGACATCCCCCGGGTATTGCACGGCGAGGGCCTGGACGCCTACGTGGTGCGGCGCCTGGGTCTGCCCTTCCGGGATGTGGACTGGACGGTGTGGGGTGACCTGCTGCGGCGGGTGCATTCCCCGCAGGAACACGTCCGTGTCGCGGTGGTCGGCAAGTACGTGGACCTGCCCGACGCGTACTTGTCGGTCACCGAGGCGCTGCGCGCCGGGGGTTTCGCCCACCAGGCCAGGGTCGAGGTGGTGTGGGTGGCGTCGGACTCCTGCGAGAGCGAAGCAGGTGCAGCGGTGGCGTTACGGGGGGTGGATGGGGTGCTGATCCCTGGCGGGTTCGGCATTCGGGGCATCGAGGGCAAAATCGGGGCGATCCGACACGCCCGCACCCGCGGCATCCCCACTCTGGGGCTGTGCCTGGGCCTGCAGTGCATGGTGATCGAAGTGGCACGTTCGTTGGCGGGTCTGACCGCGGCGAGCTCGAGTGAGTTCGACCCGTCTACCCCGCACCCGGTGATCTCCACGATGGCTGACCAGGAGCACATCGTCGCCGGTGAGGCCGACTTGGGGGGCTCCATGCGGTTGGGTGCTTATCCGGCTGTGTTGCAGGCCGAGTCGGTGGTGGCGGGGGCCTACGGTCACACCGCGGTCTCCGAACGCCACCGGCACCGCTACGAAGTGAACAACGCCTACCGTGACCGGCTCACCGCCGCCGGGCTGCGGGTCAGTGGCACGTCACCGGACGGGCACCTGGTGGAGTTCGTCGAGCTCGCCGCCGAGGTGCACCCGTTCTTCGTCGCCACCCAGGCGCACCCGGAGCTGAAAAGCCGCCCGACCCGGCCGCACCCGCTGTTCGCGGCGTTCGTCCGGGCGACCATCGACTACGAGTCCGCCGAGCGGCTGCCCGTCGAGGTACCGCGACGGCAGACGGTCGGTTCGGTGTGAGCGAACCCGGTAGCCACGTCTTCACCGTGCTGGACAGTCGGACCGTGTATGACGGCGCTGTGCTGGCGCTGCGGGTCGATCGGGTGCGAATGCCCGGCGGGCGGGAGGCCAACCGGGAGGTGGTCGAACACCACGGTGCAGTGGCCGTCGTGGCCATGGACGACACCGACCAGGTGGTACTGGTCCACCAGTACCGGCACCCGGTGGGCCGCAGGTTATGGGAACTGCCCGCCGGATTGCTGGACGCCGCCGGGGAAGACCCGGTGGTGGCCGCGCAGCGAGAGCTGTCCGAGGAAGTAGGTGTGACCGCAGCCGAGTGGGCGGTGCTGGTGGATATCGACGTCTCACCAGGGGTCACCGACGAGGCGGTCCGGGTCTTCCTGGCCACCGGGCTCACCGACGTCGATCGGCCCGCCGGCCGTGACGACGAGGAGGCCGACCTGGTGGTGGGACGGATGCCTTGGCGGCAGGCGGTGGCCCGGGTGTTGGGCGGGGAGATCGTGAACGCCGCCACCGCGGCCGCGTTGGCGGCCGTGCGCGCCGGTTTGGAGCAGTTGCGACCGCCCGATGCGCCGTGGCCGGACCGCCCGACCCGGTACGCCGCCCGGCAGCGCTGAGCGGGCCGGGGGTCAGCAGTCGGTCAGCGCAACGGCCGACCGTGGCGATCGGTGGCGTCCCCGGTGAGGATGAGGATCCCGTCAATCAGTCCCCACACCACCGTCAGCGGGCTGAGCATGCCCAAAGACAGCACCGTGAGCAGCAGCTGGGCAATGGCGATGCGGGTGTGCCCGGTGTAGAACCGGCCTGCGCCGAAGCTGCCGAGCAGGATTTGCAGCACCCCCGCGGGCATCTTCTGCTTGTCGGAGAAGGGCCGTCCCGTCGAGGGTTGCAGTCCGTGCGGCGCGGCGACAGCCATGCCGTACACCGGGCTGACTCCTGGTCGCAGAACCCCACCGCCCACTGGGACCGCGAGCTCACGCCGGGCGACGTCGTCGGTGTGGGCGTGACAGGACGCAGGGTGCGGGAGCGGGAGGTCATCGAACAGCAGGTGCAGCTCGCCCACGGTCTGAGCCGCCGAAGCGACACTCGCGCGGTCGTCGTAATCGTTGATGTCCAACCGGCCGACGCTGAAGTGCTCGCCCAGCGCCTCGCAGGCCTTCGCCCGGTCGGCGTCACTGGCGCGCATCAGGCTCCGGTGCTCCGGCGGCGTCATGGCCAGAGGATAGTCGTTCACCAGGTGATGGGGTTGGTGGCCGACCGGGCGCCACTGGGTACGAGGAGGAGGTCGGCGCGAGGTGCTCGAGCGACCCGCGGCACTGGACGAGCAGGTACGCGGCTACCTCGACCATGTCGCCGTGGAGCGGGGTACCGCCCGCAACACCTTGGTGTCCTATGCGCGAGACCTGCGTCGATACGCCGAGCATCTGCGCGCACGGCAGATCGGCGACCTCGCCGGGGTGAGTGAGCAGGACGTCGCGTCGTTCGTCCGAATGCTGCGCACCGGCAACCCGGAGAGGGGTGTGGTGCCCCTCGCGGCCTCCTCAGCCGCCCGGGCGCTGGTCGCGGCCCGGGGCCTGCACCGCTTCGCGCTCCGGGAAGGGATGGTCGCCGCCGACGTCGCGCAAGCGGTCCGGCCCCCGGCGGGGGACCGAAGATTGCCCAAGGCGCTGGCGGTGCACGACGTCCTGGCCCTGCTGGACGCCGCTGGGGGTGCGGACTCCGCCGCCGGACCGCGCGAGCTGCGCGACCGCGCATTGCTGGAGTTGCTGTACTCCACCGGCGCCCGGATCTCTGAGGCCGTCGGTCTGGACATCGACGACATCGACCCCGCCACCCGGTCGGTGTTGCTGGACGGCAAGGGCGGCAAACAGCGACTCGTCCCGATTGGCCGCCCCGCCCTGGCTGCGTTGGACGCCTGGCTGGTGCGCGGGCGGCCCGCGCTGCTGCGCCGCGGCACCCCGACGGTGTTTCTGAACGCCCGCGGCGGCCGGCTGTCCCGGCAGAGCGCCTGGCAGGTGCTGCAGCACGCCGCCAGGGGGGCTGGTTTGACGACAGCGGTGTCCCCGCACACCCTGCGGCATTCCTTCGCCACCCACCTGCTCGACGGGGGAGCAGACGTCCGGGTGGTGCAGGAGCTGTTGGGCCACGCGTCGGTGACCACGACGCAGGTGTACACGTTGGTGACGGTGGAGGGGCTGCGCGAGGTGTGGGCCGGCGCGCATCCCCGAGCCCGCTGACCGCGCCGATCCCGTCACCACCCCACGGTTCTCCACCCCCGCGTTACCTGTACACAACGCCGATTCGAAGCCCGCGGGGCCGCGTTAGCTGTACACAACGCGGTTTGGCGGGACGCGCGGGATCGATCACGGCGAGGCGCGTTGCCGCCCCGAGCCGCCGCCTCATAGTCTCGACCACACAGAAGCCATGTACCGAGAAGCCATGCACCGAGAAGGCCCGCACCGCAGCGTCACGCATCATAGAAGGAGAGGCGCCGACTGTGTCGACACCGCAGCCGTCCGCAACGGGGTCCCCGGCGGCAGCCTCGACCGCGGCGCTGGGCCCCACCGGTCGCCCATTACGGCCGGTAACCGAGCCCCCCGCGCTGAGCAGCCACGGCCCCGCCCGGGTGCTGGCGATGTGCAACCAGAAGGGTGGGGTGGGCAAGACCACGTCCACCATCAACCTGGGTGCAGCGCTTGCCGAAGCGGGGCGCAGAGTCCTGCTGGTGGACCTCGATCCCCAGGGTGCGCTGTCGGCCGGGCTGGGCGTCGCCCACCACGAGCTCGACCTGACGGTGCATAACCTGCTGGTGGAACCGCGGGCCAGCGTCGACGACGTGTTGCTGCGCACCCGGATCGAGGGGGTCGACCTGCTGCCCAGCAACATCGACCTGTCCGCGGCCGAAATCCAGCTCGTCAACGAGGTGGGCCGGGAGCAGACCCTGGGCCGGGTGCTGCGCCCGCTGCTCGACCGCTACGACTATGTGCTCATCGACTGCCAGCCCTCCCTCGGCTTGCTCACCGTGAATGCCCTGACGTGCGCCGACGGGGTGATCATCCCGATGGAATGCGAGTACTTCAGCTTGCGCGGCCTGGCGCTGCTCAACGACACCCTGGAGAAGGTTCGCGACAGGTTGAACCCGCGGTTGCAGCTAGCCGGGATCCTGGTCACCATGTTCGACGCCCGCACCCTGCACGCCCGCGACGTGATGGCACGGGTGGTGGAGGTGTTCGGCGACACCGTCTACGACACGGTGATCAACCGCACCGTCAAGTTCCCCGAGACGTCAGTGGCCGGGGAGTCCATCATCACCTGGGCGCCGCGCTCAGCCGGGGCCACCGCCTACCGGGCGCTGGCCCGCGAGGTGATCACCCGGTGATACTGGCGTCGGCCGTCCTGGAGCCGGACCGGACCACCACCGGCTTCACCGTGCGGTTGCGTAACTTCACCGGGCCGTTCGACCTGCTGCTGCAACTGATCAGCTCGCGACGTCTGGACGTCACCGAGGTGGCCCTGCACCAGGTGACCGACGACTTCTTGGCGCATACCGCGGCGCTGGGGGAGTCGGTGGGGTTGGCCGAGACCAGCGAGTTCCTCGTGGTGGCGGCCACCCTGCTCGACCTGAAGGCGGCGCGCTTGCTGCCGGCCGGTGAGGTAGAGGACGCCGAGGACTTGGCGTTGCTGGAGGCACGGGACCTGATCTTCGCGCGCCTGCTGCAGTACCGGGCCTACCAGCAGGTAGCTGCGTTGTTCACCGAACTGGAGGCCGCCGCGCTGCACCGCTACCCGCGGTCGGTGTCCCTGGAGCCCCGGTTCGCCGCGTTGTTGCCCGAGGTGTTGCTCGGGGTGGACGCCGCCCGGTTCGCCGACCTCGCCGCGGCGGTCTTCCGGCCCGCACCGCCGCTACCGCAGGTCGGCCTCGAGCACCTGCACGCCCCCCGGGTGTCGGTGCGGGAGCAGGCCGAGCTGATCCTGCGCCAGCTCCGTGCCCGCACCGCCGACGAATGGACACCGTTCGCCGAGTTGACAGCCGACTGCGAGCACACCATGACGGTGGTGGCCCGGTTCCTGGCGTTGCTGGAGCTGTACCGCGACGCGGCGGTGACGTTCGACCAGGTGGAGGCGCTCGGTGCGCTGCGGGTGCGCTGCGCACCGCAGGACGGGGAGTGAACGGCGGCCTGACCGGTGACGACGAGCTGGACGCGGCGCTGGAGGCCCTGATGCTCGTCGTCGACGCGCCGGTCAACGAGGAGGTGCTGGCGTCGGCCCTGCAAGCGCCCGCGGCGCGGGTGCGCATCGCGCTGGAACGGCTGAGCGCCGGGTACACCGCGCGGGGCAGTGGGATCGACCTGTGCCGGGTGGGCGAGGGCTGGCGGATGATGACCCGCGACGCGTACGCGCCGTACGTCGAAAGGCTGCTCCAGGATGGGGTGCGCAGCCGCCTGACCAGGGCGGCGTTGGAGACATTGGCCGTGGTGGCCTACCGTCAACCTGTCACCCGTGCCCGTATCGCTGCGGTGCGCGGTGTGAACGTGGACGGTGTGATGCGCACGCTGCTGGCCCGCGGCCTGCTGGCCGAGGCGGGCAGCGACCCCGACACCCACGCCACCTTGTTCTCGACGACCGAGCTGTTCCTGGAGCGCCTCGGCCTGTCCTCGCTGGCGGACCTACCCCCGCTGGCGCCGCTACTGCCCGAAGTGGATCTGATCGACATGGACGAGTTCGAGTTGGACACCGATGCCTAGGAAGACCGCCCGACCTGACCCGGCCCGCAAGACCCCCCGACCGGACAAGGACTGGCGTAACGCAGCGTCGCGACCGGTGCGCGAACCCGTGGACGGCCCCGACCCCAGGGGGGTGCGGCTGCAGAAGGTGCTGGCCCAGGCCGGGATCGCCTCGCGGCGCGGCTGCGAGGAGTTGATCGCCGCCGGGCGCGTGGAGGTCGATGGCCAGGTGGTGCAGGAGATGGGCCGCCGGGTCGATCCTCGCGAGGCGGTGGTGAAGGTGGACGGCGCCCGGGTGGTGGTCAGCGAGGACCTGGTGCACCTGGCGCTGAACAAGCCCAAGGGCATGCACTCCACCATGTCCGACGAGCTGGGCCGCACCTGCGTCGGGGATCTGGTGGCAGAGCGGGTCGCTGCCGGTCAGCGGCTGTTCCACGTCGGCCGCCTGGACGCCGACACCGAGGGTCTGCTGCTGCTGACCAACGACGGTGACCTGGCGCATCGGTTGATGCACCCCTCCTACGAGGTGCCCAAGACCTACCTGGCCACGGTGTCCGCCCCGATCCCCCGGGATCTCGGCAAGCGGCTGCGGGCGGGGGTCGAACTGGAAGACGGCCCGGCTCGGGTGGACAGCTTCGGGGTGGTGGACGTCTACGAGGGCGACGCGTTGGTCAAGCTGGTCCTGCACGAAGGCCGTAAGCACGTGGTGCGGCTGCTGCTGGAAGCGGTGGGCCACCCGGTTCAACGGTTGGTGCGCACCGACGTGGGACCGCTCAAGTTGGGTGAGCAACGACCCGGATCGCTGCGGGTGCTCAACCGCGGTGAGGTCGCCGGGCTGTACGCGGCGGTGGGGTTGTGATCGTGTCCAACGGTCTGATGGTGGCCATGGATGGGCCGTCCGGTACCGGCAAGTCCACCGCCGCGCGGCGCCTCGCGGTCGAATTGGGTGCGAGTTACCTGGACACCGGTTCGATGTACCGCGCGGTGACCCTGCAGGTGTTGCGTGCCGCCGTTGACCCCGCCGACACCGCCGCGGTGGACGCCGCAACCCGGGGACTGCCGTTGGTGGTGGGCACCGATCCGGAGCATCCGCACGTGGAGCTCGCTGGTGAGGACGTATCGGCCGAGATCCGCGGACCGCAGGTGACCGCCGCGGTGTCCGCAGTGTCGGCGGTGCCCGCGGTGCGCCAACGCTTGGTGGCGCACCAACGTCGGATCGCCGCCGGCAGCACCCGGATCGTCGTCGAGGGCCGCGACATCGGGACGGTGGTGCTGCCCGGGGCCGACCTCAAGGTGTACCTCACCGCGTCCGCGCAGGACCGGGCGCAGCGACGCGCCGATCAGGACGCTGCGGCCGGTCGATGGGTCGACATCGCCGACGTGCTGGCCGACGTACGCCGCCGCGACCACCTGGACTCCACCCGGGCGACGTCGCCGCTGAGCCGCGCACCCGACGCGGTCTTGCTCGACACCTCCGGGATCGACCTCGACGAGGTGCTGGTGCGGCTGCGGGCGCTGGTGGAGCAGGTCATGCAAGGACAGGGTGCACGAGGGTGACCGACAACGACAGCGACCACGTCTCCGGTGATGGCATCTGGCTGGACGAGTCCGACTGGGCTGAGGTCGGCTCGGAACTGCTCGGCGAGGACGAGGGCCCGGCGGCGGCGGTACCAGTGCTGGCGGTAGTGGGCCGGCCGAACGTCGGCAAGTCCACCCTAGTGAACCGGATCATCGGCCGCCGTGAGGCGGTGGTGCAGGACGTGCCGGGGGTGACGCGGGACCGGGTGTCCTACGACGCCACCTGGAACGGACGCCGCTTCACCGTGCAGGACACCGGCGGCTGGGAGCCTGATGCCCGCGGGCTGCAGAAGTCGGTCGCCGCGCAGGCCGAACTCGCCATGAAGCAGGCCGACGTGGTGCTGCTGGTGGTGGACGCGGTGGTGGGGGCCACCGCCACCGATCAGGCAGCGGCCCGGGTGTTGCGCCGCGGCAGCGTGCCGGTGCTGCTGGCGGCCAACAAGGTCGACGACGAACGGGTCGAGGCCGAAGCCGCGGCTTTGTGGTCGCTGGGGTTGGGGCAGCCGCACTCGGTGAGCGCCACGCATGGGCGCGGCACCGGTGACCTGCTGGATGAGGTGCTGGCCGCGATGCCGCACACCCCACGTGACCGTGACGACACCGGTGGTGGGCCCCGGCGGGTAGCGCTGGTGGGCAAACCCAACGTCGGCAAGTCGAGCCTGATCAACCGGCTCTCCGGCGACGAGCGCGCCGTGGTGCACGACGTTGCGGGGACCACTGTGGACCCAGTGGACTCCCTGGTGGAGCTGGGCGGGCAGGTGTGGCGGTTCGTGGACACAGCGGGGCTGCGTAAGCGGGTCAGTCATGCCTCGGGGGCGGAGTTCTACGCCTCGCTGCGGACCCGTTCGGCGATCGAGGCCGCGGAGGTGGCGGTGCTGCTCATCGACGCGCACGAGCCGATCAGCGAGCAGGACCTGCGCGTGCTGGGCATGGTCGCCGAGGCCGGGCGCGCCTTGGTGCTGGCGTTCAACAAATGGGACCTGGTCGACGAAGACCGTCGCTACCTGTTGGAGCGCGAGATCGACCGCGACCTGGCGCGGGTGCCGTGGGCGCAGCGGGTGAACATCTCCGCGCACACCGGGCGCAGCGTGGCCAAGCTGGTGCCGGCGCTGCGCACGTCGCTGGCCTCCTGGGACAAGCGCATTCCCACCGGCCAGCTGAACAGCTGGCTCACCGAGGTCGTGGCCGCCACTCCGCCGCCGATGCGGGGCGGGCGGTTGCCCCGGGTGCTGTTCGCCACCCAGGCCGCCACCCGGCCGCCGACGTTCGTGTTGTTCACCACCGGGTTCCTGGAGGCCGGGTACCGCCGGTTCCTGGAGCGCAAGCTGCGCGAGTCCTTCGACTTCACCGGCAGCCCGGTGCGGGTGAATGTGCGGGTGCGCGAGAAGCGGGACCGATCCAAGCGCTGAACAGGCGGTTCGTCGGCGTTGGCGGGGCTGCGGTAACCTTCGCGGGCACCCGGGAACGGGTGGGTTCGGGCTGTGGCGCAGCTTGGTAGCGCACTTGACTGGGGGTCAAGGGGTCGCAGGTTCAAATCCTGTCAGCCCGACCGTGTGGTGTCTCAGGACATCGACGAGAGCTGGACTTTCCGATTGCAGGTCCAGCTGTCGTTCATTGCCGCTAAGTGCCGGCTGGGTCGAGGACGAGTTTCGCGGGGGTTGGCCGGTGACCTCGACTAACGTGTCGTGGAAGTCGCCGCCCACGCCGAGGTCGGATTATCCGTCGGCGGTCAGCGCGTTGGCGGAGCCTGTTGACCTCGGCGAAGCCGATTGCCGACAAGCTGTGGTTGACCGCCACGCCATAGGGCCCTTGTCTCGGAAGTACCCTGTGTGTCAGGAGAGCTCGTGACGCTGGACTTTGTCGCTGTGTGCGCGAGCAGGCCGGACGTGGCCGCCGTCCTGGATGCGCTGTTGGCCGCCGGGCCGCAGCTGGGTCTGCAGCCGGTGCCCCGCAGCGGCGAGGTGCAGCTGCTCGACGAGGCCGGCCGGGTGCTGGTCAGCATCGACGGGCCGATCCTCGTCCAGGTTGCGGGTGAGGCGCAGCGGCTGCTGGGGGTGCCCTCCGCGCCGGACCCGTCCTGGTGGGTGACGTGCCGGGCCGACGGGATGCTGCCGGGCGCGGACGCTGCGGCCGTGCGGTTGTGCGCAGAGCTGGTCCGCGTCGCCGGGGGCCTGACGTGGCCTCGCTGAGCCCGGGTGCGCCGCACCTCGATGGGGTCACTGAGCACGTCCTGGTCGTGGAGCAGCCTCGACCCCGGGTCGGGCTCAGCACCGCGATCGCGGGAGCCGTGGCAGAGGCGGCCGCCACCGGGCGGGAGCTGGTGCTGATCACCCCGTCACGGACGCGCCTCACGTTCGCCCTCGAGCTTGCTCTGAGCGGTGCGGGCACCCGCTGGGTGGTGCGCACCGGCGACCAGTTCCACGACGGCTTCACCGGTCTGGGAGTGCGGTGGGACCGCACCCGTTTCGTCGACGACGAGCCCGACGTGACGGGGATCCCGGAGTCCCGGCGGACGGTGGCCGCCGTGCTCTCCCAGGATGTCCCGCCCGCGTGGTGGCACCTGCCGCCGATCGACCTCGCCGGCACGACGCCCGGCACCCTGCGGGTCACGGCCACCACGCTGCACCCCGCGACCGACGCCCTGGAGCTCGGCGCGAGCTTCGGCGCGCTGTCGGAGGGGCTGACCGGACTGCCGCGGGGCTGGGGGGTGGCCGAGCCGGTCACCCAGCCGTGGTCGCCGCGGGAGCTGACCCGCCACCTGCGCGGCCGGATGCCCCGCGCGAGTGTCACCGTCCTCGGGGGTTCCGTGTCGGATCCGATCTTGGGGCTGCTCGCGGTTCAGCGGGTGGACACCGGGGTGCGGGAGGAGCTGACGGTCGCGGTCGGCGCCCGGAGGGCACCACCGGAGGGCTTCCTGGAGCCCCTCGTCCGGCGGGTCGCAGCGACGGGCGTCCGGGTGATGACGGTGTTCTGGCAGCCGGGGCGCGGTGGTGTCTACCGCGGCGGCGGGGGACTGCCCGCGGCCGTCCCGCTGGGGGTGTACCTCACCGATCCCGACGGGCTCGCCGCGGTGGGCTTGCTGGCGCTCGGTGTGGGGCTCGTGCCGATCCCGGCGGGCGGCCAGGGACGGGGCGGTTGGTTGCCCTTCGGTGGCCGCGACCCGTTCGGGCAGCTCGCGGGGGTGTTGCTGGTGGGCGGCCGGGGTTCGGGCTGAACCCTTCGCAGGGGTGGTGTCCGGTGCTAATTTGTGAGCGGTGCGACGCTGGGGGGCCTGCGGCCTGCCGGGTGCACACATCGAGGTGGCGGGTGCGATCACGCGTCTGCCCGGGGTTGAGTGGTGCGGGGAGGTCGACATGAAGTTCGACATGGGTCAGTCCACGTTGGCGTCGTTGACGAAGCAGACGTCGTCGTCGTCGGATGATCTGGGTTCCTTGATCAGGCAGTTGGTGGACGCGGTGACACCCTTGGAGGGCACGTTCAACGGGGCCGGTCGGCAGGCGTTCGATGGGTTCAAGGCTCGCGCGGATGAGGTGGTGGTGGAGTTGAACGCGTCTTTGCAGGCCATCGTGGGTGGTCAGTCCGGGATGGACACCGCGTTCGGTCAGGGTGACACGGAGATGTCGGACAACGCTTCGGGTGCGGCGGGTTCGGCGAATTTCGATGGGGCGCGTTTCCGCGCGCGGTGAGTTTGGGCACGGTGAGTTTGGGTGCCGCCCCGGTCGGGGTGGGTGCGCGGGTTGTTCTGGAGGGGAGTAGTCATGGCGAGCACGGGCAGGCGCAGCTTCGACACCGGTGTGTCGCAGCAGGTGCAGGGTGACATCGCGGGGATCGTGGGTCGGCTGGAGGCGTTGATGGGTCCAGCGTGATCAGGCGGTGGCCTCGGCCATGGGTGATTTCACTGCCGATGGTGTGTCGGAGGATTATGCGGTGGTGGAGCAGCGGTGGACGTCCGCCTCGCACGAGGTGCGGACGATCATCAACTTGGTGAAGACGACGATGATGCGCAACGACGAGACGGCGGGAACGACGCAGTCCCGGGCGCGGACCGCGGTGCAGAACATCGGCTGAGCGGGGCCGGGACGGGTGCGGTCGGCTGAGGAGGGGGTGCGTGGTGGCGGTGTGGGACATCGATGCGGTTGGGGTCCAGGCGGTGCTGAGCCGCACGGAGTCCGAGGCGGCGCCCCTGGACACGTTCGGGGCTGAGCTGAACACGGAGCTGACCGGGGCGTTGACGGAGTCCTCGTCGCAGCTGGTGGCTGCGTCGGTCCAGGGTTTGATGGACGTGAAGATGAAGGACATCGAGTTCGTGTACACGCGGATCGGGTCGGCGACCCACGCGGCGTACGCGGCGACGTCGGCGTACGCCGCTGGTGACGTGGAGATGGCCGCGAACGCCCAGGCGGCTGCGACGGCGGCCCCGGGGGTGCCGGCCCCCGGCGCCACCGGGGGTCGTGCGGTGGTGGCCCGGTGATCACCCCGGGGGCGATCCCGCAGATCACCGGGGACATGGATGCGTGTTCCTCGCACGGGTTCATGGTGTCGGTGTTGGGGTCGCGTTTCGCTGACACGGGTTCGGCGGTGATGCGGTCGTGGTCGGGGTTGTCGGGGGTGTACGTGGCCCCGGAGTCGGGGGTGTTGCTGGCGGCGATGGTGCCGGTGGCGTTCACCGCGGGTGGTGTGGGCGCCGACCTGAACGCGGCGGGGTCGGCGATCATGTCCTACGCCACGGCGGTGCGCCCGATCCAGGCCCGGTTGCAGGGGTTGGCGTCGGAGGCGTCGGCGTTTGTGGCGTACGCGAATGCGCACGACAACTGGGACACCGACCAGTCTCGGGTGGATCAGCACAACGCGATGCTCACCGAGGTCAACGACCTGATGGCGCAGTGGGAGGCCGCGGAGCGGTCGTGCGCGAACACGATCGACGCCCTGTACGGGGGCACGCGGTACGGGGTGAACAACGGTGATGGCACCGCCTCGGCCACCGAGTACGGCCTGACCAAGGACCAGTGGGCTCGGTGGCCACCGGCAACGACGGTGTGCCGTGGGGCACCGCC
>JAABUP010004958.1_pt1 | contig 21144 bp, 24 predicted proteins | sample 5559201 | NCBI WGS metagenome assembly JAABUP01 (sample SAMN10711887, study PRJNA513373) | rock metagenome | isolation source: Antarctica rocks | place: Antarctica
AAAACACGATGGTGCTTGCTTGTCAGTAGTACTGACTCAGTACTCGCTCAGTATGGGCGTTTCTTTCCATCCGGGATTGTCCGAATCCCGGGGCTTTGCGATTCCCGATCCATCTGCTCCCTGGCCTGCGTTATATACTGTAACGCATGAAGAAGAAGCTTGCTCAGTCCTTCAGTCTTACAGTCTAGAGGCAGGTCTAGAGGCACCAGAACCAGGTTGGCTCGTGTTCGCCTGCGAGATTCGGTCTCGCAGCGGCCTGCTATCAGGTGAATGTGAAGATTGGCAACTCCTGACCGCGAGCGCAGTCGTGTGCACCTCAGCTTCACCGCCAAAGTCCTGATTGATCACCTGCGAAAAGCCCGCGCGCTCATGCAGGTTGCATCCCGCATCCATACCTGACTGTGTGCACTCTCGACTCGGTGCTCCGGTCTGTTCAAGGTTGTTGTCTGCGCTGTCGCACTCATGAAAAGCTTTTTCTCGGGACTTAAGCTCGGAGCTCCTAGTACCCCTCCCGTCAGCAGCAATGCACAGGCGTCGGTCCTCAAGAGGTCGCCATCACAGGCCGACCAGCAGATGCCTGAGATGCTCGGCAAGGCTGAAAAATTGCTGAACAGACTGCGTAGCAGCACACAGCATGACTTCCCACTTTTGAATGAAGCAACCCGATTAGGTCAGGAAACAGCTGTATACATGTCTCTGATCAGCTCGTACAGGCCTATTTAAGGTGATGCTGACTGGGATGTGATTCTGCAGTCCAACTGCTCGAGGGTGCTGTCACTAAGATGCCAGAAAACGATATGAAGGGTGTCTGGCGCGAGTGAGCATCCCTACGCCATGTATTGATTGGTTGGTGCTGTGGCTGCAAGCAAAATGACAAATCCACCACTTCACACCTTCTGCTGTTGCAGGCAGGTGAATGAGCTTCAGCGTGGGTTGCAGTCTGCCACAGAGCAGATGCTAGCACAAGACACCAAACCTGCAGACACTGCCCCTGCAGTGAGGCCTGTTGAAGGTGCTCATGGTGGTCACCATGCACATGAAACGATACTCTGCAGCTTGAGCTGTACTTCAGCCAGTGCATCAGCATCTGCCTTTTGATCACCCGACCTGTGCAGATACTGCCATGAACTAATTTGTTGCCATCAACTTCATTTGTGCAGGCAGGAAGGCCAACAGCCGGCTGAAGCCTCAGGAAGCAGCATCTTCAAGTGGCTACTCTGCACCGGCAATGCCGATTGAGTCTGTTGACATGTTCAGTGGGTTGGACCTGTCAGGTTCTACATCTCATGCAGTTCAGCCAGAGGCGATGCCACCTGCAGCAGAAGCAATGGTAGACCGCAATGTCAGGTAGACATTCTTTAGTGGAATCAGTTGATGGCTAAAGATTGCGCAAACCTCCATTGGGATCGTTTTCCACTCACAGCATTGTTAGCACCATTTTGATGGCCTGTTGCTCACAGCATCGTGACTTGCCTGCCTTCCTTTGGAGAGTTGTCTCAAAAGCCACCAGTGCCTGAGAAGAATGGCTAATGCCATGCAGCGGGTGCTTGCATTGAATATTGTGCTTGGTCATGAAACGACACATCTCTGTGGCCAAGCTGTCCAGCTGCATGTGCAACATATGCAATAGTACAGCACGTGCTCTACACATAATTGTGATGATTGCAGTGTGCTTGCTGTAACCAGTTTGTCTTCTGATGGTTTTGATGCTTTGCTGTGCAGCTCTGGGTCCTTGCCGCTGCCTGCAGACCTGTTCTCAGGCCTTGAGCAGCTCACAGTTGAGCCCTCCATAGCTTCCCAGTCTGCTACCTTCTCCACCCCAGTAGTACCCACCCAACCCCTCCCCTCAATCGCCACTTCTGCTTCCAGCGCTGGACCAGTCTTGTCGGGTCCAAGCTTTGCACCCAAACCGCAACCCCAGCCCTCCACCATCACCACCACCCCCACGACATCAGCCACCTTGCAGGAGGGCCACAGTTTGCCCCCAGGGCAGGTGCTGGCACCAGCCTCGCTGGCCGCAGCTGCCCCTGAAGGCCGCAGAAAGAAGAAGACCACACGCAGGGTGGGGTATGCTAGAGATCAGCCTGGAGAAGCTTCGACTGAACGTGCAGCCTCAGACACAGCTTCCCTCCCCAGTGTGTCAGCCTCAAAGCCTGACACAGCCCTCAAAGCTGCAGATAGTCGCATTGCACAGCCTCAGCCCAAGCCATCAGTCACATTGGCATCAACCCCACTGGTAGCTGTGGCTGCAGACACTAATCCAGTAGCCTCTACAACAGCTGCAGCAGTAGCTACAAAGGCACCTGCCAAAACTGGCATGGACCAAGCACCTGTGAGTCAATCTCAGGCACTGCCTAGTCAGCCTGCTCAGCCAAAGTCACCTGTCAAGGCAACACCACACAACGAAGCAACTGCTGCTGTCAGCCCTAAGCGGCATCATCACAAAGCAGCAGCCTCAGCTGCTGCTGCACCTGCAGCTGTTCATCTACTGACCTCCTTGTCCTTGACTGATGCTGTGGCAGCGGCAAACTTAGCTGCCCCACTACATACAGTAAAGCCAGCTGGGCTTGCTAGCTTGGGCATAATGCCTGTTGCGTTGACATCAGAGGCACTGCTGCAGGTGGTTCTCTAGGCCTGACCTGCAAGTGTGCTGCTGGGTCTGGTCGTGACAAGTGTCCATGCTTGCATTGTCAGTACACTGCTGTTGGTACAGGCTTGCCATGCATGTGTTTGCGCAGGCCTTGCTGGGTCCTCTGCAGTGCCTGATCACCCCATCATGTGTGCAAAGCATCATCCTGCATTGTAGCAGCCCAGAGATGGCACTGATGACATAGCAGAGATTGTGGGCTGCAAGCTGGTCTATTTGCACTGACATTGGTGGTTTCAACCCTGATGTTTGTGCATTTACAGTGACCCCTGTGGATTTTCACTGGCGCCAACTGACTGGCGTCAGCGCATAGGCCACAGATGCATTGCATGCAGGGTCTTGCTTTACGGTCTATGACACAAGGCTTGTCTGTACATGTTCCCAGGCAGACTTCTATTGCAGAAGCTGCCACCGGTCGTAACCATGGTAGCTGATTGCATGCAGGCTGCAAAGGGCATTTCCTTTGAGGAGGGCTTGCAGGCTGTGCAGACTAGGGCACAGCAGCATATTGCTCTCCTGACTGAGGCCATTAACTCTGCTGTTCTGGACGAGCAAACAGTGCGTCAGAAACGTCACACCTTCACCTTGGAGGCCGTCGCTGACATGAGTAAGCATGCTATCCAAACTGTCATCGTTGATAGTGCACTCTGTAGGTAGTTGAGGTGCAGATGCTGCACAATGGGGTTTTGAAGATGCATCCCGTGGGACTTGTAACAAATGACTCTATGGCCTTTCTTGTACTTTAAGTGGTTGCACATAGGTTGCTTGCATACCTCAGCTGCGTCGGAATGTACATGCAAGCAAAAAAGCAGTGAGGCAGACGTGGATGTGGTGCTCGCCATATCTCATATCCATATAGCAGAGAGCCCGGCATAAAGGGAAGCTTGCAGCAATGTAGTGCAAGGCAGCAAATGATTGGCAATGATGTGTTTGACTTAATGAGCGTGATGTCACAGCAGCGCTGAAGTCAAAGACCACTGTTTGTTGCAGGTCAAGTGCGGCAACTTGAGGAGGCTGAGCAATTGGCAGTTGAACAAGAAGACTTTGAGTCAGCAGCAGACCTCAGCAGTGAGCTGGATGCTCTCAGGTTTCACTTCCACCCAGCTTACTCAACAAAACGAAGCTGTGCATGCCAAGCATGTTGCCTGTTGCTTGCAAGACTCAATTACAACAGATCTGCTACAAGAATCTGTCTTACACATCCTGACTTTTGCTCAAAATCTTTTGAGCGACTCAGCCAACACAAGCGTTTTTGTAGTCACATGTACATGTAGTCACATCATCAGAGTCACTTCAGAGTCAAGCACAACAGCACACTGTTAGTACAGATATCAGTGGGGCCTATGCAGCGGCTTAGTAAGCACCTAGAAAAATGTAAACCTTGCCAGAAGCCATGCAGGGAGATCCTCAGAAAGTCATGTACCTGACCTTCAGCAATGCACACATTTGAATGAGTGGATGCATGCTTGGATGGATGAGTGAGTAGACAAAGGAGTGATTGAACGAATGGATGGTTGAGTGAATGAATGAACACATTCATCCATGACTGTGAATAACAACATTTCGATACATGTGTGAATGAACAATGCTGCAGGGCACACATCCAAGCCTTGGAGCGGTCTGCCAGGGCTGGCGAGGCTGAGTGTGAGGCAGCTGTGGCTCGCAGGGCAGACATTGCCAAGCAGCAGGCAACTGCCTGGCAGGCTGCAGCACAGGCCACTGCCCAGCTCCAGACTGCACAGCAGCAGAAGGCTGCAAAGGCAGCCAAACAGGCGCAAAAGGTGAAAGAACGACTCTTCTTCATGACCTCAGCCAGAAAACCTGACATGTGTAAGATTACAAACAGCAGTCACAGCACCCTGCTGTTTGAATTTGGCAACGAAGCTGACAGAACGCAGCCGTTTCTGTGCACCCCGCCACCTTTTGCATTGGGTCAAAATTGCATTCACAATGCAGCAGAAGTTGCCAGTTCAATACAAGCATGCACAGCAGGCCCATCTGCTGGACACCATCAATGAAGCAGAGGTGAGTGTCTGATTATCAAAAAGCATCTTTAAAACTTACGATTGACCACTTTCAATTGCTTGCTCAGCACAGTAATGATAAACTACTTTAACATCATTCAAAGCTTGTGGCGTGATTCGGCAGCTGGGCTGTGCAGGAAGGCAGCAAGCTGGCAGATGCGATTGCAGCGTCAGAAGAGCACGTGGAGGAGCTGAAAGCACGCATCACTGCCAGGCAGGACTGGATCACTCGGGAGCAGCAGAGCGTGGATGCCAAGATTGAGGAGGCCACTCGTCCTGTGGCTTCACAGCGCACAGAAGCTGCCGAGCAGCACAGCAGTCTTCAGGAAGAGGTAGAAGACCTCAGGTACAGCTCGAACTGGTGCTTGCTGCAGGGGCATGAGCAGCATGCTAAGTTTGCTACATGTCCAGGTGCAATGAATTTGTGACACATTTATGCCATATTTCATGTCTACACATGCAGCAAAGGCATCACAGTCTTTGAAAACAAGCAACGCCAACTTGATACAGCACTTGCAGCTTTCTGCCTTTTCTCAGATGCGTTAAACACACAGCAGCAGTAAATGACGCTTGCCTTTTGGCTGCCACTTATTGAAGATCTCCTGAGCAGCAGCTGCAGATGACTTGGTGCATATTGAACCGCGCATGCATTGCTTTGCATTCCAGTGCTGCAAGGTTGCTGGTTGTGCACAACGACTCTGAATTCAGCAATCTGTATGTGCAGGGCACACCTACTCTGCTTTGAGCAATCTATGTCTGCAGTGCACACCTACATTGCATTCAGCAGTATGTGTGTCGATGCAGTGCACACCTACACTGCATTCAGCAATCTGTGTGTCAATGCAGTGCACACCTACACTGCATTCAGCAATCTGTGTGCCAATGCAGTGCTCGCCTACACTGCATTCAGCAATCTGTGTGCCAATGCAGTGCTCGCCTACACTGCATTCAGCAGTATGTGTGTTGATGCAGGCGTCAGCTGGCAGAGAAAGAGGAAGCCTTAGCAGCAGCTGCTGACAAGCTGGCAGACATTGACCAGCACATGCACTCCTTGGCAGCCAAGTATGACAAGACGCTGGCGCGCCTGGCAGAGGACCGCAAGGCTGTGGCCACAGAAGAGGCTGAAAGGGATGCTGAAGAGATTGCTGTCCAGAGCACCCGAGAACAAGCTGTGGCGACTGAGGCTGCAGCCAAACAACAGCAGGCCTTGCTTGAGGAGCAGGTCTGCAGCGCAACCTGAATGCACGACAGTATCTGTGCAAGCATTTGTGTCTCAGCATCTCCATGCGTAATTGCAGGTCACAGTTTGATCTAGCTGTTGTTCATTGCTGTGGCATCCAGAATTGTGGAGCGTTGCCACTGGGTTACTGATTTTGGTGCTAGCATATCTACGCCATGTCACCCAATTCTCTGCCAAGCATTCAAACAGTCATCTTTTCAGACCCTTTTTCAGTAGGCATCTTATACTGGCAAAACGGTCTGAAGCAATACATCACGCAGCGCTGCTTGGTTAGACCCTTCCACGCTGTATCACATACTGTAAGCTTCGCAGCTCTACCCTCTATAGTAACCCCACCAGAAGCATCTTCTTCACATTCTGCTTTGTGGTATACCATGCAACGCAACGTGACCAACACAATAAAGTGACATGACCCAGCACCTGGACCAATGGTGCAGGTGGCGGCTGCTGCAGCTGCAGCAAGCGAGATGCTGGGGCGGGCTGCCGCCATCTCAGCAGCACTTGAAGCAGAGGAGCATCTGCGCCGAATCCAAGCTGGTCTGAGGGACCAGGAAGAGCAGGCCAATGATGCTGTCAAGGTACGCCTTGCTTGTGCTTGTCACCAGGCTTATGTCAAGCATGGCTGGTTGTGGTCACGACAACAGCAGCTGCAGGAACGAAGAGTCTTGTCACTAACACACTCTGTTGTCTGCTGTTTGGGAGGATGAACAAGTGGTTCATGGGCTTATTTGCACTCTGATGCTGACAAACTGGCCTTTGATTTGCTGAATGCAGCTGAAAGTACATATCTGACAGATACATGGGTGCTTCTCCAGCACACAGCTTGGTACTGGGAAGGTTGGTCAGACTTTCACCAAAAAATAGGGTTGTGCCACATTCCATGCAATAGTGCTGCAAATCTCACGGCACCTTGATAATTGCACAAGCTTCAAGTTGGCCCTATTCAATGTAGCAAGGCTGCAATGCATATGCTACATTGATATTAGTACTGTAAGCTCTATTTCATGCAGAAAAGCTGCACTTATGTTGCTATAGGCCGTATTTCATGTAGCAAGGCTGCAATTCATATGCTACATTGATATTACTGGTAAACATCCTCACGATGGTGCCAACAGGAGTTGGAGAGAGATTTGGAGGCAAGCAGAGTGGCAGTGAGGGCTCTTGCCAGTCAGAGAGCTGGCCTGGCCAATGAAGCAGCAGCAGCAGAGGCACAGGCGGCCGTGGCCCAACGCCGCATCCCTGAGCTGGAGAACAATAAGAAAGCAGCTGCTGCAGCCAGGGTACGCTGCATCACACTGCAATCTACGTGAGAAGCACATTTCCACAACTTGCGTCCGATTGTTCCATGGTGACTTCAAAATAGTTTTGGGATTTTTCATTGATGTGTACAAATCAAGAGATACATTTGGTCAATTCAAGCATAGCCATGCCCACGACATTGAGATGAAAGTGCCAAGCTGCGAGTGAGGCCAGTTTGTGAGGCCACCTCATTGTGCTTCTCTGCTTGCTCGGCTGTGCTTTTGACTTGCAGTGATAGTCCTGGCAAAATTGATTGTCATGTTACATGAATGCAGCTGATTTTTGCATTGCTGTGCATGGCTGCAGGACTTCAAGGGCGCAGCAGCCTTGTCGGCTGAAGCCAAAGCCTTGGCAGCTCAAGCTGATGTGGCCATGACCAAAGCCAAGCAGCTGCGTCAGCAGGTGCCTCTCCTGCCCACTGATTCCACAATGCTGATTCCATTGGACTAGCCTTATGCCCACTCCCTTATAGCATGACCTGTAGCTAGTTGTTGCTGCTGTCCTGCTCCTGCAGCTGCCAAGTGATGTGTATTCACAGAAGCCAGCATCCATTGCATCAATCAGTCAATTAACCAGTCAATCAATCAATCAATCAATCAATCAATCAATCAATCAATCAATCAATCAATCAATCAATCAACTTGCATTGTGTGTCTTCAGTACTCATCAGAGGAGTCACCAGATAATGCCTATGAAATTTCTGAGAATACTGAAACTAGTCATTCAATGCATCAACAGGTGACACCATTCATGCATCACATGTTGCAATATGCTTGGTTAAGCAGATCAGAGTGGCCATGCTCATCAGTTGCCTGCTAGGGCTCCAGCTCTGCCTGCACATTGTAGAGTCAAAAATGTCTGTGCAGGTGAGCGAAGCTGAGGAGCAGGAGCAGCTCCAGGTGGACAGCATCAAAGAGCAGGAGGGCTTTTTGACGCAAGCCAAGAGGGCAGCTGCCCTTGCCAGGTGGCGCCGCCTCCAGGCAAGTCTTCTCATCATGTCCACGGGCGTGCGCTGCAAACTTGCAATTGTGCTGACCAACCTCAATACTGAACGCCATGCGCTATGTCGACCTGTCAATGGCGTGGGTTCTGTTCCAAGCATCTTGCCATCTGGCATCCAATGCATTTCTGCCCAAATTGACACTAAAGCTTCCGGAGTCCATCTTGCTTTGTCTGTCTCTAAACTGGCATAGCTGCAGTACTGTAGCTTTAGCTAGTATCCAATGCATGCTTGTCAGCAGTGGCTTGTGTGCCTATGCAGAGCAGCATGCAAGGCCTGGCTCACCAAGTGGAGGAGGCAGCGGCCTCAGACAAGTTTGAGGAAGCCAACGCACTGCAAGCAGAGCTGGACAGCAGCACTGAAGAGGCCGGTGCACTGGCTGCAGAGTACTCCTTCACCTCTGCTGACATGCAAGACCTTGCTGTCACCGCTTCATTGCTCACAGAGCAATCCTTACCACAGCAGTCAGCGTCCGACACTCTATCCAGTGCCAAAGAGCAGACTGAGGAAGGCAGCAGCAAGCCTCAAGTTGCCATTGCTGAGGACCGCAGCGCTGGCAGGAAAACACAGGACAGCCAGGACTTGTCTAACGCGCTCAGCAGGGAAGGGATGCTGGACTATGAGGATGGGGACTCTGTGGATGTGGATGTGGGTTACAGCAGCAGTGTTGTGAGTGCCAGTCATGCTGCAACAGATGGCAGCCGCAGCGTGCAAAGCGCGCGTACCGTGCTGGACCGCATGCCAGAGTTCAACATGGATGATGCAGTCAGCTTCAGGTCATTGCTGCCTTACTTGCCTCCTGTCTTTTGCAGGTGTTGCGTGCGCTGCATCTGTGCAGGAGCATGTTGGAAATGCTTTCAGGGCAACCTGCATATTGTCAGTGCTGCCACTTATTGGGACAGCTCATTGATGTCTGTGGCAATGCCTGAGGTCCTGCAGATCAGCTCAGTCTTGCTCTCTGCTCAAGCTGCTGAGCTGATATCACATTCCTGTCTCTGTATCACTAGGTGCTGCCTGGGCAGTCTCTTCTGTAGCCAGAACTAATGAGATGTCATGGCTTACAGGTCTGTGAGCAGCTCCCGATCTCAGCCAGTGAATGCTGACACACGCAGCATCCGCACAATGTCCACCATCCTAGATGATGGCAACCAACCTGATGAAGCAGATGATGCGAGCAGTCTCAGATCCATGAGCAGCACCACATCCACCAACTACGGCGGCCCCCGGCCCCGGCCTACAGTCAAACCCTTGTATCCCATACCTGACGAAGCAGCAGCCAGCGAGGACGGGGACGAAGGGGACACAAGTTCACAGTCAGAGACTGAGGCTGCGCAGGATCTGCCAGCTTCTGCGGCAGCTCAAGCTTTGCATCAAGAAGCTGATGAGCTGATGGTGTCCAGTCAGCACGCCAGCTCATCAGCAGACTCGCTTCCGGATGTGTCTCTGGATCCTGAGACTGACCCAAAGAGCCGAGGTTTAGGCAGCAATGAGAGCTCCTCAGGCAACTCAGGCTTGAGTCCTGTTTCTGAGGGTGAAAGCTCTGGGCAAGCCACCAATACAGGGGGCTATGATGAGGAGGGTCTCCCCACGGGTCAGCCGCAGACCACGATTACTCTGAATGATCACCTGCCAGCTTTGCTTACACATGAGATACTGAACGACAAAGATAAAGAAGACATGCAGCCTTCAGTGTCACATGCGGCAGCAACTCAAGCTCTGCAGATTCCATCTGCTCAGCCAGGCACCTCAGACTCACAAGCGATTATTGCAGAACCTGAGTCACTGCATACACCACGTGCCATGTCACCTCCATCCACGCCAGGGGCACCCCTTGTACTAAAGATAGATGCTGGCCCAGCAGCAGATCCACCAGCAGAGCTGGCACAACTGCGCCAGTCCACGTCTGATGTTGAACAACCTCAGGCAGTTGTGGCAGATGACACCATGTTTGCAGGACTTGATATGATGTGATGCTTGTATGATGTTACATCGAACGCAACATTCAACAGACGTTGAAAAATACGTCAACAATACACCCACATGATGCGCTCCTGCCATCTGTGAGCCATCATAAATTGCTGCAGTGCGTTCAACACAATGAGGTAAATCTGTACGACATGTGCGGTATAGACTGTCACAACTTTAAACATCCTTCCTAATATGCATGCAGCAGGCGCAGTTGCTGCACCACCAACAGTGGTACAAAAATACAGACGATATCACTGAGCAGCCACTGCGACCAAACGATTGCAATGCACTGACAAAGCTGAAAAAGCCATGGCCTTGTGAGCACCTGCTCAAACATGCACTGACAAGCATGAAATGTGGACAAAACTACTCTATGTCTGTAGCAAACCACAAAAGACTCCTGCTTGACTAACAAAAAAACAGACTCACAACGGCGTGTATGATTGTCTGCTGGAATAGATGTGGCTCAAAACAGGCTCTGCGACTGTTTGTCTTGCTACACAGCTATGCCAAGCACTAGCTGCCTGTACTGTTTGATGCTCCTTTTCTCTGCTGCTGGACAGAGAGGAATCACTGCCAGATAGGATGCTCAACACACGAAAAACTTTCGTCAAAACATCACTCTTGGCCTGATTGCTCCTCATTGTTTGGCCTGGAGTTGTTGGGAGTCCACATCTCGCAGAGCGCTGTCCTCATGCGCCGTGTGATGCCAGTCCAACGCTTCCTGCTCCTGTTGTTAGAGCTGCTTGATCTGGGCACGCCACTTGAGGCCTGCTGAGCAGAAGATGAGGACTGGCCAGAGGAGCCAGCAGGGGTGGTGGAGGTTCCTGGAGGTGGGACTTGAACAGGGATGGGCTGAGTCGCATCATAGTGCCTCTGGCCCTGAATGCTATGCATGCTTTGGGGGAGAGTGCCATCTGGGTTCTGCTGCTGTTGGAGGATTCTGCGTGCTGCTGACACTGATGCGCAGTGCACTGCAGCATCATATGCGCCAGCGCCTTGCAGGGTCAGGAGTGAGCCTGCATGAATCAGGCCTGCAGAAAGCAGGAGGCTGCTCTGGGATGAAGCCTTGTCGATTTGTCCAAGCACTGAGGCAGTGTGCATGATTGTGAGTGCTGCAGAACAGAGCAAACCCGGGGGCAGTGCAGAACTGGGAACAGAAGGTGATAGTAAGTGCTTTGATATGCTTCCTGGCAAAAATGAAGCAATTAGTGTTGCTGTACCTTGCAGCACAGAAAGGGCATCATGTGCACATACCTTGACTAGGTTCATCACAGGTGAAGGTAATGTTCAGCTCGCTGTCTTCAGGCAGACTGAAAGCTTCCCGTATTGCCTGGGTGAACTGCTTGTAGCCTGCTGACCCAGGCTTCACTTCAAAGGAATATGTCTGACCATCAAAATTGACATTCATTACAGCAGGGGCATTGGCACCACACACAGGTGTCAATGTAGACTTCCACTCAGGAAGGGTACAGTCGCAAAACTCACAATGCGTTTCTCGCCTGCAGAACAGACAGCGTCAGTGTTTGCTTTTTTAGGTGCGCATGCCCAGCTTTCGCAGCAGCAAGATTAGAGCTATGCGATACGCCGTGGGCGGACGCCAACGTAGAGCGCTACCTGGAGCCTGCAGACTGTAGCTGCCACCTCGCCAAACAGCCTGCGTGAGCATAGCGGGGGCAGTTGCAGGGCCGCATCAGAGCGGTGTCTGCCCTAGCAACGTCTAAACAGATCCAGCAAATTGGTGCATCCTGCGGATACAGTCGCTGGTAGATCAGATCTAACGCTGTTAGCCGGAAACATGGTCTGCACTAGCACAAACTTACCTCCTCGGGTGCGACCTCTGCTACTTTTGGAGTCGCGGTGCCAGAGAAGACTCTAATATCGCTGTGCCTCCTGGCCTTCTGGCTGTCTAGACGTTGCTCTTCAGCTAGGTTGATATTTTCGGTGTCTGCCATTCTGCGTCTCTTGGTACCGGAAGCACCGTGAAGTGCAATTTATGCAATCCGGTACGAAAGAAACTTCCGACACTGACCTGTCAGGGTGCAGGACAACAGAACTCCGAGCAGCGCCTGATCTGGTTTCGATAAAAGCTAAGAACCTTGTTGTGCCAACGCTTTACGCATGTGTACGCACCACGCAGCCCGCGGCAAACGGTCCAGCGGGTCCACCGCCGGCGACTTTACTGTCCTCCTTGACCGCCGCTGCCCAATAATTTCTCACCGTACTTGAGCACTGTACCGACTGGTCTTACGCGTCACAACTGATTCAGTTGAACTGAAGGCGTCGACCCGTAAGTCAACAGCAGACTCAACAGCATTTGTCCCGCTTTTCAGGTTTCTAACAGGCAACAAGCGACCTTGCTCACAACTGTCATCTAGATGACTTCCGATAATGTGCCAATTGTGTCCATCCAGACCCGAGAGCGTTGGTACGCAAGTTTTGCTTCTGCTGCAGACAACGACCCTCTTGCTGCAGCCGTGCTGCTTACTATGATCTGCTGCCCTCATGGAAGAGTGCCTGCTCCGGCATCAGTCAGTGCACATGTTTTTGACACCGCAGGTGGTCCAGTATTCCTGATGTTGGCTGGACAGTTGTAGGACTTGCCTTTGTGGCTGGTGCTAGTGGTGCTGCTTTCAACCATTTTTACACCGGTGATATAGACAGGGAGACCAAGCAGAAGTATACAGCACTTGTGACATTTGGGTGAGCTACCTTCTCGACCATGCTGCTGGCTTTTCAGTTTCTCCACTGACTCTACCTTGCAGATATGCTGACGCAGGTGTGTGCTGATAGTACGGGCTGGACATACACTGTGGAAATCGTTCTGCAGCAACACGCAAACAAAGGCTCTGCCCAATGAGAATGCTATAGCGGTGGGCGTCCATTTTGGCCTGATCACAGTGCCAACTGTTGCTGATGATGTTGTCAGGCTGAACTGCTTCTTCTGGTGTAGGCGGACACAAGGGGTGAGGAAGGCAGTGCAACAGTTGTCAGGAAAAGAAGACCTCGCAGAGACACCTAGACATATTGTATAAGCCTGCTTGCAAGGATGTGTGCTAATGGAGCTGGAGGCTGCTGCAACAATCTTTGCTAAAGTTTGTTCTACCACGTTGTAACGCACTGCTGTTCACCCTTGTCCCGTCTGCTGGTGCACCTTGGCGTCTAAGTGCACACAGCAGCTGTTGCAGGTTGTGTTGCTGTCAACAAGCAGCATTCACTTGTGAGCTGCTGTGGTGTTGTGTGCTGCGCATACCCATGCCATCTACATGACCCATTGTTTCTTGTGATGCAGCCTGTTAATCTCACGATCAAATTGCACCCGTACTTGGAACATTCACCCTGCTGTTAGCTGTTTGTGCCAAATTCTGCTCATGAGTAGGAGCAGGAACAGTTACGCTGCAGGCTTCCTTGGTACCAACTTAACTCATCAGCAGACCTCTGATTGTTGATGTGCTGGGGCTTTTTGCATAGTTCGCCAGTGTGCATACCTCAGAAAGTGGGCTCAGAAAACTTGCCAGAGGTATAAACACTGGCCAGTCATGCAACCACAGCTGCATCACTTAGCAGATGCATGCAAGGTACTTGGAAATAAGCAGCAGGAATATTGCCATGCAGACCTTGCAGCTACAGATTGGCCAGTCTACGAAAGCGTGTTGCTGTCTGCAACCAGAAGTATCATTCTCTGCTAAATAGGCAGCCTTCCAGCAAAAGATATGTCTAGACGTCTCATGAGATGCTGCATTGCAGCAATCAGATGTACCAGTAAATACTCCATTGCAAAGTCATGCATGGCAGCGCAAATGATACAGCTACCGTTGTTCTGGCCATATCTGAGACTTCCCCAGTGGAGCGTTGCCAGGTCAAAATAACCTATAGGGTTTGCTTGAATCGGATTCAGAGGCCTGCTCAAGTCTCAGTCTTTGACTGCAGCATCGCCGGTGGTACATGTTTCAGGAGCGACAATGTTTGTCCCTGCGTTGACATTTTAGGAGCCGAAGATGTACTGCTGAGCTGGCTAGGTGTCGACACAGGTCGGTCCTTGGGCTATCAGGTGGCTGATTTAGGCAGGCCTGTTTATTCTCTCACGACCATGTGACGCACGGTCCGACTTCAGCAAGTCGAACGTTGAATGACTGCTTTGAATCAGCCGGGACTCCGGCAGGAGACTTTGTCAGGGAGTCCTTTGAGGGAGCCAGACGAAGACTTGGTCCCTCCAAATACAAACATGCTCCATCATCAGCAGCAGGAGCAACAGAGTGAGCAGGACCTTTCAGAAGACAGCTGCACGTCTGGCTCGAAGGCCACAGGCAGGAGTGATGAGGTATGCTTCTGTTTGCCGTTGATTAGGAAGCGACAAAAGGATATGTCATGTATGTGCTCAACCGTCCGTCAGTGGGCAGCAGCATATTGTGTTTTCACATGTGGACACCTGTTTCCCAGCTACACAGTGCGCATTGCTGCAAGCAGGAGTCATGCTTCGCCTGCAGCACTGCTGCTGTGATAACGCGTTGGCATGCATGCATTTGGCTGAATGATGCCAGCATCCATGTCAAGTGGGCATCAAAACATGCCAAAGGCAATATGTACACGCATTCAGGGGCCATGTCCTGAATGAGTTTGAAGTCCCCAACAGTGTACCTAGTTGCAGGAGCACCAATTCTGTGACACTACAGGATATGCAATATCACCATGCATGCTTTCACACAGGTTGCGCCACAACAGCAGCTGCAGCAGAATGATGGGTCAACGAGCTTTGTACCAGCAGCCGAGCTGCATTATTACAAATACAGCAAGTTCAATCTGCTGATGGACCAAATGCTAATACATGAACAGGAACAAGGGAGCAACACAAAGTTGCTGGCTTCTGGCTCTGAAGACCAGAAGCTGCTCGCTGCTATGGCAGCTCACACAGCAGATCAGGTGATGCATGCAGTGAACTGCATCAGAATGTGTTGGTCAGAACATGCACAAGCACAAAACATGACAGTTCTTCTGACAAATAAGCATGCTTGGTGACAGCACTCATCTGTTTTGACTCAGTGATGCAGCTTGACTGACTGTTTTGATGCAGTGGAGTATCTGCATGTGCAGAACACAGGTGCTACTGTGGTTCAGCTGCAAATGCCCAACGTCATTCCAGTAAGGATTTTGACATAAGGCACCAAGTGCCTGTGGCTTGCATCTGCATACTCTTGCGCTCAAAAGCTGTCTGATCACAAGTATGGTTCACATCACAGAACCCTGACGCTGTTGCAACTACATACAGGTGCCAAGAGCAGCTGGCATGCAGCAGGATCCCAGCTTTGTTGCGCTGCTAGAAGACGATATAATAGATCCCGCCACAGACCTGAGCAGCATTGCTGTGAGGGAGCAGCATGCAGACGACACACCATATGCAGCCTCAGTATACTCGCCCAATGATGTTTTCACAGACAGCTGGCAGCAGACTTCTGATGATGTGCATGATTGTGAAGACTCCACAATGGCACAGGGTAGCTGGGGTGATGTTGAGCTGGAGGCTGATTGTGAAGGCTCTACAATGGCACAGGGCAGCTGGGACTCTGCTGAGATGGAGAATGATGAGTTTGATGTCGGGGATGGTGGCCTTATGGATGGGGACTCTGATGTTGGGGATGGTGGTCTTGGGGATGGGGACTCTGATGTCGGGGATGGTGGTCTTGTGGATGGGGACTCTGATGTCGGGGATGGTGGTCTTGTGGATGGTGACGTTGGGGATGCGATTGATTGGGATGGATTTGACAAGGAGGATGTTGACATGGAGGAAGTTGAGGCCCACAAGCTTATGGAGGACGATAATGCAGTGGACAATGCTAGCAGGCCTGGGGCAGGGGTTGGGCTTGGGGTTGGGGCTGCGGTTAGTGTTGTGGGTCCAAGCAGGCTGCCTGAAGTCCTTGCTGCCAAGTGGCAAGCTGCTGATACTCAGGTCAGAAAACTTCTGACTCACTGCAGCTTGCATTTTACAACCTTGGAAAGTTCAGGCTCAGACTTGCATGTATATAGATGTAAGTATATATGATGTCACTCGCAACTTGTTGTTTCTAGTGCAGCTTGGTACTGTGAATAAAACCCTGCATTTGCATATGTGCCAGTTGGCATGTCCTTGTCATGTGCACTGCAGATCCTCGCTGCTTCACTGTGCTTGTCAACACTGCATGATGCATTTTGGCTTGTGCTGCCGTTCCTGATTCACCGGTCAGTAATGGTCATCTCTGCAGCAAACTTGTAAGTCTCAGGTCTTGGAAGCTATGTCACAAACCTGCATAGGTTTTCTTGCGTAGCAGAACTGGCCATTGTCGGGTGTTGACATTACATGCAGGAGCCTTGGCCCAAATCATTAGGCCTGAACATGCATGCTGAGTTGCCCTCTCCTGCAGTTCGCCTCTACGCGTGACTAGGCCCCAAACAAATGTTGTGCACAGGGGTTCACTTTCAGCAAGCCCTCTGCAGTCTGGCGGACAGAGACGTTACAAGCCCAGACCTCTGCTTCAATCTTTGCATACAGAGGAGACAGCGACAACAGACAGGCATCCATGTCTCAAGCTGAAGTAAGCCATCTTTTGATGCTGTATACCATGCATGTTATGCAAACTGACATGCAATAACATAGTGGTTAGAATCTGAGTCCCAGAGATTGATTGCAGCATGCAGTGACGTTTTACACTTTCAGCAATTGTGCTTGTTAGGGGTCCTTCCAGGGCAGTGGATAGGCATGCAGCTACGTCATTGCTTGTGTGGCAACCCTTGCAAGGAGTCTAGTCAGGACAAGACATGCCTCCTCAGCACATCCCGAAAATCAGTTACAGCATTGTGCAATGCTGTCTCTACACCATTGTATGCAGGCAGCTGAGAATTGCGTTCAATCTTTCTGAGAGTTTCTTTGGAGTGCAACAAAGCTATGTTGCTTGAACACATATCTCTGTTGCGCAGGCGCTGGCATATTCTTGGGAGCAAGGCTTAGATGGAGCCCTTCAGAGAGGCACTGCAACGTTGAAGGCTCTCAGGATGCACATGCAGCAGCAAGAGGCTGATTTCAGAGCTTGCATGCAGCAGCATGAAGCCAAGTTCAGAGCCCAACAGCAGCAGCGCGAGGCTGAGTTCAAAGCCCTCGAGAAGGTCTGCTTTGCGAACGTGGAGGCAACTGCTAAGCTGCATCAAAATGCAGACGAGAGGGCCGGCCGCCTGCAAAAGAGGTTTGATCTCAGCAGGAGCAAGGAAAAAAGATTGGCTGATGATGTTGCTTGCATCAAGGACCAGAAGAAGAGCCTGAAGCAGCAGAACAAGGGTCTGACTCAAGAGGTCAAGGACCAGCAGCTGACCATAGCTGACTTGCAAAGCAGCCTGGATTTGCAACTCCAAAGCCTGGAGACCTGCAAGGCCAACACATGCGCCTTGGAGAGTCAGAATGCCAGCCTGCTGCAGCGCAGCCTGGATTTGGAACATGAGCAGACAGCTCTGAAGGAGCAGGTTCAGTCCCTGCAGCGAGGTTTGGCATCTGCACATGCACAGCAAGCTGCAAGCTCACAGACTGAGCTTGCACAGGCTGCAGCAGCAGTGGTATTGCTCAAGAAGCAACTACGTCAAACAGAGGGCAGGGAGGAAGTCTTGAAGAGGATTGTTCTGTTGATGGGAGAGCAGCAGACTGCATTGACAGGCGAGAAATCAAAGCTCGAGACGGATTTTGCAGCTGCGCTGCAAGCCAACAAGGCGCATGCAGCTTCCATCAATACAGCTGACACCATCATTGCGCAGCATGCAGCCTCTCTTGCAGCTGCCAAAGCAGAGGCCAAGCAGACCTTTGATCAGCATGCTAAGGTGCTGGCGGCTGCTGAGGCAGCTGCTCAGCAAGCTGCCAAGCAAGCTGCTGATGCAGCAGACATGCAAGCTAGCAAGCACTTGGCTGCAATGCACACTATCACTCAGGCTGCTAAATCAGAAGCCATAGCAGAAGCTGCAGAGTCACACGCTGCTGACAAGGCTAGCTGGGCTGCTGAGAAGGCTGACCTGCTTGAGAAGCTTCAGGCTGCAACTGCTAGGCATCAAGTTGTGCCAGATGCCCGTGCCTCACAACTATTTGGTAAGCTTGCCTCTACGCAGCAGAGGGTCAGATCTGCTGAGCAGCGAGTAGCTGACACACTTGTAGGGTCCATCCCTGTCACGAATGCACAGATGAGTAGTCAGCATTTGGCTGCAGACAGCATCTCCTCACACGCTCAAGTGACAGCTGCGCTTGCCAGAGCAAATGCCCTCAGCAGTCAGCATGGGCAAAGTACTGTGCTTGGTGCGGTGCAGCAGCAACCAGGCATGCTTTTGCAAGGTATGCCTCATGAGGGAGCCTGCTGGACAGCGCTTCATGAGCACACTTCTCATGACCAGCAGTCAGACAGCCGTCGCACTGTTGAGCAAGTGATGCAGCAGCTGCAACAGCTGCAGGAGTCCTGCCGTCAGATGCGTGAAAACGCAGCTGGGGTTCAGTGTGATGCTCATGGGCAGGTTGCTTGTGATCAAGTGCCAGGCATTTCTGCCAGCATTGGGCGACTGGCAAAGCAGGTCCAACAGCTGCAGGATTCAGTGCCTCATGCTCTTGGCGTACCTCATGCAGCAGGGGCTCCGGATGTAGCCAGTCAGCATTCAGCTGATGACCAGCACTTGCGGGGGCCAGTCGCTGTTGAGGAACAGCTGCGGCAGCCGCAACAACAGCAGCAGCAGCAACAGGCACCTCCTTCGTCAGTGCAGCGACCAGGGATGTCTGTCAGCTCAGATGCAGCACAGTCTTGTCAGCAAGGCAGAGTTGTAATGCCGTCTGAGGCAGGGCACCTGGGTGATGCCCTGCCTTTGAGATCCGCTCCTGGACAGAACAGCCCTGGGCAGGGCTGTGTTCTGCTGCAGCCAGGGCCTCTCCAAAATGGCCACTTCAGGAGCAAGATGGTCCAAGGCACCGCTGATGGCCTGGCCGCTGAGTTGGAAGCCCAGCAAGGCACTAATGAAGGTATGCTGGCTTTGCTGCATTGAGTTGGCTTTTTGACCTGCCATGTGCAAACTTACTGAGAGGTCTTGAACAGATACCAATCATCCTTTTGAGACCCTGAAATGGCACTCTTTTTGGGCTCTGTGCACAGCCAGCTCTTGTCTTCATTTCCAATTCTAGACTGTATGCTTCTCATGCCTGACATGATGGCAGTGCCTGATCGTCGTTTTGTATGCTCCACATCATGGAGTTACCACATGTGCTATCTTTGTTTGTTTCATGTAAGCTCTTCTAATTCTCTTGGTATTTGTACTGACAGGTCTGCCAGGCAGCACTGTTGGGACAGGCAGCACCAGCCGCAGCAGGTTGTCAAAGACCAGAGGCAAAAGAGTGAGGGAAAGCCCTGAAGAAGACCAAGACCCTGGTGTCACTGATGTGCCTGCTGATGAGCCTGCCGGCAACAGCCGCAAGAGGGCCAGAACTGAGCTTCAAGCAAAGCTTGCATCCTCAAATGCAGCATTTCAGGGCCAGCCAGAGGCAGCAGCGATTGGAGAAGTGCCTCAAGCCTCAGCAGGGCACACAGCAGCATCCCGGGGACTCTAGGCAATGCAGCTGTTCAGCTTGACAGGTATTGTTTTCACCATAATAATTATCAAGTGATGTTTTTGACTTTGTGCAAAAGAAAGCAGCATTCTGTTGACTGTGCCGCACATGACTAACCAATTAACACCTCGCCCCAGCATGAATGCTGTCAGTATATGGTTCAAAGATTGGTATGCATCTTAGTCAGCAGCAGCTTGCTGCTGGCAAAATCATGAGGTGGTTGCATAGAAAAGGAGCGAGTGAGGGAGAGAGAGAGAGAGAGAGAGAGAGACAGTGCATGCAATATATTGTTGTGTCAGTTTAGATGATACATACCATCAGTGTATCTGCGTGGTTGTCGCTTGCACACGTTGCTCAATTGCAACTTGCTTCTCTGCAGGACAATTAAGGGTTGCTGTCAGAGCTGCGAGAGCTGAGCATTTGCTGCAAGGTTCTTCTGGACTTGCCACAAATAGTATCTTGTATTACATAAGAACATAAGGAAGAACAGCAAGCCATGTTCCTAAACACTTTAAAATGTGCCTCACGTGCAAGGCATGCTGATTGCAGCCACAGTCACCTCAAGCCAGCGTGTGACTGGGCAACCAGGTGAATGATATGTGCAGTCATGAAGATTTGTCATCTGGCAGGGTTGTGATATCGTGTGGCTTGTTTCTGACTTGCTCTGTTTGCAGGGCATGAGACATATTGCCACAGTGCAGAAATCATTTTTATGGTCCCACACATGTGTGACTCAGACTAACTTCTGCACTGTGGCAATATCTCTCGTGATGAGCCTTGATAATCATGCAGTTCATAGATCAGAGTTGTGTATGCAGCACAAAATACGAGTACTCCAGACTACTTGTGTGTCAGTCCTTCTCTTCACCCTGATAGTGATATCTGCTGGAGCGAGACCAGATGATGTAAGTCAAAACTTTCAGAGCGTTGTGAACCAGCCTCTGCACTGATCAAATCCAAATATGAAAAAAGGCCTTATCTGGATTTGCAGTCACATGCCTGCATTCATTGCTCTGTCTGACCTGGTACCAAGCATGTGCTTGTGGCACCTTGTTAAGCATTGTCGAGCTCAGACAGATGTTCTGTTGTCCAGCGTATGTGTCTGATGAACATGACAGGGATTCGAGAGAACGAGATGACAATACAACAAGATTTTGCGAGTTGAATGAGCAGCTTTCAGATTCCATCCCGGCACGAACCAGAGTTGCTGAAGTTAGATTTCGGCAAAGCATGCTCAGCAGCAGCAGTTAGGTCTGCAAAGCTTGCTGCTTTGCCGTCCTCTGTTGCTACTTACCACACATAGGTGCACGTCATGAAGGAATATATGAAGCAAATGGCTCGAAAGTCAGGATGCTGCTTGGCTAGCGGGTCGCGAGA
>JAABUP010004959.1_pt1 | contig 21138 bp, 26 predicted proteins | sample 5559201 | NCBI WGS metagenome assembly JAABUP01 (sample SAMN10711887, study PRJNA513373) | rock metagenome | isolation source: Antarctica rocks | place: Antarctica
ACCACATTCGACTGCAATCGCCACAACTCCCGACAAAAATGGTTAGTGTTTGAACCTTTCGCCGGCTTTCGGCTTTCACCCTTTCGCCATTCGGCTGGGCCAGGTACCCCTTTCTGCCCGAACACTGCCCAAAATTCAGCCCAAAATTTTTTCTGCTTGCACTGCAGACATTTAACCTGTCACGTTAAGGGTAATGTGCAACGTTAGCGTAAGGTAAGGCAAGTGCATTACAAATTTGTGCACTCAACTCCTCGACTTGTGAGCGCTGCATGTGAGTGCTGAGCATTCCGTTGGTGTAGCAGTGGGAAGCTGGTGTAAACGCTAGTGCTTTTTCGGCGTCCTTGACCGCATTTTGGTGCTCAGAATCGAAAAACAGGTGTCCGACGATTGTTTACTGAGCAAGCGCACTGCTTTGGGACACGCCTGACTGCTTCGCAATTCATATTGAGGCCGCGTGCACCTTTGCAAGCATCAGCTGCTTGTGGTCAGGCTCTCTTGCATTTGGAAGCACTTGTGAGGCATGAAGAGAATTTTTGGAACTACAAGGGAGAAGCCCAAGCCACCCACTCTTGATGAAGCAACTGGGAGGCTGGATTCGAGAGGCAATGTGTAAGAACTTGAACTTTGTTGCTTGCATACTGCTTGAAAGAGAATCAACATGAGTCTACAGAGGGGCACATGATGCGTGTTCGAGGGTTTCCTGCAATCGACCTGCAAGGCAAACCCGTTCGATGTTGGGGTGCTGCAGACTTGACGAGAAAATCCGGAAGCTTGATGAGCAGCTAGCACAGCACAGGGCACAAATCAAGAAATGCAGACCTGGGCCAGCTCAAGAAGCTGCCAAGCGACGAGCCCTGCAGGTGCCAGGCGATAAGCCTTTCACCCTGTTTGCATTGACAGGACTACAACAGCTTGCACAGCAGATGACACGCGGAGCTGATTTTCCGACTACTTGCTGTCTATGTGCATAATAGAAACCCTATGCATCAACTCCAAGGCAACAACATATGGACGCTTAATGCTTTGTATGTTGGTCTTGGCTGTCAGTCTTTACTGTCTGTGCAACACAGATGTGACCACGTTGGCACAGGTGCTCAAGCAGAAAAGGCTATATGAGAACCAGCGGGGTCAGCTGATGAACCAGCAGTTCAATGTGGACCAAACGTCTTTTGCTCTACAGTCCATGCAAGACAGTGTGCAGACGGTGCAAGCCATGAAAGCTGCTGGCAAGGAACTCAAGGCTGCGTTCAAGCAGCCAGAGTTGAACATTAACAGCATAGAAAATCTGCAGGATGACCTTGCAGACATGATGGTGAGCTGTGCAAAAGATCTCTGCATATCTGCAGCACCTTGATAAATGTACGCTGTACTACATCAAGCAAGCCCAAGATCAAGCTGCATGCATATAGCTCTGTATGATAGAACACAGGCTCCGGGTTTTTAGTCTGTGCAGCATAGCTCACGCTTGCTACACAATGTATGCAACATCTCAAGCAGAGGTAGGGGGCACCATGACCAGTCAGCCACAATTGAATACAGAAGCATCATTGCTGGCATACACTTACAAGCTGTCTATTACTCTGCAACCTCTCAGGCTTGCATGCTGCTGTACTCTTGCAGGACATGCATCAAGAGATACAAGACGTGCTCGGGCAGAATTTTGGTATTCCTGATGACATAGATGAGGATGAGCTTATGGAGGAGCTTGATGCTCTTGAGGATGATTTGGCAGCCGACACAGAGGCCAATGCTGATGGTGTCCCATCCTATCTTCAGGTCTGTGCGTGCGTGTATGATGCATCGCCTACGCTTGCTCTCAGCTCAGCGTCAGCTTGTTCAGAGGGCAGCTTGCCTGATCTACTTTGCACATGGGGTGTTCTTGCCAACGACAGGTGTCTTGAGCAAGCTGGCATTGCAAGCTTCACTGTATTGTGCAGCAAGCCTGGCCACATTTATGCAGCATAGATGAAGCCAAAGTGCACCATGCAATAGCTCTGTTGTCAGATGTGGAGAGCACATCTGGTCTTTGATTGACTTTGCTATGGAGTCTGACCATGTGACATCTTTCTGGTCCCTATCTGCTTCGATAGGATGCAATAGAATGGTTTTTTGAATAGGCTTTGTGCATGCGCAGGAACAGGACCTGCCAGCGGCTCCTTCAGCGCGGCCAGGCCATGCCACAGCAGCACAGGGTGAAGACGAGTTTGGTTTGCCAGCAGTGCCACAGAGGACGTAATGGTTGTTTTCTGTGAGTGTAAAGCATGTGACGGCCAAATCGCTGTCAACTTTGTTTGGTGCTGCTTTTATTGTCTTTTTCAAAAGTTTCCATAGTCTTTATGAGCGCTCTCATGTGCAAATCGTGGCATACATATCAAACGCCATGTCAAATGAGTTTGCATTTGACAAATGCTTTTGTGGCATGACGTGACAAGCGTACATCATATCTGTCGCCCTTGTAAGACAATTGATCAATGTGCCTCATGAGCCTGGCTCTCCTCCTTTCAAACAGTCTCTGTGTGAGGCTTGCCATCAACGCCTTTCTGCAGCGATAAATGGGCCTCAAGACAAAGCTTGATGATTAGGTAGCTGGTATGCTGCATTTGAAGGTACAGAGGCAACGTAACAGTGTGCTGATTGGTCTGACTCTCTGTGTGATGCTGGAGAGCCCTGGTGCTATATGTGTGCATAGATCTCCAACATGTAGTTCATGCACTGATGCAATGCTACAAACACTGAGCTGCTCTGATCCAAGGACATAGAAGCACTTCAGTCTCGCACACCTAGATTCCTCTTTTCTCGTGCTGATCACCTTGACTGGCTTCTGCATTTCCGCCAACATAATTGCTACGCTGGCGGAAATGCATTTACGCAGGTATACCTGATCACAAGCTTGACCTGGCCATACTGTTGTAAATGGCTTTGAGCTTACCTCAAGGGCTAGGACACTCAGCTCGTCACACAAGGAGAAGTTACTGTTAAGGCATTCAATAATTGTTATGATCCATTCCTACAAAGTAATAAATTTTACATACTGAGACGCCTCTGCCAGGGTCTTGTCAATCATGTGCATGCACTCCCTGGCCCGGTTTGTTCTGTATCTTACACGGTCACAATTCATCAAACTCAAATCTAACAGTGCTGGCCTGAGAAAAGCTGTAGTGGTACATAAAGCGGCACACAGAAGATGCTCACCAGCATGACAAGCCTGGCTGCCTGGCCCTCCCGTGGCCCATCTGTGCATGCACAGAAGTTTGCCAGATGTGCAATTCTGCATGACAAGTTCAAAAGTTTGCCACCGCTCCTTGTTGTGTTAACAAGCAGGCCGCAATCTTGTCAAGCTTGCAGTTGCATGGAGGATAGCTGCAGTATTAGTCATACGACGTGCTTTGAGTAGCAAGGAGGTCAAAGCGCTGAAGCGTGCGGCAAAGCGCTGAAGCGTGCGTGTGGTGAGTCGTCAGGCTCTTCCAGATTCATGACATATCCACGACGTACAGACCCTAGCGTATGATCACCGCACTACATGCGCACAGCTTGCTCCCTGCATGCCTGCTTCACGAAGGCGGACGTCTCACGTCCTCAGTGTCTGCCGGGGACAGGTCGCTCCGATTCGCACAACACTTGCCTGAAAGTAAATAACGTTGAACGGCGTAGCGGCCGGAGCCTCGCAGCTGCACTGCTGGCCACCGTGCTCCTTGCCTCTCCTGCCTTTGCCAAGGCATCCTCCTCGGAGTACATTAGCGTCCAGGACAGGGTTCGCCAGCGAGCACCGCTGCAAAGAAAGCAGTCTGGGTACAACACCTCAACTGATGCAGCACCTAATCTTCAAGCAAAAATGCCGAGTGTTCCTCAGCAGGCAGGACACTCACATAGCTCCTTGTCGTCCAGAGCTTGCGTGGGTACTCTGTGCCACAAACCTTTACTCACCTACAGGTAGCTGAAGTAAGACAGCTGTCTGCAGCAGCACAGGAGGCTATAGCATGTGAAGATTATGAGCAGGTAGACCAGTGCCACAAGGACAAGGTCTATGTGGTGCCATGTTTGACGCAGGCTTTTGCATGCGATGACCCTGCAACTGTTGCTGTATCCTCAATTCTTTTGGTTGGTGACAGACAATACGAGCTATACTGTTCACGTCCATGCCGTCTGCAAGGGCCACTACTCATCACTTTTCCTCTACCTGCAGGCCTTGCAAACCTATAGCTATATCACTCACACATATCCTGATCTAGCAATAGTACAATATGCTAGGATCAAGCATGCTCTCCTGCTTTATCAAGCAGGCAAGACTACAGATGCTGTGCTAGAAATGGAAGGGGAGGAAGAAGACCTTCGAGGCAATGCCGAAGTGCATGCTGCACTTGCTGCAATGCTTTACTCAGAGTCTCCCAAACAAATCGACAGGGCTGAGACACAATGGGAGATTGCTAGGGAGTTTGACCAGCGATTTTCAAATCTTGAGTGGGTCAAGCAAGAGAAGCATTGGCCCCCTGCCATGCAGACTGCCCTGGGCAATTTCTTAAATCTGAAATAGCTTGAAGTTGACTGCTCAGCAGCAAGGTGTACAAGCATAATGATGACAATGCATGCTCCTGTACAGACTAGTACACAAACACTGCTGGCCTGTTTGCATGGTGCCAACGGGACAGTCCAGCAAGCAAACTAAAGCAAGAAGCGTCACATGTATTGTACACTGACCGCTAGCAGCTGTGTCGAACACAAGATTGTATACAGCTGCATTTGATAGGCCGCTTTTGCAAAGGGGTCCATTCAGGAATCTGCCAAAGACCACCCATGTGATGGTTTTTCTCCCGTTTCAGTTATCTCTTTTGCTGTATAACAGTAAAACAATGTGGAACAAAAGACAGCCATGGAAAGGTGGCGCACAATAGCCTTGTGTTGAGAGTCCATTTAACACATGCCATAGATAAGCAGGCAGTTTCACTCATGTCAGGTCATACACCCAAGTAACATACAGTGCTGCGTACAGTATACAAACTCCTGTGGAATCCCCTGCACTCCTTCCTGCTACAGAAAACCTCACAACAGCAGACTACTAGAAGTACAGGTACAAGGCATCCTCAGCATCCATCAGGCATTTGCTGGAACAGCTCCCCATTGTTTGGCATGCTCAGCCACAAGTGAGCTGCAAGCTGCATCATGCAATGCTTCTAGCCTGCATCGCCGATCTCTTACTTTCCCCAGCTGTATTAGCTGTGAATTGGTGGACTGAGCAGCTTCCCACTCCTGCTGCATGGCTAACAGCCAATGAGACCTGCGCAAGTGCTCTCCAGTCATGCACTGAAGTTTGTAACATGGCTACAATGAGTATCAAGCAGAATACATCTGTAACGGTGGGACAATGCCTATTGAAAGTCAATGCAAGTTGCAGACATGGACTTGGAGCTGTCTCTCCACTTTGCAGTGATGCGCATCGGTAGCACCGTTTCAACCATGACACTGACCTCATGACAGGCAGCCCCAACTGCAGCAGGTCAGTGTCACTGACTGCCTCTGCTGCCGCACACAACTCAGTCAGCTTGTTAACAGCAACCTCGGCCTTGCTGTTCATCTGTTCCTCAGCATCAACCCTGGCTGCTGCAGCATGCTTGAGATGCATGAACACACCAAAGACCTGCATGTGGAAGGCAAGCGCTTCTGTGAGCTGGCCTGCAGATTTGATTCAGACAAAGCAGCATGTCTGTGAGACATGCCTGGACCATGTGTCAGCATAGCATGTGTAGGCATCTGCACACAACATCATTGGACAATCTGAATGTTGAGTACATGTAGACTGACCTCCCAAATGGCAGTACGCACCAAGTGTTTGCAAAGCAAGAAACAACACAAACGATGCAGATGGAGGCAGACCTGGTCTGTCTGCACCAGCTGCTGTGCAGCACAGGAAACAGCACAGCATTTCTTGGAGGCATGCTCAACGTCAGCTACTTCATTGTTACTGCTGCGCAACCGTTTGGTGCCTGCAAAGTAAGTTAGCAGATCAGCGTACAAACTAAAGCAGGCTGATGTGGTGCACCTCAGCTGAAAGCAATGTCATGCTACCTGACAAAATTTTCCCAACTCCAAGTAGCACGTGCAGAACAGCGCAGAGTCTGCTTGTACATGTATAAAATTATGTCACTTTACAATAGCATGCCATGTCGAGTTCGCAACAGCCTCATGTTTTGCAAGCATTGTCATAGACTATGCACGTCTTGTCGAGAAAGCCACAGGCAGAGCAATGGGATGAGACAAGACTTGTGCTGTACACACCTAGCATTGCTGGAGTGTGTAATTGTTACTATTGTTATTGTGAGTAGTATTATATTATTATTATGATGATGATTGTTACAGCAATGGGGAACCAAGCCAGGCAATGTTTACCTTGTGATTGGCCTGACATAGCACACTGGGTAGCCTGCTGCTGCTCACAGAGCTGCTGTGCTGAAGGCATCAATCCACCTCCCATATTGGCCACTGCTGCCCACAGTGAGGTGCCTGACTGATCAGCAGCAGCTGACTTGTCACAGGGCTTGTGACTGGCAGGCTTTGCCTTGACCTGTGGTTGCTCACTGGCAGCGGTTGCTTGTGCAGAGGGATACTGACTGGGAGCTTTACTCCACTGCGTGCTGGTGTTGCTGGTGGAGGGCTGCTGGGTAGTGCCCTGAGGCCCACAACCCTCTTGAGCTTGCAGCTGCTGCACACGGCCTAAGCGGGTCCGTTTGAATGGCTGCCGATCAAAGACAGGACCACAGCTGCTGGCACCTGAACGCACAACAGCATGAGTCAGTCATGCAAGTTTTCCAGGTCAGGCACACACAGGCCCAGCAACCAAGCAGGCCAAAACAAAATCCTTAGTCGGAAGCAAAACCACCGTGGGCATTTGACTCTTGGATCACTGTGAGTCGGCGGTATTTGGTGTTACTCAGAGAATTCTAGTCAAGCAACAGGGGTCTACACACACTACTAAGCACATCTCAGTAGACAATCAGTCTTTGCTTGAGCTGGCCTACTTGCAGCAGCATCTGAGCCTGTCAAGGCCAAACAGGCACTGCCATGCATCAGAGCTTGGGCTTGCTGGGCTGCAACATCCATATCTGCCTTCCTTAGAACCTGTTGCACTTCCCCAACCATCACAGCCATATACTCTTGAGAGAAGTGGGCGTCAGCAGCATCAGACTGGCGTTCCTTTCTGCAGACCTTGCCCACTGCTTGAGGTGACTGCTTGATAGCACGTAGTTGCAGGTCTATGAGCACTGGCAGAGCATCCTGCAAAAGCACAAAGCAGCGTGGCCTGCATGATTGCAATGACCACACCTCTGCTTTGGACTTGCTTGTCAAGAAGCATGCTGATGATGACCGTGACATCCATCGCAAATTGATCATGCACGCATTGCACTTTTGGCCAAGCTGTGCAGACCATCGACGTGACAAGCCAGCTGTAGGAGGCCATATCAACATACAGCAAAATCCTCAGATTGCATGCACAGCTGGCATGTCATCATGCATACACTCCTGAAGTTGTGGATGCCAAAAAGCCCAAGCACGACATGTGAGATGTGCTAAAACACGCAAATCAATAAGTCATACCTGCAAGGCTCTGAGGCCATCGGCTTTGGTGAGATGCACATTCCAGCACAAGTCCTCAAGGTTGCCATTGACAGCATCCACCATCTTTTCCACAGCACGCACTAGGAGGACTTCCATGCTGCAGCATCTGTGTGCCAAGTCAGCCTGCCTGTCAAGCTCTTCAGGAGTGCAAGCCTGTCCCTGCAGCAGTGACAGGGCGCATCCCACTTGAGCCACTGAACAGATCACCACCAAATAAATGTTCGCTGACAGTAGCTCATACGTACTACTTACTGACGCATAGCCACCTCACTTTTCTGTGGTCATGAGTGGGTCACGAGAAAGCAAAGTGTGACACGCAGCGCAGGCTAGAAAGGGTGCCTGCAGTCTGTTCGGATTGTTACCCTTCTTTCTGATAAGCTACAGCATGCACAGCTACCACGCTCAATGCAGCTGCAGCGCCAAGGGAGTCTCTGTTGCAGGGCACGGTGACCCATCGCAAAGACAATCACCATTGTGAATGACCACCCTTGATGTCATATTCCGCCAAAGCAGAGCCCAGCAATCCAATTCAGGACCCGTATGATACTCATGCTGGAGGTTGGAACACTACTGAACAGATGTGCTCCTTGGCACAGCAGATCATGCTTGCAAAGAAAGCCACCTTCATCTCATCAGCCCAAGGCCGTGACCAAGTCCCATTGCAGCGTGGGTCCAAAGGTCTGTCAATGGTGCAGGGCTCCAGCATGGCATAGGGGGTGGCCACCCAGGTGTCAGCCCCATCGTCTGGGGAGCCCGCCTCCACCCCTGCCTTTGCCATGCTGCCTACCAGCTTCTCGAGCAAGTAGGCACTGCTCAGCTCTGAGTCTAGGTGCCAGTCATTGCATGACGCCTGCATGTACAGGCTCCGGGTCAGCTAGCTAAAAGGATTCATGCTACCGTCCTTGCACAGGCCCTTGATTGCATTGCAGGACAGCAGTGTAAGGATGGCTGATTAACGGCGTAGATTACACTCACATTGCCATACACTGGCGTAAGTGACATGCATGTTGAGTCAACTGAGTTTCTGGCACAAATACAAACGGCCCAGAGGCTTCGCACATCATTGTCTACAATTAGGCAGCAAAGATGGGGTCATTTCTGGGACTGGCTGGATGTTTCAGCCCAGATATCAGCGCACATTCCTTCACTGTGATGTTAAGTGCAGGGAACACTAAGTCATGCAGGCCAGGGCCAAAGCAGCAGACCCACCTTGAGGGCCGGAGGGTCAGCGCTGGCATTGGAGAAGGACAGGAAGCAGTGGCAAGACTGCTCTGGCAGCTCTACCATCTCAGCATAGGACTTGTCACGTATGTAACACACAAGAGGGATATCCTCCTCCAAGTACATCTCCAAGGGCAGCAAGCAGCCATGCCGCTTGTGGGCACCCATCACAGCAGCGTGCACTCGCTCCAGCTTCCTGTGCACAAATTTGCAACCCATCACACTCACAGCACACATGCAGCAGCAAACATGACACTTCTGGAAAGCATAAGCGACTTGGGCCCTTGAGCAAATGTGCAGCTGCGACACCCTATGCTGCTCTCAAGAAGCTGCCTTCACATTTGTGCTGCCTGTACACACCTGAGGCATGCAGTGACAGAGTGATTGCCGTCATGCATCATATGCGTCCAGATTACAGCAGAATCTTGCAATACCATTTGCAGGCTGCAGAGTGATGACAGCAATTGTTGATTGTGGCACCCTCACCTGACGCTGTCAGCAGTAGAGAGGGGCTGCACGATGAAGTCCCCAGAGCCGCAGTTCCAGGAGCGTCTCTTCTTGGTCTCCTGGTGGAAGGGCGTGATGTTGGTGGCCTGGCTGATGGGCGCAAACATGGTGAAGGAAGCTGTGCCGGTGCTCTCCACACACAAGTGCCTGAAGAAGTTGCCGGCCCTGCTTGACTGCATGGGCTGAGGCAGCATGGCATTCACCTTCTGGTCCACCCCACACCACAGACCTGTAGACACGCACTGCCAAATTGAGTTGTTGTTCGGAATGTCTGTTTCTTGTACGATCACATAGTAATTCGTGCTCTGGCAGCTTGTATGATAGGTACGGGACTGCTGCCGTGTCATGGACACAACCACCAGGTGAGGGACTGCTGCTGAGGTTGTTTGGCTTTTATGCCTGAAGGGGCTGCCTGGCCTGCATCAGCACGGAGTTCCCTTTCCAGTGCGTCTTGCACCGCTGATCTGTACAAAGTGGCAGTGTTCCACAAGACCCAGTGATGTGCTCTCACAGTGGGAAGATGTGCAGAGCTGATGCTTGACCAAGGTGCATGCTGACCAGGACCACGAAGTCTTTAGATGCATAGGTCTGGTCCACCCCATGCCACAAAACCAGATGATGCGGCCCCACGCTGCGACTGCCACTGCAGTGTTGCAACTGGAGCTTCCATAGCACTGACATGGCAGAAGGGCTTGAGCAACGATGGCTTTAGTGCTGCTGCCCTGAAGATGTTCAACCATTCAGCCACTTGACACAACCACTTGACACAACCCCTTGCCTGCTTCGTGAGCCGATTTCGGAAATCAGCACATTGTGCGCTTGGTGTGACACAGCCCAGTGATAGATGCTGACCTGGGACATCTTCATAGCTCTGGAAGTGCCCTGGCAGATCTCCGGGGAAGGTGCCATCCAGGAAGTAGAGGCGCTGGTGACTGCCAGCCCTTTGCTCCAAGCAGTTCTTGATGGCGTTACCCACCTTGGCTCTGGAGGGGATTGGGTCTGTGGAGCAGTAGCCCCCCTGCCAAGACCCCTCCTACAGCACACATGCCTGGAGGCCTCAGTCGGCTATCTTGAGGCTGTTTTAGTGCATGTGTCAGAAGCAGCTTACTGAGGGCATTGTACATGTGAGTGACAGCAATGATTGACTTGTAGTGCCATTTAGCTGACCTGAGGTGACACTAAGGTGTGATGACCATACGCTTGGAGCCGGACACCTTCACAAAACGCTGATGCATACATATGAAGGCTGGCATGTCACCTTTTATGCTGGAATGTTGCAAGTCACAGGGTCGCCAGGGTGGGACTTGGCGCAGAGTGTGCAGGTATGCTGCATGGACCAACTTAAAACATGACTTGGGTGCAGGCTTTACCAGGAGACTACATGAGGCTGCAGTGGCAACATCGCTGTTGTCTTGCACCTGCTTGCCAGTCAACTTGCCAGTCTTGTTCTGCAACTCCTGCCACAGGTCCTTCAGAGTGGCGTCCCAGTCTGCAGTGGCAATATCTGCATTGTCATGAAGCACTGTCACAGCACAAGATGCAACAACGTCACCAGGAGGATGCAGCCAAAGGCTTCAAGCAGCATTTTGCACAACAATGCTGGCCATTATTGCAAAGCTTGAACAACATGAAGAACCTCAATTGCCGACAAGCAGGCCGTAGGCAGGAATCACAGAGCAGGAAGCTGCATCTTACCTTCTACTGTGAGACAAGCCCATGCATAAGTCATGCAGAGTGCCTTGTGGGCAAATTGTACGAGTGACAAGTGAAGAGGTACAAGAAGTAAATGCGGACCTGATGGGGCAGCAGTTGGGTTGGTGTTGGCTGTGTCTCCATCCTGATGACTGTTGACAATGTCCACGATGACACTGCTGCTGGCAGCACTTGCAGCTGTGTCTGCATCACATGGAAGGCCACCTGCTTGTCCGCCTGTACAACACCAAAGGAAATCAGCGACTAAAGCTACCTGGTTGTCTGCCCACAAAACAATATAGAGAGTAATGACCAACACTACATACTTGTCTGCCCACAACAACATGAAGGCAGTGACACAAAGTTTTGCGTGTCCAAAGGGGCTGTCAGCAGTTATCTAAGGAAATAAAGAGACTGGCATTCGGGCAGATTTACATCAATAGCGCCCTGCTGCCTATTGTCCTGCCATGCGTCTCTTGAACTTCTGCTCAGCTTTGACAGTGATGCACTTGCTGGCTGTGAATGACAGAACAATCCGTCCAGGAAACCTCATGCCGACACCATTGACTTGATCGTGGAAACAAGGTAGGCGCAACAAGACACAGCTAAGCAATCAAGTCAGAGGCTTGGGTGCAGTACACATCACGGCAAAGGCTGACCCTGAGAGGCAGAGGCGCCAGGCTCTGCAGTGACAGTCTGACCTGCTTGTGCTGACTCAGCTAGACCACATGGCTGGCCAGAGTGTGTACTAGGGTGGGAAGGGCCTGTTGGGTTGCTGCAGAACTGGCCTGCTGCCTTCTTGGGTCTATACACAATGAAGCGCCTCTGCAGCAGGCGGAAGTGATGCAGATCCTTTGCCCCTCCTGTCGAAGCAGGCAAGGCAAAGTCAGGAAATGCTAAGTGGATCTGGTGCTGCTTGGCCTCCGGTAAGTAATGGAAGGACAGCTTGTCATGCAGGCAAGCTCATGGTGAATGGATGCAGTGCTGCCGTGATGATCTGCCACAATGATGTGTTCTGGTCAAGTGCATGCAGCACAGATAAGCCAGGCAGTCTCTGGCAATTCAAGGCATGCATCCCATTGACAAGCTGCAGACTAAGCCGCCAGTGCCATCCACACGTTCCAAGTGAGCATACAGCTAGCTGTTTTTGGCATGTGATACAGCACAGTGCGACTGCATCAATGCAATGATTGGCATAGTCAAGCAGAGCTTACCTTCAGCATCGTAATCATTGATGGCGTCAATGTTCAAGACATACGGTGACAGCACCTTTGTTGGTCCGTAAACCTCCAGCAGCATTTTATGATAGTCCTTGCAAGCCTGTAAGATGTGAAGGTGCATTCAGTCTTTGTTCGTCTGCTCAATACAATATCCTTGCACAGGATCAGTACTGGTCCAATGCAAGGGATGATCAGCTGATGTTGCTAGCAACCACCTAATGACATTGTGACTGGTGCACTTCATTGACATCTGCAGTTTATGGGACTCTTTGACTGCAGGAGCATGCATGCTCAATGTAAGACAATTGTCATCTTGCCCAGCTTGTTCCCCACCTGGGCAGACTGATGAATGTCTGGACATCCAGCCTGACCATCTGTGCGCTGAGCCATGCAGCACACTTGAACAAAGGTGTCTCTGACAACAAGGGCCGCATTGGCAAAGGCTACTCCATGGGCCTTGAAAGCCCTCCACCACAGCATCTTCCGTACAAGCAGATCAACCTCATTGTACCTTTCGGTGGACCCCTGCATCTCTCCTTCTGCAACAGCGCAGGGGTGATTGTCTGCAGAATGTGTAAGACACTTGTGTGTAAGACATAGACACGTAAACAGAAGGCAAAGCTTGCTCAAGACGGTATCACAGACTGAAGGCGGCAGTGACATGATGCTGTGACTCATCAGTCACATCCTGCAGCAAGGTTGACTTTTTGTGAACAATGCGTGAAATCCAGACATGCACACCCACAATACAACATGTCTGCATGGCGACAGCATGTGGCAGCTGGATTGCCCAGAGAGCTTTATGAGACCAGATGTAAACAATACCCACCCTGATCCGTTGCATGACCCTCTTTGCATCCAGAGTTGCCATTGCCCATGTATGGGCGGTCTGCTACACTGCAATCCTGATCACAGTTGCACAGGTCATCGACAGTGCAGGCCACATCAAGGTACTTGATGGGAGCACCGGCTGGTTTGGTTGATGAGCTGCCTGTTTGCTGCCTGTGGGCAGCCAGAACTTCGCTGTGCAGGAGTGCATCACCAGGCAGCAGCCTGAGACCCTGGCAGTCATAGCGTGCGCCATGCAACAACTGTGGCTGCGCTAACTGCTGAGCTGTGAAATTCTTTGCAGCTGTGTGCTTCTGACTCCGGGCTGCAGTGTGAGCTGTTTGTTTCTTGGCTGCGCCCGCTGAAGCCGTGGAAAGAGGTGCGGCAGCAGACATGTCAGCATCAGCATTTTGCTGAGCTGTATTTGCCATCATATGGGTACTATGTTTCACGTCCTTGATCGGCAGCACACCAGGCAGTCTATACTCCGGGCTGTTTCTTTCAGATAAAGGTGGCCCTGCTAAATATGCTGCCTTGCGCATGTTATGGGGCCTCCGTGAAAGCACAGGCTGCAGCCCTGAAAAAGCCACTGTACGCTGCGGTGGCTGCTGTTCTTCTTCCTTGGCCTTCCTCCTGACAGCTGTGCTGGGGATTGCAGGCTGGTGAGCAGGGCTGATGACAGCAACAGCCCCAGGCTGAGCTTTCGGATTTGGAATGCTTGTAGCAGGGCTAGATGCACTTGTCTGTGGCTGAGGCTTGAATGCACAGCCTTGCTGGTCAGTCTGAGCTGAACCAGTGGCATGCCCTGCATTGACGTTGAGCTTGACTACGCTTAGTACCAAGATCCAGGAATACTACCGAAAGTGTTTCCTGATCGCCTGGAGGAGAACATTGAAGATGCACGAGCACACTGGCAGGTTGGCTAAACATTGATTGTCAAAACATGATTGTGCCTTCCTGTACCTGATGTTGTGTAGCTTGGCTGCGCATCTACGCTGGCACACAGTGACCCTGACCTACCTAGTGCTTCACTTCTAGCTGCAGGCAACGACCGGAAACTCAGCAAATGACTGCACCCAAAGGTGCAAACCATGATGTTGAAACATTGTGTTGGCAATTTCCATACACAAGCAGATGGCTACCTGCTTTGGATAGCTGCTGGAGGTCTGTCCTTGACCAGCCTTGCCTGGCAGCAACAACATATATCTCAAGGTAAGTCATAGCGAGGGATGTACTCAAGAAGCCAGTGCAGCATGCACTGACCTGGCAGTGGGATTTCTGTCGTCATCAGCTGTTTGTCTCTTGGCTGCTTTAGTTGCTCTGGTTGCCCTACCTTTTGCTGGGGACTTTTGGTTGGCAGGTGCCTCAGCGTCTGAACAAGCCCTCTTGACCCTGCCCGTCTCAGCAGCTTCACCAGGCCAGGATCGTTTGGACCTTGTCATGCCAGTAAATCCAGTCTGACCCGTTGATCACCCTTTTGGCGGAGTGCCTTGCACCGACCTGACACTGCTATGGCACGATCTAAGGACTGACTGACATACGCTATTGATGTGCCACGAGCGCGCATCGTGCTTGCAATGTCTGCTCTTAAAAGTGTTGTTTTAGAAATTTGTCAACAAATATCACATATGCAGATCCATGCTTCAGCGGCATGTCGTGATATCTCACGATTGTGCTTTTTTAAGGCAAAGCATAGGGCGCAGCATGTAGGATTCTAGCGTGTTGCTCCGAAACCTTTGCCGACATCCATTATGGCTGCAGGCAGCAAGCGCTGTTAGGCCTGTCAACCAGAGGCCCTCGCCGTTGGCGTTCTGAAGATCACGCGCAGAGGGTGCTCTCCTTGAGCGCAGCCGCCATGTTGCGGATATACACAACCGATGAGCTAGGTCTAGTCAAAGGTCCGCTTCGCCTTTGCTGTCTCTTGAGGCTTTACGAAACAGTTTTCACCTCTTGCAAATTACCGCAGTTGTCGAAGCACCAAGTTACAATCAAATAGATCTCGCGCGTGTCGTGCAGACGTGGTACGTTTGCTGTGCTTGCTGCAACTTTGTTTGTGCAGTATGCACTCCATGCTGTACAAGCTTTTCGAAGACTAAAGCAGATTGCACAGCCCTCGACACTGCCGCTGATTGCTGCAGGGGTGAGCCCAGCCGTGCTGCAGCCATCAATAGCCTGAGTGCAGAGGGTATGAACGGAGGGGATGAACTGCACATTTTGCTTGAGCTGCATACCCACTGTCAAGACTCGGCTGACTTAGGCATGCTTCTGCAGCTTGTGATTACATAGCAGTTGGCAGACCAGGTGGAGTTGAGGTGTTGCAGCCCTCTTCAGGAGCTGTAAAAGGTTTTGTAGCTGCTGCTGGGATAGATGACCGGACACCGAGTGGAGTTTGTCTTTTACCGCCAGCCACAGACAGGTGGTAATGCTTCACAGCTGCATGACATGGTGAAACCAAGATGGTGTGCACCAAAGATCTGGCACAGATGAGACCAGGATGCATGCAGCACATGAATTGGTCAGATCCTGGCCCAGTACAGACCAGGCTCTTGCTTCTGTAGCATGCAAGCAATACACACAGAGGCAACGCATCCCTGGACCTGCAGCACAACTCAGGCATGAACCCATTAGCATGCATGCATGGCGCTCAAAGATCTGTGCAGATGCAATTCTTAAGCATTGGACACCATGCTCACCACATTGCAACGCGGCGAACCACGCCACATGCATATAAGAGTTGTCATGTGCGATGTGCTCATGGCATGTGTGTGCACAATGCAGTCTGCCACCACTGCTCTCCTGTAGTCGCGGCGGTTTAATGCGGCTGCATGCCATGTCACAAGAGGATGGCAGCTCGCAGTGCTCATTCAGGGAAGAACTGTCCTGGCAGTCCACAGCCAGTGTAGAATGCATGGTATGTCTAATGTGGATTGCAGCTGAGATTGCAGGCATGCTGTGCCCATGCGTGTGCAATAACAGATTCTGTGTCACAGTGGCAGAGCCAGTACACACTGTATCAGTAGCAGGTTGTTTGCATTTTAAATGCAATCGCGCTGCATCTTTGCGCCTGGTGATTGTAGCACAAAATCTAGAAGCAGGCTTTGGTCCGTGATGCCAACTGTAACCATGTCTGCAGGCTGTGCATGCAAGTGACACAGCCACGCACATTGCACTGGCATGCAATGGCAGCGAGCTGGGTATCTGGGACCTTCAGAAGCAGCAGCAAAGCTACCATGCAAAGGGTAATAAGCCCAACAGAATAGGCTTGGTAGACAAGCCTTGGAACACATGTGCCGCTTTTCTGCCTGGCAGTGATGGGCAGAAAGTGGTTGTTGGCACTGCATATCATAAGCTGCGGCTGTATGATGTGAAGTCACGTCGGCCAGCTCTTGATATAGAATTTGGGGAAGCCAAGGTCACAGCATTGGCTGCACAAACCAATGGTATGCTGCTTGTCACCTCTTTGCAATGCCTCAAAACAGTTTTCAGGGAGGAATCGATACATATACCTTGAGCAGACACGTGAGCTGCAACAAGTCTTGAGCATGCTGTGTTGAAGTCAGCTTCTTGTCAAAGCCACTACTCATGGTCAAAGCTCATCTAGCTTTTGTCAGGCGCACGAGTCTTGCAGCATGTGCCTTCTCATGTACTGCTTTGCTTTTGCTCAGGCTGATTGTTACCTGCGTGCAGGCATGCAAGTATGGGCAGCCAATGGCATGGGCAAGGTAGAGTGTCTGGACCTGAGGATGAACAAGCTGCAGGGCTCGCTGAAAGGGCCTGGTGGTGCAGTGAAGTCATTGGCACTGCACCCAGAGCTGCCTATCATAGCATCAGTTGGGCTAGACAGATTCCTCAGAATCCACAACGTGGACTCCAAGGCGCTCCTTTGCAAGCTGTACTTGAAGCAGCACCTGACAGCTGTTGCATGGGGTTCTATGCAACATCAGGCAGCAGCAGGAGAAGAAGATGCTCCTGACACAGTCAACTACGTAGCTTCAGATGGTCTGAAGTCGCATGTGCTTAGTGACAATGCTATTGAAGATGATGGGCTCAAGAGGGCACGGCCATCTAGCAGTAAGAGGGCCGGATCACAGAAAAAGGGCAGGTCACAAAAGAAAAAGCTAAAACTACATGTGCAAAATTAGTGGCAGGTCCAGACAATGCATGAGTGCTTTCGCATATTCATTGCTGTTCTTTCTTATGCAAATGAGATGACATGAGTTTTACTATTGATTACATCCTTTGCTTCAGCATTGCATAAAATGATTTGGAGAAATCACTACCATTTGAAATTGTCAGCTGAGCTCTAAATCCTTAACTAGCCAATTGCACTAGCTCAGCAAAAGTTATGCATACATGTACAATGGCTACAACACAGCCCCAATAATCAACAGATAGTGTCCTGACATTGACAGGTCTGCAGCTGAACGTGAAATGAAACAGTGCCCTCGAGGCTTGATCAAGTGCTGCTCAGGGCTTCACGCCCTGCTTTTCCAATTCACCAATGATCTCTTCGAGCTTCCTCTGGTCCTTGGCAAAGCCTATACAACACAGCATGAGATCATGCTCATGCCCCGAATGGCATATTGATGTCATGGACGCACCCTCTGTCAAGCACAAGTCAAAAGCATGCTGAGGAACTGTACAAGTTCGTTGCTTGCATGCATTGGCGGCGATGCGTACATGCAGCCAGACCAACACAATATGCATGCTGATTACAAACCCAGTGATTTTGGGTGGAGCCTGCCAGACACACCTTCAATCCCCTCCTTGAGCTTGTCAACTGCCATCTGGTCCTCGCCGTGCAGCTTGTCAAACAGGCTCTTGTTACTCTCATGCATGTCCACCTGGGGCTCATCGCACCCGCCCATGGTGGGCCACAGCTTGCGGGGGAGGGGGTCCTTGCTCTTCTCAAGCTCTCCCAAAAGGGATGGAGAGATGGTGATGTTGTCACATCTGCATGCACCGCAACAAATGCCCATCTAGAGACATACAATTCATGCTTCTGAAAGCCTGTTGCGGATGTGCACCGAATGCTGATACAGGGCCTCTGATACAGGGCCTCTGCAACTTACCCTCTCGATAAAAATTGCACAGCAGTGGTCACTGTCTGACATGGTTATGCTGGCTCTGTGCCCACTTGCGCTACAACGTCACTGCTGTGGCGCAACAGAACATTGATCACTCTGTGAAAGGTTGGGGACTCAGGAGGTAGTGTACAGAGCAGACATTGCACAAAGCAAACACTGGCTGTACAAAAGAGAACAGCTTTCAGGTTGGTCTACCTGTAAGGCAAATGCTGGCATACATGGCATGCAGAGAAAGACTTACCCAGCCAGCTCCCTGATCTCTCCAACATTTCTGAAGGAAGCTGCCATGACGATGGTATCATACTTGTACTGCTTGTAGTACTTGTAGATACGCTGGACAGACTGCACACCAGGGTCCTGCATGCATACACCTCACACTTGCTTATAGGTGGTTGACCAACCCAAAGTGAGGTGGGAACAGGCTACAACTAAGTCTTTTTGCCAAACTGCAGGTTCGCTGTCAGGGTCGTTGGACTTTTCATTAAATTTTGCCTTCACTGCAGCCAGTCAACATGCATGCTGCAGAAAGAGAAGCAATTTATGATGCCAACAGGCTGCTCTGGAGATACAAGACTTGTCCTGCCCGTACCTAGCTCATCATGAGCTGGAAAGCATAAAACTATTATTATTATTATTATTATTATTATTATTATTATTATTGTTGTTATTGTCATTGTCATTGTCATTGTCATTGTCATTGTCATTGTCATTGTTATTGTTATTGTTGTTATTATGCCCAGCACACAAGAACTCATAGCACACAGCAGAGCTGCAGTAAAGGTCACATTTGAGAGTTCGGTGACAAACCTCATGTGGTGCAAACTCACGGCCCTCCTTCTTCTTGTACCAGTCCATGATACGACCCACAAAGGGAGAGATCAGACTGGCACCAGCATCGGCACAAGCAGCAGCCTGCGCATACCAATCAGGTGATTTTTTGTTGTTGCCCCCTTTCGCCTTAAACATCTTCAACAAGGCATGGCAGCCAAACAGCGAGCATGAAGCTGATTTGGAAGGTCAACGAAGCCAGACTGTCAGGGGAAGAAGAGAGAATGCTATTGTTGGGGCATTAGGCAGACAAGAGGAGGAAACTATGCTTACCTGACCAAAAGAGAAGAGCAAGGTCATGTTGCAGCTGATGCCCTGCTTCTGCAGGTACTCACAGGCTCTGATGCCCTCCCATGTGGAGGCAATCTGCATAAGCAACACAGGTCAGTAACATCGCTCCAGGATGCATGCAGCCAAAACAACAAGTAGCAAGTTTTGAAGCCAATTTGTAGGCTTTAGTAGCATATTTCCAAAAGCAAATCCGCCCACCTTGATGTAGACTTGCTTGGAGACATCAATGTTGTTCTTGCCATACAGGTCAACGATCTTCAGTGCCTACAGCATTACAGCCACAGTTGGTGATTGCCTGTCAGCATCCAGGCCCGATCTATTGCAACTACTGAGTGAGGTGTGATGCAGTCACCTTGTCAATGGTACCCTGTGTGTCATAGCTGAGATGTGCATCACACTCAGTAGATACACGTCCGGGTACAATTCCAAGCAGCTGGGTACCAATGCCAACAGCCAAGTGATCAGTCACTCCTGACCACGGCCTGAGAAGTAAGGGCACTCAGTGAGTTTATGAAGCTACCTGGCGCTGTGTCATAAGAGCCAACAGAAAGGCCAATGGCGATCTTGCAATACTGCTTGAAACCAAAGTGTGTGCCTGATGATTGCCATGAACATTGAATGTCATACAGGTCAGTGATTCAGAGGTGCTGATGAACAAGCTGCCAAAGGTAGACACATATGTCACAAAGCATTACTGGTTCTGCTGTGAACACCTGTCACTGTTTGCAGAGTCGTGATGGTCATGCTCCTGAGCCATGGCGGTTTCCAAGTAGTGGTGATACTGGGGATTCTGCACAGCTTTGAGGACAAGGCTGGGATTCGTTGTGCAGTCCACAGGTTTGTAACTCCTGATGGAGTCGATCTCGCCAGTGTCAGCCACAACCAAGCTGACTGCCTTAAGGGCTTCCAGCTGATTCTCAGCCTCCTTGGTGCCTGCTTGTTGAGGAGTCTGCTCCTGTGCGACCGCTCGTGCGACCGTCGATCTTGGCATGCGACACCTCAAGGGCCGTGCACATCGTGCAGACCGCACAGTCTGGATTTGAGCGGTACGGCCGTGAAGGGAGCCGGCAGCAGATACCATATTGATATATCGTTGATTACAAGCCTTGTCCGGCAATAAGCGAGCAGGGTCTTTCAGAACTGTCCGAGCGAAATCACATGACGCCTGCGTAAAGGCACCAAATTTCCATGACTAAGGCCAGCATCCCAGCTGGATCCCAGAATGCTGAGCTGTCCTGCGTATGGATATTTAGTCATGTCTACCAGAAAGCCTTCAAGGCAACTATAATACATTGCGCAACGGTACAGCATGCATGTGACGGTCAAGCAGAAAACATCGAACAGCGTAACAGAAGTTGCTACATTTCACGGAACAGGAATGCCGAGAACTCTGCAAGAGGAGATGAGCACCTTGCGAGTCGAGCCCAAGCTGGTGAGCCTTATTAGTATACAATGCCACCAGGCCGAAATTTTTTGAGGCCCCCGGCGATCACACGTTTTATCTTGACGTACAGGCCCTCATTAGTCTCGCATGTACAGTCGCCTTCTTAAATCTTTGCATATTGAATGCTAAGCTTGGTGTAGCCGATCACCACTATCTGAATTTGTCACTCTACAGCAACATGCAGAAGTGCCCTGATGCAACAATAGCCTGCATCAGCATCAGAACATTTTAATAAAAAAGACGATTTTATCTGTATCCTAAGATACACCTTTGTGAACAGCTTAGGCTTGGCGCACCAGCATTTGAAGACAACAGAAATGCAACCTGATGTAAATCAGACTGTCAATTGTGATCCAGCACAATGAGTATTCCGGGGCCCCTCTGGGCGGCTGATCAATTCTGCCCCTGCTTT
>JAABUP010004963.1_pt1 | contig 21104 bp, 27 predicted proteins | sample 5559201 | NCBI WGS metagenome assembly JAABUP01 (sample SAMN10711887, study PRJNA513373) | rock metagenome | isolation source: Antarctica rocks | place: Antarctica
GGTCACGGTGGCTCCCGCCGGGGGGTGGGCGGCGGCCGTGCGCGCGAAGGCGGTGTTGGTCGAGGCGGCACGGGTGCTCCCGGACATGACCACCACGCTGCGCTCCGTCACCCGTCATACCTACCCCCACACGGGAGCGCAGCGCGACACTGCCCAGCGCGTAGCGGTCGCTCGTCGTTCCACTGGAGGATGGATCACCGGGGCACCGGTTGATACCATACGTGGTATGTTCATGGGGTGTGGCTGGTTGTCTACGTGCCCGATGCTGAACGTGAGCGCGGCGGGTTGCCAGCGAACGAACGCGAGGCTCTCTACAACGCGGTTGCCAAGCTGCAGGCGATCGGACCCGACCTCGGCTACCCGCACACCAGCGCCGTGCAGGGCACACCTGGGCTACGGGAACTGCGCCCCCGGGGAGGGCGCAGCCCGTGGCGCGGCCTGTACCGCCAGGTCGGTGACCGGTTCGTCATCGGCGCCATCGCACCCGAGGCGCAGCACGACTCCCGCCGGTTCAAGCGGGCATGCGCGGCCGCCAGCAGGCGGCTGGATGAGCTAGAGGAATGAGGAACCTGATGCGTGCATCCGAGTTGACCACCGCCGCCGAGATCCACGAACGGGACCTGGCCGACCCCGACTACCGGGCCGAGCACGAGCGGACCCGCTTCGCCAACGACGTTGCAATCCATGTCATCCGTTACCGCGGTGAGCACGCGCTGACCCAAACCGCGTTCGGCAAGCTCGTCGGCATGCGCCAGCCGCACGTGGCAAGGCTGGAGTCCGGCGATCACGAACCCTCGCTGTCCACCCTGGCGCGCCTGTCCGCGGCGCTGGACGTGGACTTCACCGTCGCCATCACCCCCAGCGGCGTACAGCTGCGCGCCAGCGCGTGACCCGGCTCGCAACCGCGCCGGCACCTACGTCGCATGACCATCGGTATCTGGGGCGCTTGATGCAGTCGAGGTTCAGTACTTCATGCCCATCACGGCCCGTACTTCATCGAGCGTGTGCTCGGCGATCTCGTTGGCCCGCGCGTTGCCGACCCGCAGTACGTCCAGCAGGTAGCCGGGGTTTGCGACCAGTTCGTGGCGCCGGTGCCGTAGCGGGCGCAGGTGTTCGTTGACGCTCTCGGTCACCACCCGCTTGAGTTCACCTGCCCCGCCATGGCTGATGTGCTCGGCGATCAGCTCCGGCTGGCTTCCGGAGCACAAGGCGGCGATCTGCAGCAGGCTGGCCACCTCAGGGCGCCGCATCGGCTCGTAGGTGATGGTGCGTTCGCTGTCGGTGCGGGCACCGCGGATCAGGGCGGCCGTTTGTTCGGCGGAGTCGCGGAGCGCGATGGTGTTTCCGCTGCTCTTACTCATCTTCGCCCCGTCCGTGCCCAACAGCGGGGGCACTTCGCTGAGTAAAGCGTCCGGCTCCTGGAACACCGCCCGGCCGCTGCCGTAGCGCTCGTTGAATCGTCGCGCCACCAGCCGCGTGGTCTCCAGATGCGGCAGCTGGTCGCGGCCCACCGGCACGAGATTGCCCCCGCAGAACAGGATGTCCGCCGCCTGGTGCACCGGGTAGGTGAGCAGCAACCCACTCAGCCCGCGGGAACGGGTAGCGGCCAGCTCAGCCTTAACCGTGGGGTTGCGGCGCAGCTCGGCGTCGGTGACCAGGCTCAGGAAGGGCAGGACGAGCTGGTTCAGGGCAGGTACCGCGCTGTGCGCGAAGATCGTCGTCACGGCCGGGTCGATGCCCGTGGCCAGGTGGTCGGCCATCAGCTCGAGCACGTTGCCGGCAATCGCGGCGGTGCTATCGCGGTCGGTGATGACCTGGTAGTCGGCGACGACGAGTAACACCTCCACACCCACGTCTTGGAGTCGCACCCGGTTGCGCAGGGTGCCGAGGTAGTGGCCCAGATGTAGGGGGCCGGTCGGGCGGTCGCCCGTGAGGACACGGAATCGGGCTGAATCACGGGTGAGCTCGCGCTCCACCTGGCCGCTGCTGTCATGGCCGAGGTGAGGCCGTCCCGAACGGCGGAATCAGTGGGGGGATCAAAGACAGTCATCAGGCACTCCAGGGTGTGGAGCTACCCCCGTGCCGCCCGTACGCCATAGTGCTGCGCCCTATCTCGAGCCACCCGGAGGCCAGCTCGGGACGAGGTCAGGTCACGGCTGCCGGAACGACAGCCACCACCAGGTTCGGGTCAGCGTGAGCACAGAAAGAGAATAGATGGGGCGCCGGCGAACACCGCGCCTTGCCGCCAGATGGGAACACCCAGCGGAAGCGATGTCCGTACGGGGATCCCCCAACTGGGCACGAACTGGGCGTCTCGGTGCCTGGTGTCATCGCCGCGCTCTGAACTCCACCGGCGCGTGGAACGCCGGTGAGGTCAGCGGTCGGATCCGCTGATCTCGTGGGTCCGTTGCTCGCGTAGTGCTCGCAGGTGGACTGCTGCCCATGTGCGGTACGGGCGCCAGGCTTCTGCAACCTCCGTGAGCGTGCGGTTTGGGCCGTAGCGCTCGACGATCTCGGCGTCCAGGCGACGTTCGTGGCGTGGTAGGACGTCCGGTGCGTTGGCGCCACGCAGGACCACCAGCTCAGCGGCGAACGGGCCCAGCCCCTTGATCTGCTGGACTGATCGAACGGCGTCGTCCGGGTCGCGGGCCCGCAGCGCGGTGCCGTCGAGGCGCCCGTCGAGCGCGGCGTCGGCGACGGCGTGCAGGTACTCGGTCTTGCGGCCCGGTAGGTCCAGATCCAGGGTGCGCAGCGACTTCGGTGCGGGGAAGGCCCCACCCTCTCCGTGGCGGGCGATGAGGTCGTCGCGTATCCGGGCGGCCTGAATGATGCGGACCCGCTGGGACAGCACCGCCCACGCCGCGGCTTCGTAGGGGCAGTGAAACCCGCAGGGACGTAACCCCGGCAGCTGGGTTTGGGCGGCGGCAATGATCGGGTCGCGCTCGCCGACATTGGGCCAGGCGCGGGTGTCGACGTCGAGTGAGAGGAACCGGGCCACCTGCTGGGCCGCGGCTCCTAGGTCACCGGGCCCGGTGACCTGGATCTGGGCGGTGCTGCCGTGCTGGGTCACCCTCGCCTCGGCGCGGGACCAGTCAGCCTCGACCCGGAACACCGTGCCCAGGGCTTCGTCGTCGTTCTGGCCGCTGAGTGCGGCGGGGCCGAAGCCCTCCCAGAAGGCCCGGCTGGTCGCCAGCGACCACGGGCCCAACACGTCGACCTCGAGCTCGTGCTGTCGCATCACCGCCTCCCCCCGGTCACGCCTGGTCGTGGATGGTGATGGCGTAGCCGTCCGGGTCGGTGAAGGTGAACGTCCGACCGAACGGGCTGTCGAACGGGGCGACCGTGATCGTCACCCCCGCCTCGGCGAGTGCGTCGTGCAGCCCCTGCGCGTCCTCGGTGTGCAGCCACAGCGCCACCCCGGTCCCCGGACTGGGGTGAACAGCGTCGAGGTCTACCCCGGGCAGCGGCTCGCGGACGGCGAAGCTGATGGGGGCGGTGTCGAACACCACCGCACCAGGCGGGCTGCCCGGCGCCCGGTGCAGCCCCAGGTGGTCCTCGTAGAACTCGGCGGCGCGGTCGAGGTCGCGGACTTGCAGATCCACGAAGTCCGGTCCGGTGACGGTCATGACGGATCATCTCTTTCTAAGTGTCAGGATACTGACATGCCTACTATGTGTCAGGATGCTGACATGAGTCAAGAGCAGACCGCCGATCCGGTCGAAGATCCGGTGGGCTACGTCCTCAAGCAGGCCGCCACCAGCCTGCGAGCCGCCATGGACATCGCCCTTCGACCCCTCGGGATCACCGTCCCGCAGTACGCATGCCTGACCCTGCTGGGACAGCGCCCTGGGCTGTCCAACGCCGAGCTCGCCCGCGGCGCCTTCGTCACCCGCCAGTCGATGAACGCAGTGCTGCGCGGGCTGCAGACACAAGGCCTGGTGAGCCGACCAGCCACCGTCGCCCAGGGGCGCGCCCTGCCCACCCAGCTCACCCCGACCGGACGGGAACGACTGGAGGCCGCCAGCAGCGCAGTCAACACCGTCGAGCAATAGATGCTCACCCACCTGACCGCGGACGCCCAGCACCGACTCCGCGACTACCTCACCGCGTGCCTGGCAGCCCTCACCCCCGACACCACCCGCGGGCGCGACCCGAACAGTGACCTGGGCGAGTGACCCACCGAGCACCGGTCATGCCCTTGCGGCCTCCTACACCACGCAGCAAGCGGATGAGGGCCCCCCAAGACACGGCCGTCCGCGTTCCCACAAGAGGAACGACAAACGAACGAAGGACACCAGCCCTTTGGAGCGCGGAGACCGTTCCGTAGGGGACCGTCAACTGGGTATCGCAGCGCGTCGCCCGGGGATCAGAAGTACTGCTCAAGGACGTGAAGGACCTCATCGAGAACCGCAATCATCTTGTTATAGGTATCGCGTCCAGATGCCAGGTGCTGACGCTGGGATCGAAGGGCCATTAGCTGCTCCGTCGGAGCGGTGCCGCTCACGCTCATTTCCATTTCGGTGACCGTCCCCAGTTGCCCGAGCTCCTGTTGCAGCGCCAGGAACTGCAACATCAGGGTCACCACGCGGGCGCCCTAGTGGGGCGGCAAGTTGTCATCGATCGGGCTGCTCACACTTCAATGCAAGCATGGGGGTGAGACAGGACGGTCCTACCTGTGTGACTGTCACGGCCCAGTCACCCCAACGCCGCCTCCGCCGCCCGGTCATCGATGGTCTACGGGACGACTGCGTCGGCTTCGATCTCAACGAGTAGCGCGGGGTCGATCAGCTGGCTGACCTGGACCATGGAAGCGGCCGGCCGGATCTTCGCGAAGACCTCGCCGTGCGCGCGCCCCACCGCCTCCCAGCGGCTGATGTCGGTCACAAACATTCAGGTCCGTACGACGTCCTCCAGCCGAGCACCCACCTGCTCGAGCGCGAGCTCGATACGGCGCAGCGCCTCACGCGTCTGCTCCCCGATGTCATCGCCGCCAACCGCGCCCCCGCGTTCCGATGCTGCCGTCGTGCCCGCGACCGACACCCACTGGCCCACGCGTACCGCGCGGGAGTAGCCGACCAGCGACTCCCACCGCGCGCCGGAGGAAACTGTCTGCCGTTTCATCACGGCTCCAGGGTGCTCCCTCACCGGGGTCGGGCCAGCGCCGCGCCCAAGGGCGGCGACGGCCTCGTGGAGTCGATCGCCCGCAAGCACCCGGGCCCTGAGCGCCAGGACCGCGACCATCAACCAGATCAAGGCCATGCTGATCTCCGGACCAGCAGCACTGCGCGAGCGCTACCACGGCCTGTCGACCATCAAGCTCGTCGCTGCCCTGGCCGCCTCGCGACCCACCTCGACACCGGTCACCGCAGCCGAGGCGACCGCCTACAGTCTGCGACTGCTGGCTCGACGCTGGCAGCACCTCAGCGAGCAGATCCGGGACCTCACCACGCACCTGGAACGTCTACTGACCGACCACACGCCCGCGCTGATGAACGTGTTCGGTCTCGGCCCCGACACTGCAGCCCAGCTGCTCATCACCGCTGGGGACAACGTGGACCGGCTGCGGTCCGAGGCCGCCTTCGCGGCCCTGACCGGCAGCTGTCCCGTGCCGGCGTCCTCTGGCAAAACCAATCGACTCCGACTCAACAGAGCCGGCGACCGGCAGGCGAACTCCGCGCTCTACCACGTCGTCATCGTGCGCATGCGCTACGACGAGACCACCCGGGCCTACGTCGAGCGACGCACCGCCGAGGGCAAGACCAAAAAAGAGATCATCCGCGGCCTAAAGCGCTACCTCGTCCGCCAGCTCTACCCCTTGATCTGCCAGATCCTGCAAGGCAACCAACCCGCCATGACCACTTGACTCCGGTCTATAGGAGTGCCGCAGTTGAGGGTGTTGCGCGGGTCGACGCGTCGGTGGCCGCGTGGGGGTCGAGGTCTTCCGAGTATGGGAGTCGGACTCTCTTGCTCAGCGGCTGGTCATGCTCATGCCTAGCCGATTGAATGGATGAGACCGTAGGCGACGGCCTCTTGAGCATCCAGGTAACGTCCGGCCCGGACGTCGGCGGCAATTTCGCCCACCGAGTGTCTGGTAGCTGCGGACAGACGCTCACAGAAGCGGTCGATCTGGTCTTGGTAGTGACGAACCTTTTCAGCCAGCTGGTTGGCGGTACCCTCCAGGCTGGTGTCGGGCTCGCAGAGACGCAGCTGAGCGTGACGTGCGGCGATCCGGCGGTGCGCAGCCGCCAGCACCCCGACGGCAGGGCCCTCTGCTCGACCCACACAAGTGGCGTGGACCGGTACACCGAGCAGGTCGATGATGTCGATGAGGCTGAAAGCCCCCTGGATCGTCCCACCGTAGGCATTCAGGCGCAGGTTGATCGGATCCGACCCGGTGGCGTCCAAGGTCATGAGCTCGGCCGCTGCTCGAGTCACGGTCTGGTCGTCGAGGACGCCGGCGATAACCACGGTGCGACGCTTGAGCAAAGCTGCGGCCAATGAATCCGTGTAGCGGTCGTCGGTGACAGGATCGGCGGGGGCCAAGGGGATGGGTTGGTGGGGGTCGGGGCGATGAGGAGGCCATCGGGGAGTCGGGTAAGTGCTCATGATTTACGGTTTCCGAGCTGCCAGTCGAGGTTCTTGTCGATGGCGGCCACATAGCGCTCCAGGGTCGACAGGCGGACGTCAGCGTCTCCGGACTCGAGCCGGGCTACGGCCGATTGGGAGGTCCCCATACGAGCGGCCACGGTGGTCTGGGACAGGCCCTCGTGGCGGCGATGGGCAGCCAGATCGACGGCAAGGTGGCGCCGGCGCTCGGCGATGGCTTCGAAGCCGGGGAACGCCGACTCATGGGTGCGCTCGTCATCCTCAGGTCGGCTGTCGTCCACTTGCTCCTTCATCTCAGCTATGATATCTCGTAATAGTGATGAGAGTCGTTGACCAGCGCAGCAGGCTCGCATGAGCGACCAGGGCACTGCCCCGACCCCGTGCCGCTGACTGCCAAACCGAGGAGGACACATGGAAACGATCACCGGTATCGCTGCCGGCGTACCGTTCACGGCGCTCCCACCGGCTGGAGCCACCGACGGCCCTTCGCCCCTGATCGTGACGTGGCACATGCTGGACGCGCCTCGCACGGACTCAGCGTTCGCGGCCGCACTGCCCATCACTGGGGTGCCTGCCTGGCGGGTGCACCTGGGCATGCCAATGTGTGGCGCGCGGATGGTTGACGGCCGCGTCGACGCCGCGGTCGAACTCATCCGCAAGGACCCGCTGATGGCGTATGCAGCCCCCTTTACCCTCCAAGCCGCCGAGGAATTCCCGGCCGCGTTGGCCGCACTGCGCGATCAGCTGTCGGTCGACGACGAACCGATCGGCATCCTTGGCGGATCTCTTGGTGGTGCCGTGGCGCTGGAGGTGTGGGCCACCCAGCGGACGGCGATCAAGGCGGTCGCACTCGTCAATCCGGCCGTGCGGGCACGGTCCACCGTCGGGGTGATCGAGGCAGCGTTCGGGCAGCCGTACCCGTGGACCCCGGATTCCCGAAAGACTGCCGACGACCTTGATTTCGTTGCCCGCGTCGAAGACTTCACGTCGCAACCGCCGTTACTGCTCGTCAGCGGCGAACGCGACCATCCAGCGTTCCAGACGGACGCGGCCGACCTGGTCCACGCACTACGCGCGCAGTACGCGCACCCGGACGATGTCGAACTGATCACTGTGCCGGGTCTGGCGCACCCACTGGCCGACGAACCCGGTCTGGAACCCGCCCCACAGCTGCCTGCCGCCATGGCCGTCGACGAGATTCTCACACAGTGGTTCCTCCGGGTGCTCACAACGAAGTGAGCGACGACTGGCTAAGTCAGGCCAGTGCACGCCCTGACAGCAGTGAGCGGCGAGGGTCCCCGTATATCGAACGATAACCGGACGAAGGACACCAGCCTTGGGAGCACGGAGACCGTTCCGTAGGGGATCGCTCTACGGGCGCGATCTGCAGCACTCCTGTCATTTTCAGAAGTCGACTGCACCAGGTTCGTGGGGAAGTACCGGTGCATAGGACTGTTGACAGCTTCCTTGTCAGAAGTCGGGTGCATGGAACTGCATCGTGCTCAAGAGTCGTGTGCACTACCCACCGGAGCCGTGTCACGCAGCCGTGCCTGGGCCCGTTCGCGTAACGTAGGATAAATAACGGGTTACGTGACAACTTTCGATGTCTGGATGCTTACGGTTCTGGTTGTCACTTAATCGAACGCATACGTGATGGGGGCGAAGCCTGCTGGTCGGCTACATGCGGGTGTCTAAAGCCGACGGCTCGCAAACCGTCGCCCTGCAACGTGACGCTCTGCAACGCGACGCCCTGCTCGCCGCCGGTGTCGATGCCGCCCAGCTCTACGAGGACCACGCGTCGGGGCGCACCGACGACCGGCCCGGGCTCGCCTCCTGCCTGAAGGCGCTGAGGGAGGGCGATCGGCTGGTTGTGTGGAAGTTGGACCGGCTCGGCTGGAATCTGCACCAGCTGGTCAACACCGTGCACGACCTCACCGCCCGCGGTGTCGGGCTCAAGGTGCTGACCGGCTGCCGGAAATGCCTGTCCCAGGCTGCTCTCGGCCACCGGACCGCAAGGTGCCGCCGCAGCCGCCTCAGCGACGCAGATCAGCTGCGGCGACCTCACCATGGCCGCCGACGGAGTCCACAGCGGTTGATAGCTGCACCGCTCGGCCGACCCGACCGCGGCGCTCTTGGCCTCCCCCAATTTTGTCCCGCTCTCCAACAGGGTCCGGCGCAGAGCGGATCATGCCCGCATCGGCTGCATGATGGGACTGTGGAAGCCGGGAACCGGTGGGTACTGGGACAGGGCATGGCCATGGACGGTGCCCGGTGGACGCTCACCGCTGAGTTCGCCCGGCATGGCCTGTGCACGATGGCGCAGGTGGTCGATGCGGACGGCACTCGATGGGGTGGCGGCATGGGCGGTCCCCCGCTGTGGCCGGGCAGTCGCGTCAACAGTTCAGTCCATTCCGCCGATCGCGGACCGCATCTGATGGTCCTGCGAGTGGCGGCGGACGTGCGGGCCATCGTCGCCATTCTCAGCGATGGCACCCGCGAGGATCTCCGGCTGTGGGGCGACGTAAACCGGCTCATGGTGCGCGCCGCGGTGCTCATCTATCCGCGTGAACTCGACCTGCACCGTCTCGTGTTGCTCGATCACCACGGTCAGGAACTTCCCGACACGGTGTGACAACCGGTGTGCAGCGTGGGGGGAGGCCACTGAGGTCTCCGAGCGAGAGTGAGCCGGATCGCGCCACCCTTGAGGAACCCGAAATAGAACAAGCACCCGGAGCCACGAAACAAGTGCCAGCATGGGGCCGTGCGATTCGGTGGAAGTTCGTGGAGGGTCAGTTTCGGTGAGCCCGAACGCCTCGTCATCGCGTTGTACGTGCGTGACGCGACAGGGTTGTGGGCCGCCGCCGATCCCCTCATCCCGCCGCTGGAACCATTTGTGGCCGTTCACGAATCACTGCACCCAGGTGTGGATCGGATCGCGGCGAACACCCAATGGGGCGAGTGGTGGGCTGGGCTGCTCCTGCTGGGTGGCGAGGTCGGACGGGTCCGGCTGCCCGAGCCCCGTACCGAGTTGCGGGAGTTGGCTGGCCGTCCGGCGTTGCAGGCACTCGCGCGGGAGGTGTTCCCGGAGGCCTCGGCGTGGGCTGGGCAGCGCAAGCGGGAGACGGCGACGATGATGCACGGCCCGGAGGAGGGGGCAGTCCGGACCGAGCGCCGGCTGATTCAGGAGGTCACCCGCCGGCATCGTTGGCGACGATTGCACCCCTTCCACCTCCAGATCACCCAGCTGCCGGTGGCAGGCGTGCACGGCTGGCGGGTGAGTGAGGATCACGTTGTGGTGACGCGGGGGCTGCGCCGCGACGTGGACGCCTACCGGGAGTGGTTATCACCGGTGGTGGACGAACTCGCCCGCGGTGTTGCGCACGCCCACTAATCCTGGTCGCCCTCCACAGCCGCGCTGCGACACGGCTACCGATGGATCTCGTTCCGTTGTTCCTTCTGCACAACCGCTGCGGATCACAAACTAGCCGGGCCATCAGCCCGCTCACAAGCCAGGACCTGGGTCAGTACTCAGCGATGACCGTCTCGTATGGCCTTCGCCAGCCCAGCGACGAGGTGCGCTCGTTCGGCCATGGAGTCGACCAGCAGGTACTCGTGGTCGGCGTGGGCACCGCCTCCGACGGCTCCGAGGCCATCAAGGGTGGGGACCCCGAGCGCGGCCGTAAAGTTACCGTCGCTCCCGCCGCCGACGATCATGCTGTCGAGGTGAGGCAGCAGTCGCTTCGCCAGCGCAAAAAGTTCAGCCGATGTTGACTCGGGCATCGGGGGTCGGCTGACTGCACCCTGAACGGTGATTTTGGCTCCCTTGAGATGCGGCGCCAGGGAAGCGAAATCAGACTCGATTCGTCTCTTCTCGCCGGCCGACTCGACCCGGACATCGGCGATGAGGGTGGCCTCGGCGGGAACGACGTTGTCCAGGGTTCCTGCCGAGGCGACGGTGGGGGTGACAGTCGTGCCGATCTCGGGCCGTCCAAGAGCGGCGATGTCCAGCACCTGGTGCGATGCTTCGAGCAGGGCGTTGATCCCGGCTTCGGGCTCAAGGCCCGCGTGGGAGGCCCTGCCAGCGATGGAGATTCGGAACGTACCGCAACCCTTGCGACCCGTCTTGAGCGCTCCGTCATCGGCGGCGCCCTCGACCACGAGTACAGCGCCGCAAGCCAGGGCTCGTTCTTCGATGAGACCTCGGGACGAGCGAGAACCGACCTCTTCGTCGGCGGTCACCAGGATCTCGACCCCGGAACGATCATGGAGCGTGGCCAACCCATGAACAGCCTGAACCAAGTGCCACCCAGCATGTCGAAGACTCCGGGGCCGGTTGCCTGCCCGTCCTCGACCCTGAAGGGGCGGCGACAAACGGTTCCGAGCGGGAACACCGTGTCATGGTGGCCGAGGATCAGGACTCGCGGATCGCCGCCGGCTGACCAGTGGACGTGCGGGCCGCCCTCACTGGTGATGATGTCGGCTTGCCCGCCGAGGCGGCTCTCCAGGAGAGTCGCCACCGCGTGGGCGGACACCATCAACGCATCAAGTTCGCGCGATGGCGAGTCGATTTCGACGAGTGCTCGAAGGTCCTCGATCATGGCCTCGACACTCACTGCGACGTTTCTGGGTATCGTCACGGCACCAGGATAGTTGGCGCGCGGATGCCGGAGGTGCTGTCCCGATGCGGGTGACCCACAGGCGCCGCAGCCAGTGGCGAGTTGGACGTCACGACCGCTGCCGAAGCTCTCACCGTTCCTCCTGCTGAGGTCCTGCGCGTGGTGGTGACGCGGCTGGAGGACCTCGCCGAGTTCACCGCCGCCCGCGCGGCAGCCGGTGCGGATCATGTGCTGTCGCACGTCGCGGTGTACGACCGCGACACGGACTGGGTCGCCGCACATGCACACCGGTTGGATTGGGCGTAAGAGGATTGTCTCCGAGGTGCTGCGGTCACCGCGCGAGGCCACACGGCGCTGCTAGCGCTAGGCCACGTGGACGGGTGCGTACGGCGCCACGTCACGACCCCGGTGATGGTCACCAGGGCAGTGGCGTAGGCGGCGAGCGCAACCCAGCTTCCGGTGGTCTGGGGAAGCTCACCGTCCTGGGCTGTGACGCCGGAGGGGTGCATCGCCTCATTCTGGGCCAGGGCGGCGTGGCGACGATCATCTGCAGTGCCCGGCGTACCCAGTTGGACTGTGGTGCTAGGTGCCGGCCGGCTGGGTGACCAGCTGCGGGTTTTCGCCCTGTTCGGTCGCTTGCAGGGCCCGGTAGATGGTGGCGCGGGACACCCCGAAGGTGCGGACCAGTTCGGTGATGGATTCCCGCCGGTACGGCCCGTGGTACTGGTGGGCTCGCCTATTCAACTGTCGTGGGTTCTCCGCGGAGTCCAGCTCGATGGTGACCGTAGGTGGTCGTCGGCGGTGTTGGGGTCGCGTAGGGCTCGAAGGTGATCGTTCTGCGGGTGGGCCGGTGAAGTGGTGACGGGTGTCCCACAAGACGATGGTCAGCGTTCCGGAGGGACCCGGCGGACATGACGAGGACGAAGGCCTTTGCGGTGCGCAGAATCGGGAGGGGCTGCTGCAGCTGTCACTTACCCTCAAGAAATGAGTCCGCCGCTGGCACAGACAATGTGGAAGTGGTGAGCCCCTCCTCGGAACGTGCTCGCCGCGCGCTGTGGTCCTACATTGAGGACATCGCCAGCCGGTACTACGGCCGGCCTGCGACCGCAGCTGAGGTCGAAGCCGCCCTCCGAGACGATCCAAGCGAGGACCTGGCCCAGCCAACTGGCCTGTTCCTCGTGGCTCAGCAGAACCACAAGATCGTGGCCTGCGCAGGTTTGCGTCTGCTGCCGGGGACTGTCGGTGAGGTCACGCGGGTCCACGTCGTACGTGCAGCGAGGGGGCGAGGTCTCGGCGCCCGTCTCATGGGCGAGCTTGAACGCCTCGCCTACCAGCACGGCCGTTCACGACTGCGTCTGGACACCCGCAGCGACCTCGTGGAGGCCCGCCGGCTCTACGAGCGCCTCGGCTACCGAGAGGTCCCCCCGTTCAACGGGGGAAAGTACGCCGAACACTGGTTCGAGAAGACACTCACCCGACCAGTCGCGGACCTTCACCGAACATGAGAGGTATGTCGCCTGTTGCTCTACGTTCGGGTGATGGTCCCGTCGTTGGCGTTGCTTCCCAGCCCGCTGCTCGGCCCGTCGGTGTGGCAGCCAGTGGCCCAGGTCCTTACCGACCGCGGCTGGCACACCGTGACATGCGCTGCATCCGCGCCGCTGCATACAGGGCAGGACGTTCTCGACGCCTTCCTCGATGCGCTGCCGATGGACCGAGAGCTCGTCTTGGTACCGCATAGCAATGCTGGCGCGTACGCCCCTGCACTGACCACGCAGCGACGGGTCGTCGCTGCTGTCTTCGTTGACGCCGTCCTCCCGCCAGGCTGCGGTCGCGTCCCGCTTGCGCCACCAGCGTTCCTCGACCTCCTGCGCGAGAAGGCGGACGGTAGCGGCCTGCTACCTGTGTGGACCAGTTGGTGGGAGGAGGCCGAGGTGGCGGGCTTGTTCCCCGATGCCGGGACGCGCGCACGACTCGAGCGGGAGCAGCAACGGCTTCCGCTGTCCTACTTCGAGGGATCGTTACCGGTACCGGCAGGCTGGGACGACCGCCCAGGGGCGTACCTGGCCTTCGGTGACACCTACGGCCACGAGCGGGACGAAGCCGAGCGGCGGGGTTGGCCGGTCAGCACACTGCCAGCCGAACACCTTCATCTGCTGAACGACCCCGACCAGGTCGCCACAGAGCTGGTCGACCTGATGAGGCAGCTCGGCATCAGTGCGTCCACGGGCTAGAGCCGTCGGCGAGAGCGTCCCCACTGGCGCCATCTGCTTGCGGGAACACCGAGGTCGCCGCGTGCGTCAAGCGGACGCGGCGAGAATGGCGAAGAGGTCGATCAAGTTGTACGCGGCGGGCAAGTCGATGGCGTGGAACCCGAGAGTCAGCGGGTCGCGTAGTTCGACGCCGGGAATCAGGCAGGCGCGCTCGCGAGAGCCATGATCGCTCACTGAGCACCCGCATCCTGCGTGGTGGCCGCGTGCTCTAATCGTGGTGTGCGGATCTCGACGGTTGAGGAGTTGCTGGATCTGCTGGACCACCTCACGCCCGACCGTGCTGACGGGACAAGCCGGTCCGCGTCGGATCACTGGTCGGAGGTGCTTCGGCGGGAGGGGCATCCGCTGAACACCGATCTACCCGACGTGAACCTCCTGGCGTGGCGCGACGTCGGGCTTTTGCCGTCGGGTCGTCGTCGCCAGGCGTTGGACGTCGGATGTGGCCTGGGACGAAATGCGCGGTGGTTGGCCGGCCACGGGTACGAGGTGACCGGTATCGACATCGCAGCACCGGCCTTGCAGGAAGCCCGCAGCCGCACGACGGTCGAGTCGGTCACGTTCGCCGAGTGCGACTTCCTGCGCGATCCGGTTCCTGGTCCTCCGTTCGCGGTGGTCTACGACTCTGGCTTCTTCCACCACGTGGCACCCCACCGGAGGGTCACGTACCTGGAAATCCTCGATCGGTGCCTTGAGCCCGGCGGCCTGTTTGGGGTCTGCACGTTCGCAGCAGGTCAGATGGGGGCAACCGCCAGTGATCGTGAGCTGCTCACGAGCGGTGGGCTGGGTGAGGGGATCGGGTACACCTCCGACGATCTCCGGCAAATCTTCCGCGACTTTGAGTTCATCGCGGCCGGCCCACAACGCCCTGCGCCCGGGGGCGAGGTCGATGCCTTTCGGCAGGATTTCCTCACGACGGCACTCTTCCAGAAATCCGCGTCCCGAAAGTAGGGAGCCGCTACGGACGCGGCCAGCTGGGGATGCAGGACGTAGTCGTCCAGAACGGATCGCCGCAAGACGACCCGCGAGCGGATGACGGGCTCTGTCGACGCGCCCCACGCCTCGAGGATGGCGAGGTGGCAGCCTTGGGTCGTGCCCATGACTGTTCGCTTCGAGATATTCCCGACGGACCTCGATGCAACAGCTGACTTCTATACGCGCGTGCTCGGCTTCAGCCTGGTCAGCGATCAGCGCGGGGCGAAGGACCCGTACCTGGCACTGGAGCGAGACGACGTCCACATCGGAGCCGCTGCGAGGCCGGACCACGGTCACCGAGATCAACGGCGGCCCCCCACCGGAGTGGAACTTGTCTTCGAGGTGAACGACCTCGATGCCGAGCACCGTCACGTGGTCGCTTCCGGGTGGCCACTGGCTGCGGACCTTCAGCACCGCCCTTGGGGGCAGCGGGACTTCCGGCTGCTCGACCCGAGCGGGTACTACCTACGGGTCACCAGTCGAAAGGTCCAGGCGTAGCGAGCGTGATCGTCGCCGCTCGGCGATCCCTGGGTCGTCAGTGGCGAACGTCGCCGGGCGCGAAACTTTCCGGTGCTGGTTCCTTCTCGGAGGGAGACCCGCTCATGGCGTGAACGCCTCGAGGGAATGGATTGGCCGAAGGCCCGTTGCGGCTGGTTGGCTGGGGGCATGGTTCAGGAGCTCGTGCACCCTCCGAAGGCTCGTCCCGGTGACAAGGTGGCGGTGGTGTCGCCGTCATTCGCGGCTCCGGGTGTCGCTCCGGCGGTGCACGAGCAGGCGATGCGGCGCCTGACCGAGGTCACGCAGCTTGTCCCGGTCGAGTATCCGACGACCCGCAGGGTCGGCGCGAGCCCGCAGGACCGTGCCGCTGACCTCAACGCGGCGTTCGCCGACCCGGAGATCCGGGCCGTTCTTGCGACGATCGGCGGGGAGGATCAGATCACCGTTGTGCCGCACCTGAACCCGGAGCTGGTGCGCGCGGACCCCAAGCCGTTCATCGGGTACAGCGACAACACGAACCTGTTGTCGTGGCTGTGGACGCAGGGTGTCGCCGGGTTTTACGGCGGCTCGACCCAGGTGCAGCTTGGTCCCGGCCCCGCGGTCGATCCGTGTCACCGCAGGGCGCTGCGAGCGGCACTGTTGACCGGTGAGCGGCTCGAGGTCACCGACCCGGGCGAGTCCGAGGATATCGGCAAGGGCTGGGCCGACCCGGAAGCGCTCACCGAGTACGGCGACCGCGAGCCGACCGAACCGTGGAGTTGGTCCGGTCCGGCCCGCACTGTGACCGGCCGGACGTGGGGCGGCTGCATCGAGGTCCTCCAGTGGATCCTCACCGCGGGGCGCTTCCCGCCAGACCCGGTGGTGCTCGACGGCGGGGTACTCATCCTGGAGACAAGCGAGGAGATCATCCCGGCGCAGGAGTTCGGCTGGATCCTGCGATCCCTCGGCGAGCGGGGAATGTTCGCAGCAGTGCACGCGGTGCTCGTCGCACGACCTCCGGCGTCGAGCTTCGAGAAACAGCCGTCGGCGACAGAACGAGCTGCCTACCGGGCCAAGCAGCGTGACGTTGCGGTCGAGGTAGTGACTCGCTACAACCCCGATGCGGTCGTCTGCGTCGGGGTGCCGTTCGGGCACACGCGGCCACAATGGATCCTGCCCTATGGCGGGGAGGTCACCGTTGACGGCGTCGAGCGGAAGATCTGGTGCGACTACCGCTGAATCCCGCCGGCACAGAACTCATCGCTTCACGCACTTCTGCCGCGCTCCGCGCGAGGGCAATTACGGCAGCCCCGCGAGCCGATCCCCCTACGACTACGGCGTCCCGCTGGTTCATCCGAGGAAGCGCACGTCCAGAGGGGTCTCGACGGCGGTCCTGTCGTTCCTGGCAACGTGGAAGGCCTGCCCGTCAGGTCGCTCACTGACCGCCTCGACCAACTCCCCGTCCCGCCACAGCAGGGCAACACCGTCATCGACGGCGTACCCGTCGGACAGCTCACCGGAAGCAACCATCCCCAGATAGGCCGCTCGGCGGTCTGCCTCGCCGAAGTAGTGCGGGCAGGCCGAGCCAGGAAGGAAGCCCAGCCCGTCAGTCAGCGGGGCAAGAGGACCGAACGACTCCGTGGATGAGCCCTCGAACCAGCAGTTCATCCCCGCCGAGATGCCGGCCAGCACCGTTCCCCCCGCGGCCGCCTTCTCGAGAACGGTGTCGATCCCATGCAGCCGCCACACCGCGAGGAGGTTCGCTGTGGACCCCCCACCGACGTAGACGACATCGTGCTCGAGGACCCGGTCGAGCTGATCAACTGGGATTGCCCCCTCCGGTTCGGAATTGAACAGGGCAAGCACCGTGGTGTCCGCTCGACCGCGGAAGGCCGAGTGAAACTTCTCGACGTAGCTCGCGTCGTCGCCACTCGCCGTCCCGACGAAACACACCCGCGGGCGAGGCCTTCCGGTCAGGGTAAGCAGGAAGTCGTCCAGCAACGGGCCGCGCCCGCCCGCGACATCGGGCATCGAGAACCCCCCGCCGCCCAGGGTCAACACCGTGCCACGTCTGCGAATCACCCACGCACTGTATGAACGCGACCCACACCAGTGCGGAGCAGGTCTCTCCTGGGGCGCCGCACGACGCCCCAATCCCGAGCGGACCTCGCAGCACGGGGACACCAGCCAACTCGAGCGCACCTAGACGAACACGGCTCGCCGCCCTCGGCTGTAGTTGTCGCCGTACTTCTCGAACAGTTTCTGAACGCCGCCATCAGTGACTCTCGTTACGGCGTCGCGCACCGACTTGGAGCGGAGATCCAGTGATCGTCGTCGACCTGCACTGATGCACTGACCGGTTGAGATCAAGATCGATTCTGCGACGGTCGGCCGCGAACCTGACTCGCCGACCTCATTGTGTCCACAACACGTCGCAGAACCTCCGTGCGGTTGCCCTCCTTCTGAGATGAGTTGTGCGATGGGAGCACCCATCACAACCTCGTCGGCCTGGCGCGGGTCTCCACCGTCCTGCAGGACGCGCAGTTGCAACGCGACGCCCTCACCGCCGCCGGGTGCACTTCTGAAAGATGTCAACCGGGGCGTCAGCGGGTGGGTGGGTCAGTGGGGGGTGTGCGGTGGGCGGGGTCCGGGTGTGGGGGAGCTGGGGATGTGGTGCATGAGCAGGGTGGCCGCAGCGAGCACGGTGGGTCGGTTGTAGGTGACTTGGTAGTCGAAGCGTCGGGCGGAGTCTGCTTCGGTGTCGCCGACATCGCGGGCCAGCAGGGCGCCGGTGATGTGGACCGATGACGATGACACTCCACTCACCGGTCAGCGGGTCGGCGTGGCTCAGCGCGACGCCGCGCACCCCGGTGGTGGGTCGGCGGCCAGGTCGGTGGCGAACACGGCGACGAACGCGCTGTCGGCCGCGAGGCGGGCGTAGCGGCGGGCGGTGTCGGCGGTGAAGTTCCGGGCGTGTTGCAGCGTGGTGAACACGACGGCGCTGGCGCCTATCCCGAGGGCTTGGTGTTCGAGCTGCCGGCTGATCGCCATCAGCAGCGGTTTGGTCGAGCGGCGTGTGCCGCCGGCATCTTGAACCAGTCCGTAGGGTGTCGCTGCCGTTGGGGGGGTGAATTGTGGGGATGGGTGAGCCGGGTAGGAAGCTGCGGGTGCTACCGCCGCCGCGGTTGGGGAGTACCACGCTGGTCGTGTGGTGGGCGGGGTCACGGTATCGGGGAAGGGGGGTAGGGGTGCGGGGCGGCCGAACAGCCAGCCTTGGCCGAGGCGGCCCCCATCATCACGGCGAGTTGGGCTTGGTCTTCGGTTTCGATGCCCTCGGCGAGCACGAGGGCGCCACTGCGTTCGGCTTGCGCGTTGACCGCGGTGATGATGTCGGCGACTTCGATGCTGGTGTTGGCCTGAACGAGACGTAGGTCCAGCTTGATGACGTCGGGGTGCAGCAACGGCAGCAACGCCAGGCTGGCCGGGTCGGCGCCCACATCATCGAGTGCGATCCGCCAACCACGGGCCCGAACCCCCGCGGCGGCGCGCAGTAGCCCGGCCGGGTCGGCGGTGAGGTCCCGTTCGGTGATCTCCATGATGATCGAAAGGTCGGCGGCCGCGAGCAGGATTGCGGTGGCATCGGCCGGTGGCGGGGCGCCCACAGCCGGAGGCTCGACGTTGATGAACAAGTCCAGGGTGGCGGGCAGTCGAGCGGCCAGGGCGCCACTCAACGCCGCCAACCGGCACGCCCAGTCCAGCTCGACCAACACACCTTGATCGCGGGCGGCGGCGAACAGGGCGTCCGGAGTGTGCAGGGGGCCGTCGCGGGGGCCACGAGCCAGTGCCTCGTAACCCACTACGCTGCGGGTGTCGAGGTCCACCACCGGCTGATACACCGCATGCACCTGCAACCACCACGCAGTCGCCGGTCCGCTCATGTCACCACTGTCTCCCACAGCTCCCACCACCTGCAGTTGTCGTGTCAAGCGTTCCCGCAGCCGTCCGGAATCCCTCGACTGGGCCTGGTCAACGAATCAAGCCTTGCAGGTGCAGTCCGTCCGGAGACTCTAGCCTGGTTGGGGGCGGTGTCGGCCGGATCAGCAGTGGCTGCGGGGCGGCGACGCTGGCGGCGCAGCGGTTGCTCAACGGTTTCAGGTGTGCTGTGGGTTCGCTTCCAGTTTGCGTTCGGTGCTCGGACGGGTCGGTGGGGAAATCTGATGTCGACGGGTAGGCACGGACCCGAGGTCGATGCTGGGATTGCTGCCATCCTGCTGATCATCTGGAAGGGTCCGCGTCCCTACTGCTGGGCCCATGGCGAGGTCTCTACCCGGTCATCGGCTGTTCGTGGCGGGGTAGGTGTCGGGGGCGAGTACGCCCCACCTGTTGAGCTGGTCGGTGAGTTCTCGAGAGGGGAGGTCGTAGATGATCGCCAGTGTGCGCAGGTCCTCGGTGCGCAGGGAAAGCAGCTTGCCGTTGTAGTCGCCGCGCTGGCTTTGGATCGCTGCATCACGCGGCGTGAATGCGGTCCCTGCCGGATGCTTTGGCCTGGTGCAGCGCGGTGTCGGCGCGGGTCAGCAGGGACTGCAGGTCGGTGGGGTCGTGGAGGGGTTCGTGGTGGGCGAGGCCGATGGACACGGTGATGTGCAGGTCGGGTTCGAAGTGCAGGGCGCTGATGGCGGTGCGGAGCCGCTCGGCGACGAGTTCGGCGGCAGCTAGGGTGAGGCGGTCGAGGATGACGACGAATTCCTCACCACCGAAGCGGCCGAGCCCGTCGTGCCCGCGGAGTTCGCGGCCCAGACAGGCCGCCACGGCCACCAGGACCTGGTCGCCGAGGAGGTGCCCGTGGACGTCGTTGACGGATTTGAACCGGTCCAGGTCGCAGAACAGGACCGTCACCGGCGTGGCATCCCGACTGCTGCGGGACAGCACGGCTTGGGCATGCTCAGTCCATGCGGCGAGGGTGAGGAGCCCGGTCTTGGCGTCGATGAGGGCGGCGTGGTGCAGCGCGTTGACCAGCGAGCTGCGATGCAGGTACGCGGCCAAGACCAGCACCAGGGGGGTGAGCGCCGGGACATGCACGAGGAACTCGGCGGTGAAGATGCCCAGCACCAGGGTGGCGAGTTCGTAGCCGAGGGCATCGGTATCCGGCAGCGCGGCACGCAAGCTCGGCGGCCGGGCGGTGAGCCACATGGCGCTCAGCATCAGGGCGCAGTTGGTCAGGGTGAACACCAGCAGCGCCAGGACCACGGCGACCGGGCCGAGGAGGCCACTGTGCAGGACATCACCGCCGCCCGCGGCGTGCAGCACACCGTTGGTCGCCAGTACCCCCAGGATGACGGCGGCCGCGGTGAACACCACCCGGTAGGGATCACCGGATTTCTCTCGGTGCCGCTGCACCAGGACATGGGCGTAGATCAGGGTCACCAGGACCGCCGCCCAGCCTGCGGGCACGGTCAGTGCGGCGGCGAATGTCCACACCCCCAGTTGGTCGGCGAAGACCTTCCTGCCCCCACCCAGGTAGCGCTTGAGCCGTTCGATGCGGGCCGCGCACTCGGCGTAGCCGATGGCCAGCCCCGCCAGGACCCCGACCCGGACCCGGGTCCCGGGCGAGACCGGCTGGGTCACCAGCAGCATGCTGCTCAGCCCGGCGGCGAGGGCCTCCACCACCAGCAGAAAACTGCGCGCTGAGGCCGGGATGGACCACAGTGCCCACCCGCGAACGGCCACCACGGGGCCCGCGGGGTGGCTTACAGCGCGGTCGTGATTGATCATTAGCTGTTCGCTCTCCTCCCAACCGGGTCTCATCGCGGTGTCGGAGCCCGAGAGTGAACACTTGTAAAGGCGGGTACTTACGTGGACGAGTCCTCGGAGGCTACCGCAGATCGGGTCGCCGCAGGTGTTCCTGACCATGTGCGGGAGCGTCGGCCAGTGGTCCGGGACCGGTGGTGTCGGGCGTGTGCAGGAAGGAGGTGTGTGGTGATGCGGAACTGGACCTGGTGACTTGGTGCGGGTTATGGCCCGTGACCAACAGCAGTGACCGAACATCCGGGACCGGTGGTGTCGGGCGTGTGCAGGAAGGAGGTGTGTGGTGATGCGGAACTGGACCTGGTGACTTGGTGCGGGTTATGGCCCGTGACCAACAGCAGTGACCGAACATCCGGGA
>JAABUP010004964.1_pt1 | contig 21100 bp, 30 predicted proteins | sample 5559201 | NCBI WGS metagenome assembly JAABUP01 (sample SAMN10711887, study PRJNA513373) | rock metagenome | isolation source: Antarctica rocks | place: Antarctica
CGCGCCAGAGGTTGGGGCAGCAGGGAGAGTCTGCCCAACCAGATCTCAGCTGCGCCATGATGGGAATGTGGCCAAACTGATGGGGTATTGGTCTAGCTAGTGCAGTAAGCTTTGCCATGTCAGGCTACAGCATTGCTTGTGAGAGCTAGCCCAAGTACAAAGACAGCAAGATAAGCAACTGCCTTGATTTATATCCAAACAGTTGCACATTCCGTGTTTGCCGACAGCAGTACATACGGAAAGCTGAAAATGCAAGAGATAGCTACAGTGCATGACAGCCAGAGTCTACACAACAAGGCAGATGCCATGCAAGGCAGCAAACGCTTTTGCTGGCATGAAACAGCGTGACTTTGACTGGTTGCCTGATAGTCGGTGATTACCATTGGGGCTCCAGGTGAGCTGAGTGAGGTCGGTAGCATCCCCTCTAAGCGTTGCTGTGCAGGCATGGTCCCCAGAATGCAAGTGAATGACGTGATCAGCACTGGCAGTGGCAAACTGTTGATCATCTTTCCATGCCACACAGCACACGCTACCTGCAGCAGCAGTCATGACGACATGAACCATTGTAATCAAGAACGCTGCAAATATTGTGTTGTTGATGAGTTGACATCACGATTGTTGTGGGGATTGTTGCACGGTCATTTGGGATTATGCAGCCTTGACACACTATGCAAGCCAAACGAGCAGAGTGCACATGATTGATGCATGCAGCAAGTAGCTGGAGTCCTGACTGCTTCCATTTGAGCAGACTGAGAACATATACCAACTGACACGAGGCGACGCTGTACATCCTGTCATGCCCACAGGGAGAAAAGAGCGACCACAACACTTTTACAGGTGACAAGATGGATTATATAGAGCCACATGTGTACCTGCGTGAGCTGTGATTCGCTGCATTTGAACACCGGTGTCTGCCTGCCATACAATAGCTGCCTTGTCAAAGCTGCCTGACAGCAGCAAGTTGGTGTGCCGGGAGAACTTGAGGCAGGTGACTGCTGAGCCATGGCCCTTCAGGGTCTGCAACAACTGCCCTGCACACAGCATGGCATCTTGGCTGCCAGAAGATGGACAAGTGCGACGTGTGAGGGTGCCTACAGACGCTTGCAGGGCAGTTATACGGCAGAGGGCAGTTGTGAGACTGCCTTGTCAGGAGCAAGTGGAGCTGCTTGTCTTGCTGATGCCAGCCAGCCCATGACACAGCGGCAAGCTGCGCTTCTGTTCATGAATAGGGCAAGCAACAATAAATACATGTGAAGGGGTCACGCAGCATCATTCAAATGATGCTTTGCATCAAGTTGGTGTGACACTATCGTTGCCGCCAATTGAGCAAAGGAAACGCACTGGACCAAGCGCCTGCACAATGATCCGCAAGTGATGATTGTGGGAGAGCAAGCCAAAGCATGATGGACTCAGGATCAGGGCAGGACGATGTAGGATGAAGGCAAGGGTGCAATGAGGGTGGGAGCCAGGGGTTTGGCCAGATGGCAAGGGTAAAGACTGGTGCAAGGATGAAGAGAAGGTGAAGGGTATGAGCTGAAACACGACAGGCAATGCAGTGAGCAGTAGGTGAGAGACACCTGACTGATTCCATACTCGTATCCAACCATCCATGGAGCCTGTGGCAAGCATGGCCCCATCAGATTGCCAGTCCATGCACTCCACCACAGAAGACTTGTCAGCTTCAGCACCTGAGTGCGCTAGCACGGTGGGCATCTGTGTGTCACTACACCCAGCATCCCCTGACCAGAGCAGCGCCTCAGGATCCCCAAGCCTGCAGTCATGTCACTGCTGGTGACAACAGTCAAATGCTCAGCATGGTGCATTTGTGCTCGTGAAAAGTCACGTGTGTTGAGAGGATCCTGAAGATGTGTATGTAAATTGGCATTCAGGCCTCAGGAGCATCACGGCCAACAAAGGAGGCAACTGTTGTTACAAACGTCTCATACCCGCAGAGCGAATGCATGTGTCATCGCTACACCAGATGCTCTGATGGCATATACACATCCTCCAGGTGCAAACATGGTGTACAGTTGTGCAATGGGACAGCAGTTGGCGCAGCAATGAAGAGAATATGTGCTGGTGACGCTGCCACAGGTACTTGACTGACAGCTGTGCATGTGGAGCAGGATGCGTAGACCAACAAGCTTGACGGCTTCACAGTTTGTAGGTGATTGTAGGTAGTGGGGACATGCGTTTGCTTACCCAGATGCCAGTACTGCAGCTGTGGGGCACCATGAGCAAACACGTGTTTCTCTACTCTGAGTGTCTAGCACTGTGATCTGTGGAGGGAAAAGAGGTTTAAGCGTGTTGAGGGGCCGTGCTGCAGGCTGAGCATGCTGAGAATGACCATTTGGCATGTCACGCAGGGTTGTAGCATGCCCAGGGGTCTGATTGTCTGCATGTGTGGCAGCCTGCTGGTTTTCAGGCATGTGGCGGTCAGAGGCAGGCTGAGCTGGATGTGGCTGATCAAGCTGAGATTGACGTGCGAGGGAGTGTGATTGGGGCGGCATGCCTCTGCCTCTGCCCCTTCTGAGGCCCTTTAGTGGTTTCTGCTCTGCTGGCTGTACCCTGACCTGCGACCGCAGCGATTGGAACTGTGGTGTTCCCTGCTCAGAGGAGTCACGCCTGTCCTCTTGGTCATCAGAGTCCTCTTCTTTGTCTGCGCGCTGAGTCTGTACAAGGTCTCTCAGATCTTTGGAGTCATTCATGATTGCATCAGCAGCGGCAACAAGCTGGTAGTCCTCTTCAACTGCGTGGCGGTCCTGCAACATGGCGGATGTTGCAAGTCCTGCCTAAAAGCTAAGGCTTTACAAGCTAGAAGCTGCAGAAACCAAGAATATGCAGTACAGCCATTCTGCTCGTACCTCTTTTAAGTTGGCCTCCATCTCAGTGTAGTGCAGGCCTTTTTGCACAAACCGGATCAGGGCATTAGGAGGGACTGAGGACATGTCCGGAAATGCTTTTGTGACTTGACTCTCATTGGCAAACGTATAAGAAGAATGCATGAAGCCTGCAATCAGTTTACAAGATCAATCACTGCCACAAAGTCTTAGCAACCCGTGCCTTGCCTGTTGAACAATCCTGTGTTGACTGTGCCTGCTAATTTCGGAGGTCAGGATGGTCTGTCTAACTACCCCATTCGCAATAAGTATGCCAGATACAATGCCGGCGTCGGTTATATGTACGACACACGTGACTTTGTAAATCACAACCTGGATTCAAGAGCAACGATTGTACCCCAAGAGCGGTGCCTGATCCTTCGACGATTTCGTACTTTCAGCAGCCTAGAGGTGGCATGCGGCCGATCAATCCAAATGGAACGACCAACGTGTTCAACCCGCCTTACGAATTACACGGACTGCCGCCTCTGCAGTCTTCTGAATACTATTTTCTGCAGCAGATGTAGGGTGGGTCAACATGGTGGCTAATGTAGGGTCTCCCGCGGTTCAGAACCCTCTGGTGTTTTTCGAGTCTTACACCGATCAGGTCATGTCAGCCACATATCCAACTAATTCGGTCAGCAACATTCTCGACAGCACACCCACAAACCAGTGGAACTACTTTTGCTGGCAACCTCCAACCAGCAAGCAGGTCGGGCTCAACAATGCCTTTCCGCCTATTACTTTAGATGGGACAGCCAACACACCTTTCGCTTACCCGATAATCATCATCCCAAAAGCAGGATTGTACCAGATCACAGCAGAAGCAAATGTAGGCATCCCCAGAAACGGAACAGCAGCGACTCCATGTCGGGACATCTTGATACTGGGCAAAAACTATGGCACTAATTATGTCAAGCAAGCAACACCGCCAACGGGGTGGGTCAACGGAGGCAACAACTACCCGATCACAAACAGAGACAACGGAACTCAGTCGACGCTCGTACCACCGACAGTCGTACTAGCCACAGCGCATCTAGATGCAAACTCTGCGGAGGAGGATGGCGACGATCATACCATTCTGAGTCTGAGCACAGTTGCTTATCTGAACGTAGGTGATGACTTAACGTTGTCAATGAACGTCGACCAGTCGCTCAATGGTGCAAAGGTGACGTTGCAGCAGCCGGTAAACAGCGTGCAGATACAGATCGCGTCGTTGCCTGGATACAATGGCAGTGTGCAGACAGATTCTTCGATGACAGTCGGTGTGAATCCTGGCTATTCTTACAGCACCATCTAGTTTTTTATGTTCACTTTGTGATAGTCATGACCAGCTTAAAATCGCTTATGTACTGATACTGTAACTCATCAGGCGTCGCAGAATGACTGAATATCGTACCCGGACTGCTTATGAATTTGAGCTGCACTTGCGCGCTCTTCTGCTGAAACACCTCTGGGCGCATGACGATCTGTGAAGGCTTCTGATTGAACTTCCACTTTTGCCACATGGTCGGATCATGAAGCATGTCTTCACGATTCGTGTAAGCTGTCGTCTGGGTGCCTCCTTCACGCTCCAGGAAACAGATGTGATACGTGTTTGTGCCGGTTGCTGTGTCATACGAGTCCTGCTGTGGGAAGTTGATCAGCACCTCGACAGCATCGTACACATTCAGCACTTTCAAGTTGCCTCCAGCTGCTGTCCCTGTTGTTTGTGAGGAAGACAGTGTAAGAGGTGACATGTAGTCGATTTCCAGGTAAACGAGGTCATTCATGTTGTTACAAAAGTTGCCCATGTTGATAAAAGTTGTGAAGTTAGACGGATCATCGAAAGGCAACGAATCAATGATCAGGCGAGCTTTCTTCTCCTTGTCTGTCATCTTGTGTCTTGTCTACACTCTTATCTTCAGGAAAAATCTCGTCTATGTGCTCATCCACGTCATAATCATCCCCAAACTTTTCAGCCATCATCTCATCGAAATCTATCACCAGGTTGATTTGAAACCTGTCGAGGTGCGGGTAAGCCAGCTGCCATTGCTCCACCTGAGCGACTCTGTCCTTGCCGGGTAGCCTATCTGCCCTTGATGGAATCTTTAATTGACTTGGGGATGTTGCTGTTGTCGTCACCTCCTGCCCTCCGATCTTTGGGATTTCTTCTGGTGCCTGAGATGTGCTTTTTGTCATCGCTTGGGACGGGGATGTACTCATTGAAATTCTTCCTGAAGCGATGCTTCTTGGGATGCCAATCAATGAACAGAAAATCGTGGTCGCCTTCCGTTGCTTTGTTATAGGTGTCGAAAAACTCTTCGTCTGTGATCTGGTCAGAGATGTCCTCCATGATGGTCTTCAGCACAGAAGACGAACGAGTCTTATACAGCATCATCAAGGTGACGTTGTCTCTGATGGCTTTCGGTATGCCACCATGCTGTGCTGTGTAGTTTTGCACGCAGATGAAGACGCTGACTCCCATTCGTGTATCCTCTGATGAGCCGATGTGTCGATGCCTGATGCACATGTTGAGGAACGGCCGGGAGGTGAAGAGCGGCGTGCTCTGACAATCGTCGACGAAGATTCCAATGACCGGTTTCTTTCCGTTGTACCTGTGCTCTGGTGCGCTTTCTATGCAGTCGTCATTGTAGGCGCCTATCAACAGCTCCGGATCCAGATTACCGATGTCTCTGTCTGTCTTGACCTTACGTAATGCACGCTTCATCTGGTTGTGCAAGTACAGCTTATGCCTGTAATCATCGTACTCTCTGGTCTCTTGCGTCACCTTTTCGATTATGTCCTCCATCGTCTCTCTTGCCTCAAAGTCAGGATTGTACACATCTTCTTTGTCTATCGGCAACTTCAGAAGTGTCAAACAGCGGCTTGTTGGATTCCCATGACGATGTTATTACAAACAGTCTGTCGAGCACTTTGTCTTTCTTCAAAAACGACAGCAGATTGCATACGGCTGTGCTCTTGCCTGACCCTTTCTTTGCAACTGCTAGCAACAACTGATGCATTTTTACTTGGTCGTCAGGTGTATCGATTTCAAAGGCCTTCTGGTTGGGCACTTTGATGTCATACGACTGGAGACCCTTCGGCCTGCTTCTTTTGCCGCTTAGGCTTGGATTTGGCGGCATCATGGCTGCTATCAGAAGCACCGTCCTTCACGACCTTCGCAATGGCAGCTTTGTCTCTCTTCTTGTCTATTTTTTTGTGTAGCTTTTCTTGCACGGTCTTGTCTTCCAGTATCTTGGATACGCGCTTCTGCTTCTTCTTCGTGTCTGGTCTGGTTGCAAGCTTCTTTACATGCTTCTTCACCTCGGTCGGTGCTCCTGCTTTCCTTGCCTTAGGCGCCATCTTTTTGGTTTTGAAAGTCACAGGTCCGGCAGCTGTTTTGAAAGCAACTGTTGGCATTGCACTACCAGTATCTCAGAAAAAAGCATCACTTCTTGGCTTGCTTTCCTTTCAGATGCTTCAGTCTGGGATCTTTGCATATCAAAATGTCACGACATTTGTCCACTAGCTTTTTGGGGTCTTTGATGTTCACTGTCGGGATGTGCAGTTCCCCTTGCTGCTTGCTCTTCTTGGGCATCACTCAGCTTGCACGAATGTAGGATGGAAATGACCCTGGAAGTTTGGCAGGGTATGACCTACCTCATGGCCATGTTTTAAGGCCACCTGGTGTTGCTTGAATTGGCTACCTGGGAAGCTGTGTTCGGACTGTGCAGAGAACGGGTCACCTAGTATGTGGTGAGTCACTGACTTGGCTGCGATCTGCTTGGGTGTGTGTTGACCGTAATCTTTAGACGCATTTTTCGCTGTACGTAACATGGCTGTACGCATTCCGCTGGTAGGTAGCGGGCTGGTGCCTGGATTGAATGCTACTGCTGCATTGCCATCCATGGCTCTATGTACAAAGTGAGCGATTGTTCCACCAAGACTATGGCCTGTATAGCTGTGCTTTTGATTAGGATAGGCTGCAAATACATCTGCAGCCTCTGATAGACTGCGTACAAACCGCTCATCTTGATCCATTTCTTGGTTGGCTAGTATGCGGCGATCAGTCCTCACCCAGTCAGTCATTGATTTGCTGCCTCTGAATGCCACCATAGTGTGTCTGCCTTTGTGAAACACATTCGTCTCTTTTGTCGAGTGATCATGATCGTGCACCCATCCGTTCCTAAACAGGCTCCTCTCTGCTTGATCATCTTTGCCATAGGCTGCTCTGGAGCCGAACAGATGTGCTGTCTCAAACTCTGTCAGTCCTCCAGTTGTCTTTGTAACAAATGCATGTCGACGTGCCGATGCAGGACGCTTTGGCTTGTCAGATGACCTGGTGGCGACCATCTTTACACTTAACAAGTTTTTTTTAAATGATGGTCTCTAGCATGGTGGACTATTATCAACTGGCCTAGCTTGCCTGCTCCTAACGTAGCTGGGTGCATGTATACAGGTGGCTCTTCATAAGGATGTGACTGTGGATGCCTTATGTGTTTGAATAGATGCTCGAGCAGCATCTGGCGCCTCTTCTCCTTCAATGAGGTCATCAATACTTCTGAGCCGGAGCATAGTCCAAATTGGACTTGTTTACCTTGCAACGGACGAACGACATATTACGTAAGATCTGTCCTTTCTTGATCCTATCCATTTGTTTTTGTGTCACATCAAGTTGTCTCACACGCTTGTTAGGCTTCATGATGAGAAGCCTTACTAAGATCACAGGAAATTTTTGATGGTATGGGGATCCTTGAACCTAGTCTTGACATACGTCCTCTCTTCAGCTCCGCCTAACCTAGCCAAAGCGCTGATGCCGTACTCAAACTGATGACCTAAGGCACCATAACGCCCTCTTCCTACTGCTGGCTGAACTCCACCTCTGTAGGCAGATGCGACTATCTTCACACCTGTCCTCTTCTTCTCTGGCATCGTGGACTTCACGTGGCCATACAATCTACCAGTGCCGACCTGCCTCAGGAGGCTATCGCCGATATCCTGCACGCTGTTCTGATAAGCATCTCTGATGCCCACACCAGGTTTTTTCTGCACACAGACCACAGGAATCATGGAGAACGATGGGCCTGAGCCTGGATCTCAACCTGTTGCTGTTGCAGAAATCACTGCCACCCCAGCACAAGCCCAACAGGGCAAGAAGCAACTGTCAGAAGCACAGAAAGCTGGCCTTGCAAAAGCGCGGGAAAAGGCCCGGGAAAAAAAACTAGCAGCGAGCAAGCAGAAATCAGACATGGAGAAAGCAGACGCTGAAAAGGAAGAAGACGAAAGGAAGAAGGCACAAGCTTACATCCACTCACAGATCGCAGAACAGTCAGCTGCTGCCAAGGCTGCATTGGAGCAAGAAGAGGCAAAGGAAAAGCCCATCTCAGATGATGACATGGCAACCCCATCTGATGCCTACACCAGGCTCAAACGCAGTGCCTTTCACTCCATATTTACGCCCGATGAACAACGCCTGAGAACCACCCAACGAGTGTCCAGTCACCTCGACGTTGCCCTTCCCATACTTCTTCTTGGTCTGGTTGTACACCTTCGATGCTCCTCGGAACCTACCATTCAGATAATTCGGAATGGCTGCCAGTATGCCGAGATCAGCAGCCAGATCGGAATGGATCGGGTTCAGACTGGGCGTCGTTCCTTTGTAGGCGATGACAGCCTTCTTTGTAGCTGCGTGATAGAACACGGTTCGGCTCTTCTGTGAGAGCTCTGGGTCTATTGAATATCCCAAAGCCATATATCGATCCCTGAACTTAGCAGGGTTGTAAGCTGCAGCTGATAGCACCGCATGCTCGTGATAGAACGGCACGTTGCCTTGATTCGGAATGTTCTCAGTCGGCTCTGGGTGATCCTCAGCAAGACCTGCCAGAGGGTCCCAGGGTTTCTTGTAGCCTGGCGCAAAACTCATGCTACGCCTTGGTTGGACACGGGCATAGGGAGGACTGGCTTGCTGGTGCTGGCCTTACCAGTGGCCTTACCCATGCCCAACGCACTCGACTTGTGGTGGCCCAGCATGGCTTTGGTGGCATACTGTGTTCTACCGACACCCATCATTTTGCAGAGTCTGCTCATAGTGTATAAAATCAGGCCAGAACTCCCCAGACAGACGCCGTCAGAGTCACGCTGTTGGTGTTCACGCTTGCGCCGTTTGTGATGTTGAACGTCACTGCATTCGAACCAGAGATCGTCTGACCGGTGACAGCTGGCACCCCAGTCATAGAAGAAGAGATGTACCAGAGGGTAGCTGAAGCATGGAAGATGCTGCTGAACAACGGAGTGCCAGTTGCCGTACCATCAGACGTGGGGTAAACCGTTGCGGTTCCATCCGATGTCGTTGCAACATAGAATGCAACTTGAGCACCTGAGACAGGTACCCCATTGTTGTATACACCGAAGGCTGGTGGAGGCCCGATGATCTGAAAGCCACTCATTTTAGTATCCAGTCACTGTGCAGAAAATCTGAGTTCCATTTGCTGTTGCGTTGCCGTTTGCAATGACGCAGCCCACTATGATGCCTGCAGCAGCTGCCGGAGAGTACGAGTAGATCCACGTGTTTGGGATCAGGGTTCCGTTGGTGCTGTAATACACGGCGTTCGTTTGCACGTTGGTGATGGTGTTGAACAGTGCAATTCCTGAGGTGGTTCCGGTTGTGGTTGGGTAAAAGTACGCTGCACCACCGTTCGTCAGCGCTGAGCCACACCATATCTTGGAAGCGAGAACAACGTTGTTGGCGTTGTATACGCTGGCAACCGGTGCTCCTATGAGAGATGTGTAAGCACCGGTCGTCGCCACTGCTGCAAGCGTCGGCTTGTTCAAGATATAGTCGGCGTTGCTGGTGACAGTCTCTGTCCAATTGCTCTGTACTTGAGCTGCAGGGATGGTCGGCTTGTTCAGCAGGTCTGGGTAAGACCCAGAAAACCCCACTTTGGATATGCCCAAGTCGTCTGTGAATTGACTGAGATTGGTGGGAGGGTCGATGACATCATCATACTTCCCAGAAAACCCTACTTTGGATATGCCCAAGTCGTCGGTGAATTGACTTAGGTTAGTCGGCTTGTTGAAGACGAAGCTGTCACCTGCGATCGAGTCCCAATCAGCAGGTACCTGTGGGATGTGCTGATTGTTGCTGAAACCGCTGCTGGCACTGAACGTGCTCATCTTTGCAATCAATGGTCAGAAAAAATCTGTGTTTTTTCTGCACACAGACCACAGGAATCATGGAGAACGATGGGCCTGAGCCTGGATCTCAACCTGTTGCTGTTGCAGAAATCACTGCCACCCCAGCACAAGCCCAACAGGGCAAGAAGCAACTGTCAGAAGCACAGAAAGCTGGCCTTGCAAAAGCGCGGGAAAAGGCCCGGGAAAAAAAACTAGCAGCGAGCAAGCAGAAATCAGACATGGAGAAAGCAGACGCTGAAAAGGAAGAAGACGAAAGGAAGAAGGCACAAGCTTACATCCACTCACAGATCGCAGAACAGTCAGCTGCTGCCAAGGCTGCATTGGAGCAAGAAGAGGCAAAGGAAAAGCCCATCTCAGATGATGACATGGCAACCCCATCTGATGCGATGACGGACAGTTCCGAAGAGCAAGCGACGCCGTCTCCAAGTCCAATCAAACCCAAACGGAAGGGCAAGAAGCAGATAAAGAGAGCCAGAGTCGAAAGTCCTGTGTCTAAATCGAGCAGCGACGATGAAGATGATCGCGTCAAGCGTGCAGATGCCAACCATGCTTCCCTCACACGTGCTGCGTACGAACAACAGCTCGCTCAGTACAAATCGGACATCATTTATAAGCAGCTCTTTCCATATCTTTAAAAAGAATACAACGAATCACAATGGAGAGTGTAAACATCTCGGCCACTTGTGGCTTGCTTCAAGATGTCTTTTGTGTTGTCCCTGATCTGAGATAGCGCTGCACCCAAGATGTCGTTTGTGACATAAAAGGGTTTGGCTTGATGAACAGGCAGACCGTAATTCAAAGGGTCGCTCACTTGCATAGAAGCACAGCCTAGATGAGCACAAGCTTGACCTAACGCCTTGATTGCCTGTTTTGGCTGAGGTGGCCAGTCGAAAGTGACAGCTAAGGTGTAGTAACCTTCGATGTACATGGTTTCACCCATGCTACATATCACATCCTTTATGTCACCGGTGTTGCCTAAACACTCCTTAGTCCATGAAGCGATGTTTGTTGCGATGGAAGCGGTGCTTGAATACGTGTCTGGCATCACGACATGCACAAAATACGTCTCCATCGTGAATCTGAGGTCAATTGCTTTCATCTCTGCTGGTGTGAACGCCCTCTTGTCGATTGAGCTCTTCTTCGATGAGGCTGAGGTAGTGACGTATGATCCTGAAATGCCCGGCGTTGAAATGGGTCTTATATATATTGCGGTGAATTAAACTCAGGTAGTCGACGAAGTTGTCTGGGACCATAAACCCCATCAATCGGTAGTGGGAGTTGATGAGCGCCTGCTCCCTTTCCTCCTTGGTTTTATGCGGCACAATACTGCGTGCGTTTTCTTGAGAATGTTGCTGAGCTCCCGTAGTTGAGACGAAGATGGCAATTTGACCTCCTTGGTCTCACAGGAGAAGGAGAGCTCTTCTGTATTTTCCAACTGTTGCAACAGGTCACAACGCAGCTGAAACCAACTGTTGCAAGTCTCTGTCATTTACGAGTCAAGTTGAGCTCGATAATGGCAAGCAGGTTGCGTATCTGTTGCTTATATTCGGCTGGCAGGTCTTTGAGCGTCGTTGTTTTTATTATCTTCCCCAGACAAGCAACGACGTCCTCAGGAGTCATTCAAAAGACGGTATTTATGCAGAGAAGGTACAGATCAAAATGGTGTTGACTCACAATGAGCTGTTGACTTACAACGAGCTGTTGAGCAATCTGTTCACCTGTGTAGAAGACTTCAAGGCGATCGTAGCATACAACGGGCAGAAATTGACACTCAGCCAGTCATTCGCGTTGCTTTCTTGCTGTAGAGAGTTATTCTCTTTGGGAGCAACTACTTCAAGACAGATCAAGGATGCCACAGCAGAAGAGAGGTCGTCCTCAGGGAGCGCGCAGTCTGACTCAGGGAGCTGAGGAGGACAGGAGCCCGCAGGAATCCTCGTCGACAAGTCCAACCGCCTAGGCCAGCTGATGTGGACGAGGCTCCCAACTATGACACCGACGAGGAAGTCGCACGTGATGATGCCATCACGCTGGAGCGACCGGATGCGCTTGCGATGATGCCTCAGCTCCCAGCAGCAGGCTACGCAGTTGGGGACACCGAAAACATATTTGATCCCAGCAGCAGATCACTGGTCAACCAAGTGCCCAGCAGGCCAGATCAGACGGACATCATAGCAGGCAGAAACGCCAGCAACCCTCCAAGAGAAGAAGATGTACAGCTGGTGTATGCCAACCCCACTCGGTACAGAAAGCCAGTCACAGAGCCGGCGATCCTGCCCTGGAACATCAACAACAAGGAGGGCAGACGTGTCACCAGAGGCAACGTCGGCAGGCTGAATCTGCATCTATCCAAGTTGCTCAATGACAACAGGCCCGAAGTCAGACAGACGGGCGGAGACAGGGAGGTCAGAGCCCTTGAAGTCAAATATCCACAGCAGCTGCGTTTCCTGTGGCGGGCTGGACTTGGCAGGGACGAGGATGACATAGTCGCCACCCAGGATTTCAAGTGGTGCGAGGACAACAGGTGAGCGCAATAGCAGGTGGTCGGGTGGGGATTAGTCATCGATCCGATTAGTCATCGATCCGATTAGTCACGTCACCTGATACAGACAAACCTTTTCGGAATCCTAAAAAAAAGTGGCCATTTCAGAAAGTTTTGTCCGTAACAGGTATCACCGTAGCAGGCTCTTATTCAACTTCCTCTTATTATTTGGATTTTAAGTAAAAAAATAATAGAAGAAGTGTAAGAAAACACACACACGCACAGACCTGCAAAATCCCAAACAGATCCTAATCTTGTTTTTAATTGCAGGGAGAGGCTTTATAGCTTCATCATGAGGTCTCCTCTCAACCTCACACCACAGCAGATCGATGCGCTGGCCTTGAACGAGAACGATGAAGGCGAGAGGCTGCTGACCGGGGAATACCAGACGCGCAAGTTCAGCAGCCAGAAGACCCTGATGAACATCCTGCTGGTGGTGTTCCACTACAGACGCAGACTCAAGCAGATAGGAGGCCGCAACCCCAGAGAAGAATGGGCCAACATCCCTCACGAGCCTGATCAGGAGCCGTACAAGAGCGCCAACGCCATTGTGGATTACCTGAACCTTGTGGTCAACTCGAATGAAGGAGAGCAGGGCAGGGATGCCAAGGAGCTAGAGTGGAGCCTGACCCATGAGCAACTGTTGGATGTGGTCTCCAAGATGGGTCAGAAGGTGCAGGATCTTGAGGCCTACCAGGAGGGTCTGCGCCCAATGAGCATGGAGGAGATGACTGCAGACAACCATAGGAACTACCGCATCCTGTTTGACTGGCTGGCTTATGTTGTGATGATCTGTCAGCCTCCACTCAGAGGCGACTGGGCAGACATGAAGCTGTCAGGCAGCTGGAGAGAGAGCACCGCGCTGCACCCGCTGCCGAAGGATGACCACAACTTCCTGTATCAGAAGGATGGTCAGTTTCAGACTCGCACTCCAGGCCTGCTCACCGACAGATATGTCATGTGCATCAACAACGACAAGGTGTCAGACAAGAAGGGCTCAGACCAGATAGCTTGCAGTCTATTCGTGTCAGATTGCTTGACCACCAGCTTCAGATTGTGGCCTCGAACGTACGCATTCCCAGCTCTGGACAGCCCCAATAAGCCGTACGGGGAGTCCCTATCAGATTACCTGCGCGAAATCAGAAACCCTTGGAGCGGCTTGCACAACCTGCATCAAGGCACCCAGCTGCTGAGAAGCAGTTATGTCACGTGGTTTTACAACAGGCGCAACCCACAGCCAGACCACAATGCTAAGGAGACCCTTGCCAGATGCATGCGGCATAACTGGACGATCGCCGAGACCAACTACAGGAAGCTGCCCATCGAGCAGATCAAGCGTGGCGCCTTCAACGATCAGGGCGTGTTTGTGGCCACAGACGAGTTGATAGACGAATTCAGGATAGGGGCAGGCAACATTGGGGTCAACGACTTTCCGGAGGGATACCGTCCAGACATGCCTCCACCACCGGTGCCACCTGGCCACACAGAGCACGAGCCTGCTGACATGGAGTTCTTCGAAGCTTACGAGCCTTACAGGATGAATTACCAGACTGTCATGGCGATTCAAGGCGAAAGGGACCGAGGCACAATCGCTGAGGAGTATGTGAGGGTACAGCAACAGAACCAGAAGGAGAGGAACAGGCGCTTCTTTGCGGAGCAGAAGGACAAGATCATGGCTAAGCGTGCCATCAGGAAGCTGTCTCTGAGGCAGTACAAGCCCGGTTCGAAATATGCAGTGACAGCTTGTCTAGAATACAAGCTTAGGTTAGTCAACGGTCAATGGATGAGCGAACGGTTTCCTGACTTGACATCACCTCCTTTTGCTATCGACCCTCTGACTGAAGCCGATGTTCTTTCTAGGGTAGCTGCACCTGCACCTGTCGAGCCTCTTGAATTAGGTTTTGATGATCTCATCGGGTGAACAATTTATGAACACATTGTAGAGCTGTAAGATGGTGTCCTCTGACTGGGACGAAACCCGTGAATACGAACCGTCGTTCATCAGGAACAAACCGTTGCTGCTCACCACCGGAGGTGCAACACAACAAGCAGCTGATTGGGAGGCGACTGGAGGCCCAACACAGGTCCTCAACAAGCCCACAATCCCAGCCGCGCAGGTTTCCAGCGACTGGACCGCAACACATGGCGTTGCTCAGATCTTGAACAAACCGGTGATTCCACAGCCGCAAGTCAATGCGAATTTCAATGCGACCAGTGGGCCTGCCCAGATCCTCAACCAGCCACCGGTGCCTGTCCAGTCTGACTGGCAAGCAACCAGCGGGCTTGCATGCATCCTCAACAAGCCCACCATTCCAGACACACAGAGTCCTGTCGACTGGGGTGCCACCGGAGGGTACACACGCATCATCAACAAGCCAAACATCCAGGCCGGTATCTACAAGTTGACAGATGGGAAGGCGACTATCACTTTCGGGACATCTTTCAAAAACCCTCCGGCCGTCGTCGTCACTCTGAACGATGCCATAGATAGTGCTGATGTGTACAGTTTCAATGTCGTACAAGCCACCACATCTATTTGCATTGTGTCGGCCCATTGCTCAGGTCCCAGCACAAGCAACACCGTACTGCCTGCTTCCGGTGAAACATTTTCATGGATAGCTATTGGAATGTAAATATGCCGACCAATCTGGGCATGCCCATAACCCCGAGCTGGACTTGTAACGATCCCAGGGATCTGAGATTCATCGCAAACAAGCCTACCAACCTGACCGAATTCTTCAATGACTTGGGTCTTGCAGCACTTGCATACAGTGGGTCATATTCTGCAGTGACGGGTGCTCCCAACCTATCAAACGTTGCTACGACAGGGTCTTATACAGATCTTTCAAACACCCCAGCTCTGGAACCGGTTGCCACGGCAGGGACGTACCAGTCATTGACAAACGTCCCAACCGCGCTGAGTCAGTTTGAGAACGATCTTGGCCTGGCAGCAGTGGCGTTGACCGGAGCATATGAGACGCTTTACAATGCACCGACAGCTGTGTCCCAGTTCATCAACGACAAGCTGTTTACGACATCTGGGAGCAACGTCAGCCAGTTTTCAAACGACGCCAACTACGTGCCGACAGGCAGCAATGTCAGCCAGCTTGCAAACAACGCGAATTATGTCCCGAGTGGCAGCGTGGTCAGTCACTTTGTGAATGACATTGGCTACGCACTCACGAACGGAACCACTCCCATCAGCACTCTTCTCAATGACATCGGTTACGCCTTGATAAACGCCCGGACCAACATCAGCACATTCATCAACAATGTGCCATATGCAACAATGGCACAATTGACAGCAGCTACTGCAAATTCCAGCGCAGCCACCATATACGTAAACAGTGCCATTAGTTTCTCCGGTGGAACCTTCACCTACGGACCAACTCAAGCTGCCAAGATATACACGATTGTTTTCAATAACATAGACACTGCAAGCTCTCTTATTGCTCCAAACTCTGGTGTCGGAATGAATATCACTTACCCTGTCCCATTTACAGACAATCCAACAGTGATCATCAACACAGACAACGCCGGTGTTATAGGTGGCTCGCAGCAAGGACAAGTCGGCCCAACTGGATGTGTCTGTGCTGTAAAAAACACCACCTCGCAAAACGTACGTATTTATGCCATCTTTGTCACGCTTATAGGGTACTGATTGGGTGCAGCTTGATTTTGTGAACAATGAGCAGTAGCAGTCATGCCTTCCAACCTGGGATTGCATACTGCAGCGGAGGAGGTCAACAGCCTTATAACAACTTCACATTGCCTACAGGCTATAGGCCTGGCACCATCAAATACTTGGTTGGCACTGGGAATGCCTCACAGTACTCTGGGGCGGTCCCTTTCAACATATCCATTGGCACAGATGGTGGAGTCTCGTTTGTGTACCCATCCTATGGTGCCAGCTCAAGCCCGATTTACCTTGATGGCCTTGAATTCCCCGTCAACTGATTTTACGTAATACTATCAGAAGTTGCAGTCATGACTTACTCCCGCATGAGCGACGCCGTCTTCTACAACGCCAACATTGCGCTGCTGGCGTGCCAGTTGACCATGATGCTCATCTCGTTGGGCGTGGCTTTATATGCTGTGTCATCATCAAGGCAAGCCAGGACTGTCTCGAGCACTCTCGCAGCCAGTAAAAACTGATGTCTAACTATAGCGCCTGGATGTTGCTCGGATTCCTGACTGCTGCGCTCATCTTCATCCTCGTGTTAGTCATCCACGATGCAGTCACCACGTCTAGAAAGCTCAGAGAAGAGTCTACTATCGGAGGCGCTCAGCTGTGAGCTAGCGCACACCATAGGCATAGTCGATGGTCTGCTGGGCCTTTACAACACTCCACAAGACATGACCATCGAGGAGGTCGACTCGCTGATGATGGACATAGAGAAGATCACTTCCAGACTCAGGCAATTAGGCAGGTTGATCGTGTTAAAGTGCCAGAAAGATCACATCAAGAAGGTAGATGCAGCTGTGAAGGATGACATGAAGAAGCTGAGAAGGGAAGAAGCGCAAGGGTTCATCATGCGAGAAATCACGCGTAGGCAAGAAAACGATATCCCTCCACCCTCCTGGTAGACCCACCGACTCTTAGGGAGGTGTGCGAGGCTCCCTGCGGCCCTCCGGAACCCTCAGAAGTGGGCTGGCAGCCGGTCTGGGGTGGGGTATTAGTCATGACTTTCTTAGTAAAGTTACACGCTACAGACAAACCTTTTCAGATTCCTAAAAAAAAGTGGCCATTTCATAGACTTTTCTCTGTAACAGGTATCACCGTAGCAGGTTCTTATTCAACTTCCTCTTATTATTTGAATTTTAAGTAAAAAAATAATAGAAGAAGTGTAAGAAAACACACATACACACAGACCTGCAATCACGTAAAATGTGACGTAATGACATGGTTTTTGAGCTATGACTAACATGAATATAAATGTCCTACAAGGATTACAGAAGCTTCCACAGAACCTGCAGACCACGTGACAGATCACGTAATATGATTATGACTAAGTAATCTTGATCTTTTCTGCGCGGTGGATCAGAGTCAGTAGTCAGCAAGGTACTTATATATTGTTATCTGCTGATGCAAAAAGCTAGTCGAGTCAACCCAGAGCTCGGTAGTCACCGGTAAATTACTTATGAGGTCAAATAGCCCTAGGGCGGGAGGCAGGTCAGTGCATATTCTTTGCTGACTCAACCATTTCTTTCAGCACATCCTCCTTTGGAAAATTCATCGCGGCTTGCTGCGTCAAAACCTGTGAAGCAAATTTGCTGCATATTCTGAACAAGGCAGTTGATTCAGAAGGAACAAATATCGCGACAAGTTGGCTTTGTCCGATCAAGGATGACTTTGCCAATGGGTGGAGTCGCGTCCGGCAGGCGTGTCAATGTTTTGAGACACTCGCACATTGGCGTTGAGTTGTCTCAGCAGAAGTATCTGTTGTCAGCACGGTCATTTGGGCAACACTGCCGTAGCAGACGCAACCGGTTGGTCAATCAGCCAGTCTCTGCTGGGCCCATCACTGCAGACAGGAGCACAAGCCACAAAGCTTCCGAAAATCACTCCGCCAAGACCACGCAGGTACATGCGGGCAAGAGTACCCCCTTCGGTCTTGTCACAACACCTCCTGATGTTTTGTGCTTTCCCTATAGCACCATTCAAACAATGGCAGCACACCTAACGGAGCATCCAATGGTGTACCTGGCAGTAAGAAGATTGGCCCTCCACTCAATGAAAGGTGAGTGTTGATCTTGCTTTGCCAGCTGTATTATATCTCGGCAGATCGACGCTGACAGCGAAAACACTTTATATGCGTGTAGTGTGCAAGCCATCTTGCTGGCAGGAGGACCATCCAACAATGCTTTGGCTAGGTTCCGAGCGATGCCTGCTGTCAAGCTTGGTCAGTCTCATGCTCAAGCATGGTGTTGGAAACAACACTGCCCACAATGACTTGACATGGCCTCACAGGTCTGCCATCCAACATAGGGAAAAGCCCATGCAAACTAAAAGTGTATAATTGTCTGCAGGTTCAAACATGCAGTTGATTGATGTGCCAATCAGCAACTGCATCAAGTCTGGAGTCAACAAGATGTGAGTTCCCAGTCTCTGCTTTGATCTTGAGCTAGCACAGCCTGCAGCAGTAACATTGCACATCACAGAATGCAAGAGAGTTTTCTCCTGCCTAGCTCTATTTTGTTTGTAGGTATGTGCTGACACAGTTCAACTCCCACACCCTCAACACCCACATAGCTGCCAGCTACCCACCAGTGGTGTTTGGGGGCCCTCAGAAAAGGGGCTTTGTGGATGTGTTGACAGCCAGTCAGACACCAAAGAGTGCCAACTGGTACAAGGGCTCTGCAGATGCTGTGCGACAGCAGCTTGACAGCATTTTGGATGCTTTCCGTGGAATGGACCTGCCAGATGAGCTGCTGATCCTGTCAGGCCAGGCACTGTATAGGATGGTGGGCTGTGCTGTGCCATGCTGTGCTATCCCATGCTGCCTCATGCTGTGCTGTGCCATGCTATGCAAGGTCATGCTAAACTGTGCTATGCCATGCTTGTTATGGTACCCTATGACACGCAGCCAATTATGACCATTACTGCTACAACTGGCAACTGTGGTGTATGTTGCCTGCAGGACTATGCAGACCTGCTGCAGACTCACCGCAGCAACAACGCAGACATCACCATTGCCACACATGCTGTGGGCTTGGGCCAGGCCAGCTTCAGGGGCTGCTGCAAAGTAGAGCCTGACACAGGTAGCTTGCTCACAACCACCACAAAGTACTATCGTCGCACGCGTTCGTTTTAGTGTGTGCCTGACAGGGAGTTGGCGACATCTACAGATTGACCTGTGTGCTCAAGTTTGGCGCTGTCGCAATCCTTGCTGCTCACCCAGTGCTTGCCTTGCATTCAGCACAGATACGGCTGTAGCAAGGCAGTGATAAGCGGACACTTGCCTCGTGCAGCGCCAATGACATGAGGCATGTCGAATCTTGCATGGTATTGTGCAAGATACCAGTCATGCAAGGTATATGACTGCAAGTGTGCAGGATGCATCTCCTTGTTTTATGAGAAGCCAACAGGCGATGATTTGGACAAGGTGCGCAGCGTCTCCAAAAACGCAACTGAGGAGAACCCATTTGAGGCTTCCATGGGGATCTATGTTTTCAAGAGGGACGTCTTGGTGAGCCTGGATCTTGTCTGTGTGATTTCCAGCACCTTGACAAGATGACATGGTAGATGTTCCATGAGCGTGTATGCCTTTGCTGGATGTTTGGTACACTAGCTGAGCTTTTTCTGCTGCACACCAAACCACCAAGTTCACATATTACCACATGTTACCTAGGGTGCCCTCACCATGAAAGATATGTTTCTGAGTCCCTGGCAGTCGTTGGCTACAATGCTCAATAAAATTGGAAGGATGCATGCATTTGGTTCAGCAGATGCTGCGCAGCAACTCACCCTGCGCACATATAGCTAAACCTGCATGAAGGGCTTTAGATTTTGCAGGGACAGTAAGTTTTCCTTTGAAAAACCTCGTTTCTTTGGTAGCCTTACCTTGTATCCCTTCACAACCCTGTATCTGTGTCAGGCAGTGGTGCACATGGTGTTCATCAATGCAGGTGAACCTGTTGCGAACAGAGTCTGGGGACACTAAGAGTGCCCACTTTGGGGCTGATGTCATCCCCCATGCCCTGGAGAGCAAACTCAAGGTGGTGGCACACCACTTTGATGGATACTGGCGGGTGGGTACCAATACCATTTCGTACAATAGCTTTTGTGTGCTTTCTTAGCATGCCATTGCAATCTGCCTAAGAGCTTCTGCTGGCTTTGCTCCCCACATCAAAACAGATTGGATACAAGGTCAACATTGGCTGAGGCCAATGCCTCATCTATCACAAGCTGAGATGCTTGTTTGACTAATGTCTTAGACTCATGTTTAGCATTCTCTGTCTAGAATAGGGTCCAGCAAATTTTGAAGATGGCATTTGACTGCTGCCATTTGATCTGCACTGCCAGCATCAGTGAAAGTCAAGTGCTGGTGCTGGTGAATGTCTGACAATGGCAACAGCAATATAACCTGATACTGTCAGTCCTGTCTGTGGAATGCATATGCATATGCAAATTGAGTACCAACACAAATCTGCGCCTGTGAGTGCTGTCTAGATCAAATGTATCTGGCAGTATGAGTATCAAATGTAGTACGAACTTGTTGCATCCATTTGCAATCTGTACCAATCTTACTCAGGCTTTGCGCCACAACAAGCATATCTGTAGTCCGATACTCTACTAGTCCCTTCAGCTTGCAGCTTGTATGAAGGTACTATGCATTGGTTGTTGCAGGACATCTCCAACCTACGGGATTTCTTTGAGGTGAATCTGGAGATGACATCCCCCGGCTCTCCCATCTCAGTCTTTGATGTGGAAGAGACCATTGTCAGCCGAGGTCACATCTTGCCGCCGGCCATGATACACAAGTGCGAGATTGTCCACTCTTTG
>JAABUP010004965.1_pt1 | contig 21094 bp, 18 predicted proteins | sample 5559201 | NCBI WGS metagenome assembly JAABUP01 (sample SAMN10711887, study PRJNA513373) | rock metagenome | isolation source: Antarctica rocks | place: Antarctica
GGACCCAAAACCATGCGTGCCGGATGGGCGCAATTCGCCGCCATGGCCGCCGGCTTCGCCCTCGCGGCCCAGTCAGCCGCCCAGTCAAATGTGTGAATCCCGTAGGTGGTGTAGGGAGAGGATGCGATCTGGATCATAGCCGGATTCCCTTCTGGACATTTTCTTGCTGTCCAGTATCGTCTGGTGGCTTAGACCCCGTTTTGAAAGTCATAAAGCAGGTAGCCGTTTGCGGTTTGGGTGAGCAGCGCGATGGAGCATGAGGCGGATCATGGCGAGGGTGACCATGGCCTCCGACACCTCGGGCAGGTGCTCGTAATCCTTGGACAAACGCCGCCAGCGACCAAGCCAGCCGAATGTTCTTTCCACGACCCACCTACGAGGCAACACGACGAAGCCCTTGATGCCTGGGATACGGCCGACAACGATCAGCGTGATACCGAGCAGGAAGCAGGCGAGCAGGGCGGCCACGCGGTTGTAGATGCTGTCGGCGAACACGGTTCGGAGCCAGCAGTAGAGCGGCTTGATGCGCCCGAGCAGGTCGCCTGCGCCGTCGGCATCCTGGATGGAGGCGGCGTGCACGAGCACGCCAAGCAACAGTCCCTGCGTGTCCACCGCGATGTGGCGTTTGCGCCCATTGACCTTCTTGGCAGCTTCGTAGCCGCGCGGTCCCCCACTTTCCGTCGTCTTCGCACTCTGGGTGTCAATGATGGCGGCCGTCGGGCTGGGTTCGCGTCCCGCACCCTCGCGCAGCGTCGTCACGAGGTGATGGCGCATGGTCTCCCATGTGCCTGCGCTGAGGAAAGCCCGCATGTAGCCATACACGGTGGGCCAGGGCGGGAATGCGGGAGGCGGCGGCAGGTGCCGCCACTGGCAGCCGGTGCGCACGACATAGAACAGCCCATCCAGCAGCCGCCGCAGGTCGGTCGTGCGTGGGCGACCTCCGGGCTTGGCAGCAGGGATGAGCGGTTCCAACAGGCGATACTGGTCATCGCTCAAGGCTTGGCCGGACCCGTAGTCTCCGACCAACGCCCGATCCTCAGGCGTCCACATGGCGATCTCCAGGAAGGGAAAACCTTCTGGAACGCTGCCAGGACGGCCCCGGTCACTCCGTCACGTCAGCCAAGCCAACCTTTCAAAACGGGGTCTTAGCGCAGGCAAGCTGCGAAATAATGGCCAATAATAATCCGGAGCAACCGACCATGCCTGTTTCGCGCCGCCTTATGCTGTCCGGAGCGGTGGCCATGCCGTTCATCCGTCGCGCTCGGGCCGCAGACAGCCTGAAGCTTGGTTGCTTAACCGATTTGAACGGTCCTTATGCCGACCTGACCGGCAAAGGAAGTGTCGGCGCGATCCGTCTGGCGATCGAGGATTTCAACAGACTACATCCGGACATCCCGGTCGAGCTCCTGTTCGCCGATTTCAGCCTCAAGCCGGATACCGGGCTGAGTATCCTGCGGGGTTGGTTCGACCAGGACGGGGTCGATGCCGCGCTCGACTTCCCGATGTCGGCGCTGGCGCTCGCGGCGACGCGGGTGCTCGAGGAGAAGAACAAGGTCGGGCTGATCACGTCGGCTGCCACATCCGAGCTGACCCGCGGCAGCTGCGGGCCAAACCACGTCCAGTTCTCGTCCGACACGTATTCGCTGGCGGCCTCCCTGGTGAAGTCATTGGTCCAGCAAGGCGGTGATACCTGGTATTTCGTCATGCCGAATTACGAGCTCGGCAAGTCAATGGTCGCCGACGCGAGCCGCGCGGTGACCGAGAGCGGCGCCAAGGTGCTCGGCACCGCCATCTATGCTTTCCCCGGTACGAGCGATTTTTCGAACGTTCTTCTACAAGCGCAGAACAGTGGTGCCAAGGTCATCTGCATTGCCAATGCCGGCGAGGACCTGACCAATTCGCTCAAGCAGGCGCGAGAGTTCGGCGTCTCGGGTGACGGCCGGGTCATGGCGCTTCCATTCATGGGCGAGCCGACGATCCAATCGCTCGGCTTGACCGCCGCCGGTGGCGGCTACTTTCCCTCACCGTTCTATTGGGACCGCGATGCCGGCAGCCGGTCCTTCACCGACCGGCTGGCCGCGTTCGTCCCGGCGAAGCAACGGCCCAACAAGAATTGGGCGAACGCCTATGCCGGCGCATTCCATTATCTCAAGACGACGGCCAGCATGGGCGTCGCACGCGCCAAGGCGGACGGGCGCGCCGCAGTTGAAGCCATGAAGTCGATGCCGCTCGACGACAGCCTATTCGGCAAGAGCAATATACGGCGCGACGGCCAGGCGATGCACGACGTGCTCCTGCTCCGCATCAAGACGCCCGCCCAGTCGCATGGTCCTGGGGATTACTGCGATATCATGCAGGTGCTCCCGGCCGAGCAGGCCGTCCGTCCGATCGGGCAGGGAGGCTGCAAGCTGATAACGGGGTAGTGCTACTCCGCCTCGGCGATCCCCATCAGCCGCTCCGTCGACGTCAGGTATTCGTTCTGTAAACGCAGCATGACCTCCCGCACGGAGGTCTCTTCCGTCATGGTGCCGACCGCCTGGCCAGCCGGGAAGGAATAGAGGTCACGCCGCTGGGCCCGCACGACCCGAGCGTGCGCCTCGTTGTAGAGCACGCCCTGCAACGGCGTCGGCAGGTAGGCGGGGGCGCCTGGCTGCTCCCAGGCTTCCGACAGCGCGCTCTTTAGCATGCGCACTGTCTTGCCGGTCCGTGCCTTGCGGCGGACCGCGTCTTCGGCGCGGGCGGCGAACATCGCCTCTTTCTCGAACGGCATCAGCTCGCTCTCGCGGGTGCCGAGCCACAGCGTCCCGATCCAGACCCCTTCCGCCCCCATCGCCAAAGCGGCCGCGATTTGGCTGCCGCGGGTAATCCCGCCCGCCGCCAGCACCGGCCTGCCAGCACACACCTCGACCACCTCCGGCACCAGCACCATCGTCGCGATGTCGCCGGTATGGCCCCCAGCCTCGGTGCCCTGCGCGATGAACAGCTCGACCCCCGCGTCACGTTGGCGCTTCGCGTGGGCTGCCTTGCCGCAAAGCGCGCCGATCATGACGTCGCGCGATTTCAGGTCCGCGACGACATCGGGGGGAGGCGCGCCGAGCGCGGACACGATCAGGCGGACACCTTTGTGCGCCAGCGCCACCGTTAGCAGCCGCCGGGCTCCTTCCGGCGTCATATTGCCGCGTCCTTCCGCGATCTCCTGCTTGACGCGCACGCGCTCGTCCTCCGGCAGCGGCGGCACTCCGGCGTCGTCGAGCAGCTTGTCGATGAACTGGCGATGCTCGGCCGGGATCAACCGATCGAGGTCGCCTGTCCCGGTGGCGCCCTGCGCCGCCTCGGCCGCAAGATCGTAATTGGCTGGGATCAGGACATCCACGCCGTACGGACGCCCGCCCACATGATTGTCGATCCAGCGCAACTCCTGCTCGAGCAGGTCCGGGGGGAAGGTCGATGCGCCCAGCACGCCGAACCCGCCGGCCTTCGTCACTTCGACCACGACGTCGCGGCAATGCGAGAAGGCAAAGATCGGTACGTCGCAGCCCAGGGTCCGGGCTAGATCGGTGCGCATGAGCGTTCTTCCTCGTTCCAGATGCAGAGTGCGTCGAGGGCCTCGACGTGCGCGCTATCGACCCAGAGCGGATTGACATCGAGCGCCGCCAACGCCGGGCCGCAGGCTAGAGCCGCGTCGCCGATCGCCGCGATGGCCCGGGCCACTGCGTCCAGATCGGCTGGCTTCGTGCCCCGGCTCCCGGCCAGGAGCGCCGCGCCGCGCAGTTCGGCCAGCATGCGGCGCGCCTCGGCCGCACCGATCGGCAGCAGGCGCAGCGACACGTCCTGCAGCACCTCGACGAAAATTCCGCCGAGACCGACCGCCAGCACCGGCCCCCATTGGAGGTCGCGCGAAACACCGACGAACAATTCGAGACTTGGCGGCCGCATCGGCGCCACCAGCACGCCCGCGATCGATGCGCCGGGCACCGCGAGGCCTGCTGCCCGGACCCGCCCGAACGCGTCGCGCACCGCGGCCTCGCCGCTCACCCGAAGCGCCACGCCGCCGATGTCGCTCTTGTGAGCGATCTCGGGGGAGACGATCTTCAGCACGACCGGTCCACTCATCGACGCGGCTGCCGAGACCGCCGCATCTGCGGTCGTGACAAGAATGGCCGGGACGGTCGGCACGCCGTGACGCGCGAGCATCGCCAGCGCCTCGTGCTCGGCTCGTGGTCGCGCAGTCTCGCTAGCAAGAGGAAGGGTCGGCTCCGGCGCCGGCCGTCGCGATGCTGCCGACCAGGCGGCGACATGGCCGAGTGCGGCGACCGCCCGGTCCAAGCCGCAGGCCAGATAGGGCAGGCCATTCTCGGCAACGAGCCGGCGGGAAAGCGCAGAGAGATGCGTCGACGTGTAGCTGACGACGAAGCCCGGGATCGGCGCCAATCGAAGACCGCGTGCGAGGGCGTCGTGCAGCGCGGTCAGCCGCTCGCTGCGATCGATTTCCTGCGTCGGCACCTCGTAATAGGGACAGAGCATCGCGGCAAAATCGGGCTGGGCCGCCATGATGTCGACAACCGCGCCGCATTGCTCCGGCGTGATCCCGCCGGTGAGATCGAGCGGGTTGTGCGCCGTCGCGAAGCCGGGGATCGTTTGTTGCAGCGCCTGCGCGGCGTCGTCCGAGAGCGGCGGCAGGGTCAGGCCGCACGCATCGGCGATATCGGCGGCGATCTCGCAGATGCCGCCCGAATTGGAGATGACCGCGAGGCCACCCGGTCGCAGGTGGCCGGTGCGGGCGGCGATGTCGGCTGTAGCCAGCAGCTCCTCGATCGAGCGCGTGCGGATAACTCCGTATTGCCGGCAGACCGCGTCGAACACGCGGTCATCGCCGACCAGGGCGCCGGTATGCGCGAGGGCCGCTTTCGCGCTGACCTCGCTCTTGCCGGTCTTCAGGACGACGATCGGTTTGCCGGCATCGCGGGCGGCGCGGGCGACGGCGAGGAAGCCGGCCGGATCGCGGACGGTTTCGATGAACAGGGCGATGGCTGATGTAGCCGGGTCGTCGACGAGGGCGCTGGCGAACTCGGTACTGCCGAGATCGGCTTCGTTGCCGGTGGCCACCACGTAGCTGAGCCCGACATCCCATTGCGCGGCCAGCGTGGTAAGGAAGAAGGCGGTGGCGCCGCTCTGCGAGATGATCGCGACCCCGTCGGGGCGGCTCGGCCGCTGAATCGGCGTGGTCCAGAGCAGGGCAAGCGTCACAAAGTTGAGGAAGCCGAGGCTGTTCGGCCCGAGCAGGCGGATGCCGTGGGCATGTGCGGCGGCACGGACGGCATCCTGCGCCGCCTTACCGTCTTCGCCGAGTTCGGCAAAGCCTGAGGTGAGGATCACGGCGGATCGTGCACCGCAGGCGGCGAGATCCTCGATGGCGGCGACCGTGGCGTGACCCGGCACCAGGACGATGCCGAGATCCGCCGACTCGCCCAGCCCGGCGCAGCTTGTGGCAGCTGCCTGTCCGTGCACGATGCCACCGCGCGGGTTGACCAGATGGACGGGTCCCGCGAACCCGCCCCCGCGCAGGTTGTACACCACGCCCTGCGACCAGCGTGAACGGTCGAAGGCGCCGACGACGACGATCGAGCGTGGCGTGAGCAACTGCGCCGCCGGTGACATCAGGTCGCGCCGGGAAGCTTGCAGCCGCCCTCTGCCATTGGGCGCCAGGCGCGATCGGGCCCGAGCGTCGCGCGCCAATTTTATACATCCCACGGCCCGTTGCTCTCGGCCGGGGCCTTCACCTCGAACAAATAGACGTCGCTGACCACCCGCCCGTCCGCCCGGATTGAGGCGTTGACCAGCACGTCGCCCTCGATCGGGATTTGCTTCATCTTGGCCACTGCGGCCGCGCCCGAGCGCTTCGCGTCGGCGACTCCCAAGGCGGCCGCGGCCTTTAGATACTGGCGCAGCGCCGAGTAGGCTCTCGCCGCGCCCATATGCGGCGGCATCCCGCCAGTCCGCGGCTCGACCCGCTTGGCGAAGGCGCGCGTGCGGTCGTTCAGGTCCCAGTAGAACGATTCCGTGCAGTAGGTGTGCTGCACCGCCTCCAGCCCGATCGACTTTACGTATTGCGGATACATCACGAGCGCGGCGACCTTTTGCGGGCCCAGCATCAGCCCGAATTCGGCAGTCTGCTTGATGCAATTGAACAGGTCGGTTCCAGCCAAAGCGAGGGCGACCACCTTGGCGCCGGAGGATTGCGCGGCCAGCAGCGCGGCGGCGTAATCAGTCGAGCCGAGCGGAACCGCGACGTCGCCGAGCACCTTGCCGCCTCGCGAGGCGACGACCCGGGCCGTGTCGTCGCGCAACTCGCGGCCGAACACGTAGTCGGCACGGATAAAGAACCAAGTGTCGGCCCCTTGGTCGCACAGCGCGTTGCCGACCACACGCGCCAGCATCGCTGTATCGAACGTCCAGTGCGTCTCGTTCGGCGTGCATTGCGCGCCACTCAGCACCGCCGCGCCGACGTTGTTGGCGAGCATCACCTTGTCCTTGTCGCGGACCAGGCCGTTGACCCCGAGCGCGACGGCGGAGTTGTTGAATTCCATGATCGCATCGACGCCCTCGTCGAGCCATTGCCGCGCAATCGAGAGGCCCTGATCGGGGCTGTTGTGATGATCGGCGATGATCAGATCAACCTTGACCGCATCCTGGTCCATGATGGCCTGACGCGCGCACTCGAAGGACAATTTGCCTCCGAGGATGCTGTTGGCACCCGACTGATCCGCCAGCATGCCGACCTTGACCGCCTTCATCTCGGCAAAGGAAGGCCGGGCCAGAAACGTCGCGGTGCCGGCCAGAAGGGTCCGTCGTGTCACGTGCATCATGCCGCGTCCGTCCCGGTAATCGTGTCGCCGTTGAGCCCCCATTCGCGCAACACCTCCTCAGTGTGCTCGCCCAGGCGCGGCGGCAAGCGGCGGATACTCGGCGGACAGTCTGGCAGCACGAGCGGATTTACCGGCAGCCGCAACGATCCTTCGGTCGGATGCTTGAACGACTGCCAGAACCCGGACGCCGCCAGATGCGGGTCGTCGAGCAGGTCCTCCAGATCGTTCAGCACCGCATTCGGAATGTCGCTGCCGTCGAGAATCGCCTCCCATTCGGCGCTGGTGCGAGCGGCGATCTCGGCGGCCATCTCGGCCCAGAGAGCCGACATATTGGCCTGCCGGCCGCGCTGTGTCGCGAAGCGGGGGTCTGCGGCGAGGTCCGGCCGGGCGATCCGCTCCAGCAGTTTCGCCCAATTTGCGTCCGTGTACGGGAGGAAGCAGAGATAGCCGTCTTTGGTAGGGTAGGGGCGTCGAAGGCCTTTGCGGATGGAGGTGTAGCCGAACTCGCCGACGACCGGGTCGAACACGGCGCCGCCGAAATGCTCCTGCAGGTTGAACGCGACCATCGTCTCCAGCATCGGCACGATGACTTCCTGCCCGTGGCCGGTCCGTTCGCGATGATACAGTGCCAGCATGATCGCGTAGGCGGCATGAACCGCGGTGATCTTGTCGCAGATGATCGAGGGCACGTAGCGCGGCTCCCCGGCCGCGACCTGCTGCAGCATTGCCAGACCCGATAGCGCCTGGATGATGTCGTCATAGGCGGGCCGGTCGCCGTAGGGACTGCCATTGCCGAAGCCGCGCACGTGGCAATAGACCAGGCGTGGATTGGCGGCGGCGAGCCCGGCGTAGCCGAGCCCGATCCGCTGCGCTGCCCGCGCCCTGGTCGAATGGAGCAGCACATCCGCCTTCGCAGCCATTTGCTGCAGCATGGCCTGGTCGCTGGCCGTCTTTAGGTCAAGCACAACCGAGCGCTTGTTGCGGTTATTGGCGAGGAAAAGCGCGCCCATCCCCTCGTTTCGACGCGGCCCGATCGCCCGGGTCACGTCGCCCTCTGGCGTCTCGATCTTGATCACGTCGGCGCCCATGTCGCCGAGATACTGGCCCGTCATCGGCCCGAGGATCACTGCCGAGAGGTCGAGCACGATCAATCCGTGCAGAGGGCCCTCAGCCGGCACGACGCTTGGCCTCTTTGGCATTGTTCTGCGGCAGCATCGAGCGCGCGATGATCTGCTTCATCACCTCCACGCTGCCACCGCCGATCCGCCCCAACCGCGCATCCACGAACGCCCGCGCAATCGGGTACTCCGTCATGTAGCCCCAACCGCCGAAGAACTGCAGGCACTGGTCCATGACCCGGCCTTGCATTTCGGTGCTGACGAGCTTGCACATCGCCGCATCCACCGGGTCGAACTTGTGCTGGAGGTGCAGCTCGATGCAGCGATCGACGAACACGCGCTGCATCGTCAGCTCCGCCTTCATTTCGGCCAGCTTGAACTGCGTGTTCTGGAAATCGGCCAGGGTCTGGCCGAACATCTCGCGGGACTGGGCGTAGTCGACCGTCCACTCCAGTGCGGCCTCGCTCGAGGCGACCGCGCGCACTGCCTGCACCAGCCGCTCCTGCGGCAGCTCGCTCATCAATTGCGGAAAGCCGCGGCCTTCCTCCCCCAGCAGGTTGGTTACCGGCACCCGGCAATCGGCGAAGAACAGCTCTGCCGTGTCCTGCGCCTTGCAGCCGATCTTCTCGAGCTTGCGGCCCCGCTGGAAACCCGGCCGGTCCGTCTCGACCAGGATCAGGCTGATGCCCTTGGCGCCGGCCTTGGGATCGGTCTTGCAGGCGAGCACGATCAGGTCGGCGTTGAAACCGGCAGTGATGAAGACCTTCTGGCCGTTGATGACGTAGTCGTCGCCGTCCCGCCGGGCCGTGGGTGCGCATGCCGGCGACGTCGCTGCCGCCGGAGGGCTCGCTCACGCCGAGCGCGACGATCACCTCGCCCCGGGACATCGGCGGCAGCCAACGCTGCTTCTGTTCCTCGGTGCCGTAATGGGCCAGATAGGGCGCCACGATGTCGGAATGCAGGTAGAACGTCGGCCCTGCCGCACCGGCCCGCGCCATCTCCTCGATCATCACGGCGCCGAACAGGAAATCGCCGCCGCCGCCGCCGTATTCGTCCGATATCTCGGTGCACAGCAACCCTGCCGCGCCGGCCTTCAGCCAAAGATCGCGCGGCACGATGCCGGCTTGCTCCCAAGCATGGTGGTGCGGCGTGATCTCGGTCTCGATGAAGCGGCGGACCTGGTCGCGGAACAACTCGTGCTCAGGGCCGAACAGCGTGCGCGGGATCATGACGTCCACAGCCCCCCGGTAACGTTGATCGCCTGGTCGGTCATGTAGCTCGACTGGTCCGAGGCGAGGAACGCCACCACCTTGGCGATCTCGTCCGGCAGGCCGGGCCGCCGCATCGGCACGATCTTGGCCCGCTCGGTCACGTTCGGCCGCCCTTGCGCCCGCGCCTCCGTTTCGGCCACCTCGCGCATCCCTGTCTCGACGATGATGCCTGGGCATACTGCGTTGACCCGCACGCCCTGCTCGGCGACCTCTTCGGCAAGGCTCTGCGTGAGGCCGATCACCGCGAACTTGCTCGCGCTATACGCGGCATGGTTCCGTAGCCCCTTCTTGCCGGCATAGGACGCCATGTTGACGATCGTGCCCCGCCCCACCGCCAGCATCGCCGGCAGCACGGCCTGGCAGCCGTAGAACACCCCGTCGAGATTGACCCCGATCGTGTCGTGCCAGATCGAATCCGTCAGCTCGCGGAACGGCGCCGTGCGCAAGATGCCGGCATTATTCACCAGAATCGACACCGCGCCGAGCGCGTCGGTCAGTTCCGCGAACCCCCGCTCGACATCATCCCGCCGCGCTACGCTGCCGCTGGCCACCGCTGCTTGCCCGCCGGCGGCGCACACCAGCTTGGCCGTCTGTTCCGCGCCCTCGGCATCGATGTCGAACAGCCCCACGCGGCTACCATCGCGGGCCAGCCGCAGGGCGACCGCCCGGCCGATCCCGTTCCCGGCCCCGGTGACGATCGCCACCTGTCCACCAAATTCCATCTCAGGCCGCCTTGCTGTTCTTGTAGTCGCGCGCCAGCAGGCGGCGATAACGGTGCGGGTCCAGCTCGAGCCCGTAGCGCGGGCTGTCCGGAAACTGCTTGGCCGCCCAGTCGTGATCCGCCTGGATCGCCCGCTGCATTCCCGCCGCGTCCGGTAGCTTGACCCGGCCGGTGGCGATGGCCGCCACGTATTCCGACTGATCGTCCATCATGCGGATATTGCTGCCGCCGCTCACGTCGAACAGGCCGACGAAGAACAGGCCCGGCACGGTCGGGTGGACGACACGGTTGTAGAGCACCGGCCGGGTGCCGGCGAGCGGGATGTGGGTCGGGTCGAGATAGGGGAAGGTAGTGACGTAACCGGTCGCGGCGATGATGGCGTCGAACTCGTCCATGCTGCCATCGACGAACGTCACATTGCGGCCGGTGATGGATTTGATACCGGGCCGGACCGTGATGCGGCGCCAGGCAATGTGAGAGATAAGCGTCGGGTGGCTGATCGGGTGCGTCCGCGTCTTCGGTGTGCGGAAGCCCCATTGCTCCATCCGTCCCTGGAACATGCGTGTCAGGAGCGCCCGCGTGCGAATGCGCACCGCCCACGGGACCCAGGGTTTCTCGATCTTGCCCAGCGTCCGCGAATTGGGCACGCCGAACATCATCCGCGGCATGATCAACACCGGCGAGCGGGCACACAGGACGGTGTGGGCCGTCACCGTGCAGAGGTCGGCGGCGACGTCGACGCCGCTATTGCCGGGTCCGATGACCAATACGCGTTGCCCGGTAAATGGTTCGGGCACACGATAGGCGTGCGCGTGCAGATAATTCCCCTTATAATCTTTGATATCCGGCGGGTCGCGCGGATCGCTCTGGTGGCCGCTCGCCGCGACCACGCTGTCGAACGTCTCTTCCGCACCGCCGTCGAGCCGAACGATCAGCCCGCCCGGCCCCGGCGCGACGGACTCAACGCGGCTATTGAAACGGATGCGCCGGACCAAGTCGAACCGCTCGGCATAGTCGCGAAAATACTGCTTCATCTCCGCGTGGTCGGGGTAGGGCGGCGCGTCGAGCGAGAACGGGAAGTCGCGATACGAGCTGACCCGCGCTTCCGAATTGATGTGCAACGAGCGATAGGCTGAACTACGCCCGTTATCGTTCTCGTAGACCCACAAGCCGCCAATCTGCGACCCGATCTCGAAGATCGTCACGTCGATCCCGCTCTCGACGAGATGTTTGGCGGCGCAGAGACCAGCCGCACCGGCCCCGATCACGGCGAAACGCTTGATCATGTTATCGTCAGCCGATGTGACACGTTTCCCCCGGGACCATACCCTCTTTGGGGCCGGTTTACTGGTCAGTATGTTTTCAGTCCAGGATTTTCGTCAAGCGGTGACGCGGGCTTAAGCCTGCTTCGACCAGGCCGGCTTCGAGAACGCTGCCTCCGGCGGATAGACCGTGACAGGAACTCCGTTCTGCCATTGCACGATCACCAGCGGCGCACCGATCCGGCGGCCGGCGTCGTTGAACTGGATCCGGCCACCCGGGAAGGTCTTGGCGCCGGGTCCGGTGGTCAGATCCATCGTGTGCAGCGCCTCGCGCACTTTGTGGCGGTCGGCCGACTTGGCCTGCTCCATCGCCTCCTTCAGCAGCCACATGTGGCTGTAGTTAGAGATGCTGTCCTGCGTGATCCAAGGCTCGCCGGTTTTGGCTTTGAAGCGGGCCGTCAGATCCTCGTTGTCCTTGGCACCCCAGTTGGCGATGATGAACATCGTACCGTCCATGATGTCCTTGCCGACTAGCTTCAGCAGGTCGGGCGAGCCGATCGGCGCCCCATTTGAGATCACCGGCAACCGCCGTGCGCCGAGGCCGACTTCGGACAGCTTTTCCATGATCAGCTTGATGTCCGGCGTCGCCGTCGGCAGGAACAGCATCAGGTCCGGCCGGGACGCGCGCACCTTTTGCGCGATCGGCGCGGCGTCGGACAGCGGTGGCGTATAGACCTGGTCGGCCACCAGCGTCAGGCCGTATTTCTCCAGCTCCGGCCCACGCATGTTCTTGGAGAAACTCGCCGGCGACGGCGTGTTGTCCATCACGATTGCTAGCTTCTTGAGCGTCTGCCCGGCCGATTTAGCGACCTCGACGATGGTCGGCATCGCGGCGGCAGCCTGCTGGTCCGCGGTCGGCGAGGTCTGGAAAATGTACTTGAAACTGCGGTTCGTCAGTAGGTCCGAATACGCCAAAGTCAGCCACGGCAACTCGGCCCGTTCTGTCACTTCGGTGACCGCGAGGGTGAACGAGCTGATCTCGGATCCGGCCCCGCCCGCCAGATCCGGCTCCTGTGCCAGTAGCCGTTGCGCCGCACTCTTGGCGCTTTCCGGGCTGTCCCCAGTATCGGCGACGACCAGCCGCATCTTGGCGCCGCCCAGCGCCTTGATGCCGCCGGCGGCGTTGATGTCCTCGATCGCGAGCTCGGAGCCCTTGCGGGCCAGGTCGCCCGACCGCGCCCACGCGCTGCTCAGCGGTGTGATGAGGCAGACCTTCACCTCGGCCGGCTGGGACGAGGCGCGACGCGCCCCGAGAGCCGTTGCGGCCGCACTGCCGATGAATACCCGACGCTTCATGTTCGTTTTTCTCCCGATTACATGCCGAGGTAGGCTTGGCGCACCCGATCGTCGGCCGATAGTTGTTGGACCGTGCCGCTCAGCGCGACCCGGCCGGTCTCGAGCACGTAGCCGAAATCGCAATGCTCGATCGCTTCGGCGACGCGCTGCTCCACCAGCAGGATCGTCAGCGCGTCCTCGCGATGGAGCTGTTGGATCCGCTCGAAGATCGCGTCCGTCACCACCGGCGCGAGCCCCATCGACGGCTCGTCCAGCATCAGCAGCTTCGGCGACGACGCGAGCCCGCGGCCGATCGCCAGCATCTGCTGCTGGCCGCCGGATAGCGTGCCGGCATATTGCGATCGGCGCTCGGCCAAGACGGGGAATAGCGCGTAGATGCGGTCCAGATTGGTCTTCCAGCGTGCTCGGCCCGCCTGCGTGCTGGCGCCCATCTCGAGGTTCTCGAACACCGTCATCGCGCCGAACACCTTGCGGCCTTCCGGCACGTGCGCGATGCCGAGATGCGGACGTTCGGCCGGGTCGATCATGCTGATGTCCCGGCCTTCGAACGTGATCCGCCCGTCAATCGGCGCGACCGTGCCGGAGATGGTCTTGAACAAGGTGGTCTTGCCGGCGCCATTCGGCCCCACGACGGCCACGAACTGACCGGCCTCGACCGTGAGCGAAACGCCGGTCAGCGCCTGCAACCCGCCATAGGCCGCGGTGACGCCCTCAATCCGCAGCATAGCTTGCCGCCCATTTCCGGCCGAGGTAGGCCTCGATCACGCGGGGATCGCGGGTGACCGCCTCGGGTTTGCCCTCAACCAGCAACTGGCCGTGGTCGAGCACGACGAAGCGGTCCACCGTATTCACCATCGCGCTCATCGTGTGCTCGATGATGACGACCGTGACGCCGTCGGCCGGCAGCGCGCGGGTGAGCGCGATGATCTCGTCGGTCTCGCCCGCGCCCAACCCGGCCAGCGGCTCGTCCATCAGCACCAGGCGGGGTTGCCCTGCCAACGCCCGCGCCAGCTCGAGCAGTCGGAGCTCTTTGTTGGAGAGGCTCCCGGCCACGCAGTCCATGGCCGCGCTCAGCCCCACGCGCTCGACCGCCCCGCGCGCACCGGCCCAGGCCGCCGCCTCGGTATCGTGCGCGGCATAGGCGCCGACCACGACGTTTTCGAGCACCGACATGCGCGCGAAGGTGCGCACCACTTGGAACGTGCGTCCGATACCGGCCTTGCAGATGCGATTCGGCTTGAACCCGGTGATATCGTGCCCGTCGAACCGCACTGTCCCGGCGCTTGGCGGCACCAGGCCGTTGAGCAGGTTGAACAGGGTCGTCTTGCCGGCGCCGTTCGGGCCGATCACGCCGAGGATTTCGCCGCGGCGCACGTCGAATGACACGTCCTGGACGGCTTTCAAACCGCCATAGGTCTTGCTGATCCCTTGCACCTGCAGCAGCGGGCCAGAGCCTGGATCGGTTGCTGCACGGGGCACGGCGACCAAGGAGGGCGCTGGTGTCGTGGGCGCGACCTGCGCGACCCGGCTGCGGGACAGCACATCGCGCAACCGCCAGTAGATACCCTCCGGGGCCAGCAGCACAATCAGGATGATGGCGGCGCCGTACACCATACCCTGCACACCCGGCACGAGGTCGCCAAGTTCGGCATGCAATGCTTCGCTGAGAGGCACCAGCACTGCCGCGCCAATGACCGGCCCCCACAGGATGCCGGCTCCGCCGAACAAAGGCAGGATCATGGCTTGGGCCGATACCACGAGGCCGAACACGCTCTGCGGCGTCACGACCAGGAGGATCACAGCGTAGAGCCCTCCGGCCCCGGCCGCCAACGCCCCGCTGACCACAAGGGCGCGGAGCTTCCAGCGCTGCGTGTCCACCCCGACGGCTTCGGCGGCCAATTCATTCTGCTTGATCGCCAGCAGCGACATCCCGAAGCGCGACCGCTCGATGGCCAACGAAATCACGAGCGCCCCCGCCAGCAGTCCGAGCGCCATCGCCAAATAGATGCGCTGATCGGCGAACTGCATCGCCCAGACCGGGTGCACACGGTCGATCGGCAGCGTGACTTCCTGGAAGCCTAGCCAGTCGAACAGATAGACCAGTGCCAGCGGGTACGCGAGCATCGCCAGGGCGAAGTAACTCCCCCGCAGCCGGAACGTTGGATAGCCGATGGCCGCACCGGTGATGCCACCGAGCACGATCGCGATCGGCAGGCCGATCCAGGGCGTCAGGCCGAAATGTACGAGCAGCAGCGTGACGCTGTATGCGCCGACCCCGAAGAAGGCGGCATGCCCGAAGGAGATTAGCCCGCTATAGCCGCTGAAAATGTTCCACGAGATGCCGAACGTGGCCCAGATCGGCACCAGCGTCAGCAGCAGCCGGTAGTAGCTGTTCTGCACGACGAAGCCCAGCGCGAGCCAGCCCAGCACCAGCGCCGCAATGATCAGCAGAGCGCGCGCGGGCAACGCCCGCATACTCAGGCGCGCTCCACGTTGCGTCCAAAAAGTCCCTGCGGCCGCAGCAGCAGGATGAGCACGAACACGACGAAGATGGCGGCGTTCTGCAACTGCAATGTCAGCACGACCGTCGAGAGCTGTTGCACCAGGCCGATCACCAGCCCGCCCCAGAATGCGCCGACGATGCTGCCCATGCCGCCGAGCACGACACCGGCGTACATTACGATAATGAACTCGACGCCGACGAAAGGCTGCGCCGGGTAGTAGATCACGATCAGCCCGCCCGCGACGCCCGCGATCGCCGTGCCGAGGCCGAACGCGATGTGGTGAGCCCGGGTTACGTCGATGCCCATGTAGATCGCGGCTTCCGGGTTGATCGCCGCCGCCCGCAGCGACTTGCCTAGCCGCGTGTAGCGCACGAACCAGAACAGGCTGAGCGCAATCGCCACCGCCATCGCGGCATCGATCGTGCGAGCCTTGTTGAGGAAAACGGCGCTGAAATTGTCGTAGCCGAGCGGGATCTCCCACGCCGAGGAGGAGAGGGGCGTAGGCGCCGAGACCGGGGCCGAGCCGAGCAGGAATAGCGCCGCATTCTGCAGCACTAGCGCCACCCCGAGTGTCAGGATGAGCTGCGTCTGGTGCGCGTCGCCCTCGCTGGCGCCGACGGCCCGCAACCTGGTCGTGCGCGAGATCAGGAATTTGTTGAGCAGGTAGCCGCAGCAAAATAGGACCGGTCCCGCGAGCAGCGCTGCGACGAACGGGGTGCCGGCGCCGAAAATCGCCGCGGGCAGGATCGCGCCGCCGATGAAGATCGACAGGTACATGCCGACCATCATCAGGTCGCCCTGCGCGAAATTAATGACCCGCATGATGCCGAAAATGAAGGCGAGGCCGACGCACAGCAGGCCGTACATGCATCCGACGGTGAGCCCGGCCGCCAAAGTCTGTGCAAGCTGCTCGACGAGGGCGCCCACTCGCTAGCTCCGAGCCCTGTGCATGCGGACGATTCCTCTCGGTCGACGCAGCGGTAAGCCCGCTCTTCTGACTGATCAGTAGCCTATCCTACCACATGGAGTCAATCATGGTCGGACGGTACGCGCCTTCTCTAGCCGTCTCGCCTGGACAGACGATCGTCGCTGGGGCCTACTTTCTGCCTCACTGAGGAGCCAGAGTGCGTTGCAGCCTGAGCGCGAAGTCGCGATCGTCGGAATCGGCCAGAGCGAATTCGGCCGCTATCTGCCGACGTCCCAAATCGGCCTGGGCGCTAAGGCGCTGCGCGCCGCCCTGGCCGACGCGCAACTCGAGCGGTCAGACATCGACGGAATCGCCCTGCACATGGGTTGGCCGCTCGGCGCCGACTATGACCGGATGGCCGAGGTCCATGGGCTCGAAGTCGATTGGGTCCACCAATGCTGGACCCACAGCCGCTTCGTCACGAGCACGCTGCAGGCGGCCGTGATGGCGATCGCCTGTGGGATGGCCAACGTGGTCGCCTGCATCACCGCGATCAGCTTCACGCGCGAGCTGAGCATCCTCGGCGGCCCCAGTGATCCCGAGGGAATGCGCGAGCAGGGCGCGACCCACGGCGAGAACCCGGTCTTCGGCCTGACCTCTCCCGCGGTTGGCGCTGCACTCGCCATGCAGCGCTACATGGCGCTCTACGGCGCCACCTCCGAGCAACTTGCCGCGGTCCCGATCGCGCTCCGCAAACACGCGCTGTTGAACCCGTATGCGGTGATGAAGAAACCGCTCTCGCTGGAAGACCACCAATCCTCCAAGATGATCGTCGACCCGCTGCACCTGTTCGACTGCAGCCTGATCACCGACGGTGCGGCCGTCGTCCTGCTCACGAGTGCCGACCGCGCCCGCGATATGCCGCAGCGCCCGATCTACATCGCCGGTATGCAGGGCATCCGGTCGGGCCGAAGCGAGTTCATCTTCGCGCCGCCCGGGCTGGGCATCAATCAGCAGAAGACGGAGCGCGTGACCCCGCGCGAGCGTGACCTCGCCGTCTATCGCCGGGCCGACATCGGACGGCAGGCGATCCAGGGCTTCTACACCTACGACGCGTTCTCCCCGCTAGTCCTATTCGCGCTCGAGCGATGCGGCTTCTGCGGACCCGGCGAGGCCGCTTCATGGGTGCAGGATGGCCGGATCGAGCTCGGCGGCGCCCTCCCGGTCAACACCTCGGGCGGCCTATTGTCGGAGGCGCATGTCTGTGCCTGGAACTCGATCAACGAAATCGTGCGGCAGCTGCGCGGGCAAGCCGGGCCCCGTCAGATCGCCGACGCCGAGGTGCTGCAATGGGGCACATGCTGGGGCGATTCGATCATCATGCGGAGGTAGGCCATGGCCGAGGAGACTGCGAAACCACTTCCGCGCCTGACGCCGAACAACCGGACATTCTGGGAAAGCGCCAAGCAACATAAGCTGATGCTGCCATACTGCCTACAGTGCCAACGCCCGCATTGGCCGCCGGGACCGGTGTGCCCGTTCTGCTTCAGTGACGATGGACCGTGCGTCTGAGCGGGACGGTGTACTGACATAAGCGACCGTGCGGAACTTCATACATTCGCACGCCGCAGTCTGGTAAACTTGAGCTGTGTCTTTTCAATAGGATAGCGTTCGCAGAAATCCTGCGCGGAAGTGGCAGACTTTTGCGATAAATTTTGCACCATCTCTCAAGGTTCATGCCGGATCGTATCGGAAGCCTCGTAATGCTTTGATCTGATGCAGGAAAATTTCTTATGACAGTAGGCCGTCCCGTTCACACGCACGGCCCACGATCTGGCCTGGACGGAGGCGAGCGGGCGCGGCACGGTCTCCTCCTGGGTGGTGGTACACAAAGCCTGGCTTCCCGCATTCGCTGCCGACATCCCCTACAACGCGGTCCAGGTTCACCTCGAGGAAGGCGTCTGCCTCACGGGTAAGGTGGTCGGCCTCCCGAACGAGGCGCTCCGGGTCGGACTGCCGGTGCAGGTCGTGTTCGACGACTTGACACCCGAGGCAACGCTGACGAGGTTTCGGCCAAGATAAGCCTCTCCAAATGCCATCCTAGCTGGTAGGTTTTTGTCTCGCCGAAATCTCGATAGACTGTTCCGTCAGAAACGATACCCTCAAGTAGCGCCGGTCAACGGTGACGGATCGGGGGAATTTGCGACGATGCCAACCAACGCCGAATACGATGCAGTCATCGTGGGTGCCGGATTCGCAGGCCTCTACATGCTGCACAAGCTGCGGCAGGCGGGGCGTTCGGCGATCGTGCTTGAGGCCGGGTCGGGTGTCGGTGGCACGTGGTTCTGGAACCGCTATCCGGGCTGCCGCTGCGACGTCGAGAGCATGCAGTATTCGTATTCGTTCTCCGATGAGCTGCAACAAGAGTGGGGGTGGAGCGAGCGTTTCGCCGCCCAACCCGAGATCCTGCGCTACGCCGAGCACGTGGCCGATCGCTTCGACCTACGCCCGTTCATCCGGCTCGACACCCGTGTCACGGCGGCACGGTTCGATGAGCAAGGGCGCCGCTGGACGGTCGAGACGGAGCGAGGCGATCGCTTCGATGCGCCTTTCTGCATCATGGCGACCGGATGCCTCTCGGCCGGCCGCACGGCCGCGTTGCCGGGCTTGGCTACGTTCGAGGGGGAAACCTATCACACCGCCGACTGGCCCGCCGGCGGCGTCGAACTCGCCGGCAAGCGGATCGGCATCGTCGGAACCGGCTCATCCGGCATCCAGGCGATCCCGGAACTCGCTCGCCAGGCGGATCAACTCTTCGTGTTCCAGCGTACGCCCAACTACAGCGTACCGGCCCGCAACGCGCCGCTCACGCCGGACTATGAAACGAGCTGGAAGGAGCGTTACCCGGAGCTGCGCGAAGAGGCTCGGCATTCCAACTCCGGCACGCTTTACGATTACGGCCCGCATTCGGCGCTTGCCGTCTCTGCCGACGAACGCGAGAACGTGTATCGCGCCCGCTGGCAGGTCGGCGGGCCGAATTTCCTCCGCGCCTTTAACGATCTCTCGGTCGATCAGCACGCCAACGACACTGCTGCCGACTTCGTCCGCGCGCGCATCGGCGAGCTCGTCCATGACCCGGCCATAGCCGCCAAGCTCATGCCCCACGGATACCCGATTGGCACCAAGCGGATCTGCGTGGATAACGGCTACTTCGAGACGTTCAACCGCCCCAACGTCACCCTGATCGACTTGCGCGAGGAAGCACTCGAAACGGTGGTGCCCGAGGGCATCCGCACCTGCGACCGGACGATCCCGCTCGACGTCATCGTGTTTGCGACCGGGTTCGACGCCATGACCGGGGCACTGACCCGCATGACCGTCACCGGACGGAACGGAATGCGACTGGCGGATAAGTGGGTAGCGGGACCGCGGACGTATTTGGGCCTGATGACGGCCGGGTTCCCCAATCTGTTTCTCATCACCGGCCCCGGCAGCCCATCCGTCCTGAGCAACGTGCTCGTCTCGATCGAGCAGCACGTCGAGTGGATTGCCGAGTGTATCGAATTCCTCGGAGACACCGAGATCGAAGCCAGCGAGCCTGCCGAGGCTGAGTGGGTCGAGCACGTCAACGCGGCGGCAAACCAGACGCTCTATCCGCGTGCTGCGTCTTGGTACATGGGCGCCAATATCCCGGGCAAGCCGCGCGTGTTCATGCCATACATCAGCGGCGTTGGCGCTTACCGAAAGCGGTGCGCCGCGGTCGCAGCGAGCGGCTACGAAGGCTTCGTGCTCAGCGCTCCGAGCGGGTTAAGCGCTCGGCGGGCATGAGCATGCAACGTAGGACAATTCTGGCGAGCGGCGCGGCACTGGCGCTCACGGTCCGCCGCGCGCGGGCGCAGCAGGCCCAAACCATTCGTGTCGGCGTGCTGACCGATATGAGCGGCCCAAACCGGGACCCGACAGGACCCGGCAGCGTGGCCGGCGCGCAGCTCGCGGCCAACGAATTCATGGCCGACCACCCGGGCATCAAGGTCGGGGTCGTAGTTGCCGACCATCTGAACAAGGCCGATGTCGGCGTCGGCATTGCCCGCGAGTGGTATGACCGCGACGGCGTCGATGTGATTGCCGATATCGGCAACAGCGCGGTCGCCCTGGGCTGCACAACGGTCACGCAGCAGAAGGACAAGGTGCAGCTCAACACCGGCGCCGGGACCGCCGAGCTGACCGGACGGATGTGCTCGGCCAACAGTATCCAGTGGACGTTCGACAGCTACGCGATCGCGCATACGATGGGCACGCTGCTGACCGAGACGGTGGGCAAGACGTGGTTCTTCATCACGCCCGACTACGCCGCCGGCAAGGACGTGCAGGCGGAGACGACCAAAATGGTCGAAAAGGCGGGCGGCAAGGTGCTTGGCGGTGTGCTCTACCCGTTCCCATCGACGACGGAGTTTTCCTCCTACCTATTGCAGGCGCAGGCGAGCGGAGCTGCCATCGTCGCGCTGGCGAATGGCGGCGACAACATGGTCAACAGCGTCAAGCAGGCGCACGAATTCGGTATCAGCCAGCGCCTTGCCGTGCTGACTGCCAATGCGTTGTCGATCGCCAAGGCCGGGCTCGACTCCATGCAGGGCGTGATGATGGTCGAGGCGTTCTACTGGGACCTGAACGACCGGACCCGCGCCTTCGACAAGCGGATCCGCCCGCTGCTCGCACCCGGTTATTTCCCCAACAGCTTACATGCTGGCGCATACGCCGCAGTGCGGCATTATCTGAAGGTCGCCGACGAGATGGGGGTCGCCGCGGTCAAGGCGTCCGGCCGCGCGGCGGTAGCGGCAATGGAAAGAATGCCGACCGACGACGATTGCTTCGGCAAGGGCTTCGTCCGGGTCGATGGCCGCTGCATCCACCCGTTCTATCTCTTTGAAGTAAAAACGCCGGCTGAGAGCCATGGCTTCGCCGACGTGCTGAAGCTGGTCGCGACGGCGTTGGTGCATAATTCGGAGGCTGCGGGCTTCGGCGACTGGGCTGCGGAGCGTATAAGGCCACTCCCTCGCTCTCTGGATGCCTGATGCCCTACAAGGCCACC
>JAABUP010004966.1_pt1 | contig 21072 bp, 17 predicted proteins | sample 5559201 | NCBI WGS metagenome assembly JAABUP01 (sample SAMN10711887, study PRJNA513373) | rock metagenome | isolation source: Antarctica rocks | place: Antarctica
CTGCTGCTGCTGCTTGTCATAATATACCCTTGACACATGTCTTCCATGCAGGCCATTCCTTGGATTGCTTTGCTCATCAGGTACACAATGACATCCTGCACCTGTGCTCCCATGCAGTGCATGTAGTTATGCAGCTCACACATGCTGAGTCTCAAGTTGCCTGCTTTATTGCTGTTGTGCTGTTGGCAAGGTGTTGACATTCTGTGTGCCTTGCAGTTCTTTTCAGTGACTTGTTACAGCTTTGTCACACCTCTGAGTGGTTTGTGGTGCCCTGCAGTCATTTGCAAATGCTTGTCAGGGATATGCTTGTCAGGGAAATTAGCAATTGCTTGTCAGGGATACTTGACATTATACACTTTTGACATGTGTCACAGTCGTTTGCATGTCTTGTGAAAACAGCTTTTCAGAGTTTTGACAATTTGAAAACAGCTCTGAGACGGGCTCGTCGAGACAAGTCGATTGACACCACTCTCACTTTCAGCAACACAGTACTCTATTTCGCGGGCACCGGGAATTACGGGAATTACGGGACATCTCGCGGACACGTTCGCGTTACGGCAAAAGAATTACGCGGCACAACACTGCTGAAGCATGAAGCATCTGGGGTTTCACCAAGGGTAGCATGACAAGTGGGGGGGCTGACGCCCCGTCCAAGGCTGCTTGCGCCGCAGAGGGGCGGCGTGGGCCGCAGTGTCAACGGCAGAGCGGAACTTTGCATTTGCCAGCTCAAGAGAGAGAGAGAGATTACAATGCTTCAACGCACCGGTAGAGAACTGCAAATACGAAACGAACGGTATGAAAATTGTGCGTGCGCCTAGTGCTAGGCCTGCGCGATGCCAGTTCATAGCGGCCATAACAGCGTTTAAGGCCGTGAACTCGGCGGTTCAGTTGCGAAAACGTTCCCTATACTCCTTGATGTCATAGGATCAGCATGAAACGCTATTTTAATGCAACTTTGAACATCACAGGCTGGCTGCTAGTCCTGTTGGGTCGCTTTTCCACACAGTCTTGCTTGACAACCTTGATGATGCTTTTTCTGTCGGGCGTGGTGCCAGGAACTTTTCTGGCTCCATAGCTGCTTGCTTGCAATCCATCGGCCAACCCATGCCTATGTATAGTGGTATTATCCCCATTATAGAGGTTGGTACAGTTGTGGAGGCCCTGCGTCTGCATTTGGACGGCACCCATGACTATGCCCTGCATTGTCCCAGGGCAGCCCCATCTGTTGGGATTGTCGCATGCACATACCACCATTGGTTTAAGCCTTTTAGCCGGCATAGGCGGTATTTTCAGCTGCCTGTTTCTGGTAGACGCATGCAGCGCTTTCTGCAGTTCAGACTTGCTTCTCATAAGTTGCCAATCGTAGTGGGCCGTTTTGCTGGGGGCCAACATGTTGCCAGGGCTAATAGGGTGTGCACACATTGTGGTGGTGTAGCTGTTGCAGATGAACTACACATGGTTTTTGAGTGTCCAGCTCTCCACCCACTGAGGCAGCAATATGCTTCTTTATTTTCCACGAACACTGACACCATAAGGTCCTATTTTGCGCAGCAGGATCACATGCGGGTTTTCAAGTTTGTTCTGAGTTGCCTCGATTTCCTCCAGATTTGACATTTGTCTTCTTCTATATGTGATCAGACTAGTTGGCTGGCTAAAGCATTGTAATCTCTCTCTCTCTCTTGTAGACATTCAGTAACAGCTAGTCTTGCAACTGATTCTTAGTAACATTATAGCATTGCTGCACCTAGCACTTATTGTTGTATGCTCAATCTGCGTCCTTATACCTTAAATATCTGTGCAAAATATTTAGCTTGAAAGCGATGCTATCCTGGTTCTATGCTGTGTTCTGTTCCACCGTGCAAGCATAGCAGTCATGGTGATTTTCAATATGCATAAGCCCTGCGCGATCTGCTTGCGCGATTTTCTTTTTTTTAATTTGGTATCAGTGCTGCGCGTAACCCATATATTCGTTAAGGCCTGCGCGAGTTGGGTGCGCGAAGACCTAAATTAATTGGGTTCCCGGGGGTGCGCGATCCCCCGATTCTGCACCTACGGTACGTACCGGTATGCCAAACATCTCAAAAGCCTGATCACATGTGAGGACCACAGCGCACTGCAAGGCTGGCGTATCTGTACAAATGATAGTACAACTCCCTGACTGTCCTGAGAGCGGAAACGGAAAATCAGATTCCTTGCGACAGCGTGAATAACAAGTACCTGGACACGCTGGCATTTTAATGTGCGTGTTAATGCCAGCGAAAGGGAGACTTGAAGCTCCCGCCCCGTAACATTGATGGACCGGTCTGAATCTTAGTCATAACTGGAAATTAGTCAGGCGCGGGCAGACTTGGTCAAGTCTTGATGCTGCATAACTTGTTTTTGGCTGAACAGCATGTGGAGCATGTAGTGTCTTTGCGACTTGCCGCAACCACATCAGTTAAAGATGAGGCTCCCATTGATGAGTGGCCTCGCAGACGCTACTGTCTTGCATCAGTGTAATTGACGTCTCCAGAACTTAACCCAATTCCAGAACCTGTGCAGCCTGCCCAGCTTAGCTTTGCCCCATGTGTTTTTGATGTACTGGAAATGATCACCAATACTGGTAGGCGTAAATTGTAGGTATGGACCCGTCAGACCCCATACATAAGCTCGCCTGCAAAGGACACGAATCCACTTATATCAACAGCAGCCCAGAAGGCAATGCTCTGCTCAGTTACATGCACATGGCATCAGACACTTTGTTGAAACATGGCACGTCAAGATGCAACGGTGTTGGCTGCACTTCTGTACTGCTTTACCAAAAAGTTGGGATATATTGGTTGCTGACAGAAAGGACTGTCTGTCCGGGAGTTTACAGCAAGCTGTGTTGTGTGCCACAATGATGCAGTAAAGCAACCAGGTGCAGATGCAGAGACCATTGCAGTGCCCAACTATTCTCAAGGCGTCAATAGAGTTTTTATACAATCTGTCCACATACACAATACTTCTTGAGCCATGTGCAAAGCAGTCTGACCTGAAGTCAATGCCATTGTTGAGGGGATGAAAGGAGCCTGTCCAGCCTCCAATGCTTCTGAAGGCTTTCAGCCCCAAAGGCATTTCCTTCTGAGCGCCCATCCGCTGATCAGACTCTAGTGTGGCAACATACAGGTCCAAGAAATCAGCACAGCGTAGATTGACTAAGATCTGATAGATTTCAGCCTCAAGGTCACGACGTAAGTTTTGCAAAGCAGTCAGAAAGGTTGCATTTCCAGGCTCTAAGACCTGTATATGCAGACACCCAGCCAATCTTTAGCAATTTTGCAGCTGGTTATTGTCCCCGCAGTGCATTGTGGGCTAAGAATTCTGGTAAATGCACAACGCATACAGTGTCATACACGAGCGCATGCACCACAAGATGCAGTATGAATAAAGTTGCAGACGAATAACTCAGTTTGCTGCAACTCATCTGCTGCGCACGCACCTGCCACCGTCTGTTGTAGTATGCAAATTCTGCAGGAACTTCAAGGCTCCATTTGGGACTGAGATTGGTATGTAAGAACATCAACTTGCCTGAAAACACCCACATGGAAGTTGCTTGAGCTGTATAGGCTTCAAGGGCACGAAGGTGTTTGTGCAATAGAGTAACGCAGCCTCATGCAATAGCTATAGCCGACATGGCGCAATGAAGTCACATGTATAATGCTGCTGCCGTGAATACTAATTAGGGATGCGATACAACAACATGGTAAGCAACAGTGAGTCATCTGTGATGTCAAGCCATAACGTTGTGCAATGCCACTGAGATTTTACAAGTCTGTCAAGCAATAGCAGAGATATAAAAGTATGAGCAAGTGTAGAATGTTGCTCTCACCATCAGTGTCATGTTGTGTCATTGTGTTGCCAGCAAACTCCTGCCAACAGCTTCTTTGATCTCTGCTGCATGATGTTCTACACAAGAGCCAACCAATGCGTCAAGAAGGTCAAGTCCAGAGAGCATGCATGTGCTTTGCCACGTCACCTATTGTTGTTCCTCTACAAGTCAGGTGCCCATGCTAATCCTGAGCATGCTGTACAGACAGAATATGTGCTGACATGTCAAACGAGCTCTGGCAAGATCAATGCCTCAAGGCTTGTATGCATAAAAAGCAAAAGGGGCAAGGCTGCCCTCACTTGCTAATGCCCAAGCTACCAACTGGTGTTTCCAGCAAGTGGTAGTGGAGTCTGGCTGCCCTCAAAGCATGGGCAAAAGACTCCTTGTCGCCCTTGCCCATAAAATTGCTGAATAGCTCATAGTACAAATTGCTCTGCATGTTGAAGAAGGCCGCTAACAGCAGCCCTTCCCAGACCCTGCATGCCACTTTTACCTCAACCAACAAGCTTGCTTTGCGCTTCATCAAGCAATAGCCATGACTGACGCTGTGTCTCCGTCATGCTGCATTGCACACAACACTGCAAAAAGGTGAGACTGATGTGAATTAGCACAACAAGCACAAAAGCAAGACTGATGTGGATGAGCACAGCATTTGCAGATGCAAAATTTGTGCATAAGATCAGCTACTTGATATGTGATCAAGGCTATGACTCACATGCGCGGTTGTTTCAAGCATGCAATGCTCGAGTTGCACATGCCAGACACTTGCAACACAGTACCACATTTACGTGCAGATGCCACATGATGTTGGTAGGGGGAAATTTTTTTAGATAACCTTTTCTTATCAAACACCATCTGTCCACTTTCAAAGGTGTTGTCAGCCATGCTAGGTACATCTAAGATAAGTTGAAGATCTGGGGCAGCAGAGGAGTGCCAATAATCAGGCCACAACAATGCGCCTGTCTGCTTGTATCCCGCACTGCTGAACAATATCTCTGGATCTTCAATGGCAACATTATCTGAGTCTAGGAATATTACCTGCGGTTACAGAGCAGGCAGGCAGTCTTTGAACATAATATGTGCTAGCAGATGTGAGACGCAGAAGTGTAGCTTGCCATGCAAATTGCTGAGAGGAATCATAGGCACAGAAGGATTCCAAACTTGCGAATAGAGCGTATCATGAACGCCATAGCCTCAATCACGCTCACATGCTTACAATCACAAGCAAGAAGCTTGCCTCTTGAAATCTGCTCAGGATAAGAGCAGCAACTTTCATTGTGAAGCCTGACAGGTCAGTCTCAGTGTCAGTAGCATTTGATGGAGGGAAGTCTTGTGGCTGCAAGTCGGGCAAGGGGCGACACACCACCCCCACCTCTGACAATGCTGCCTCCAATGCAGCAGTTGGCAACTCCTTGTCCGGGAAAAACATCTCGACTGGTAAAGTGCAGCCTGGGGAATAAGAGAAACTATGCAACACATATCACAAAACCTGCTACAATTTTGGTTGCAATTTGGGGACAGCAGTAAGTTGGATATGCAACTGTGGGGAAAATGCAAACTACGGCGCTGACAGTGTTCACACTCCAATGACAAAGTTGCTGCACTAGCCAGTGGATGACACCTGGCTTTTGAATTTAATGAGGAGTTTTGCACACAGGCCAAGACCATATCACAGCTTAACAAGACAGGTCACTTTGGCACATCATGGTTGAAAGCATGATGCATAGCTTGTACATATCAGAGTGAAGTGACTTCACAGCATGCATGTGTCCTTCTCTTGGTTGCAAATGCGAGCACATGCTGTCAATGACATACTCTCACATAGCCCAGTTGCGTCAAACACCAGTCACATTGCAGTTTGCCACAAAACCTGTTCTCCTGAGCATGTGAATGTTGACCCAGGCAGGCACCATGTAGGTGAGGCCCCCTGCCAGGATCACAATGCCTCGCCCACTAAACCCCTCAACTGGGTAAGCAGGAGACTCTCTCAGGAATGTGCGCCACTGTGTCTGAGCACGCATGATGTCCTCCCTGCCCATGTATTATTCACACGAACATTGGACAAAAACATGCTAAACAAGCAACGACTGACCTGAACAAGGCGTCCTTGGTACACGGAACAAAGCATATTGGCCATGTATCGCAATGAAACGTACAAACAATGATATCATGTGTGCCAATGTCAGGAGCAACGCATGATGAAACACACGAAGGAGCACGGTGAAGCGTGAAGACCAGTAAGAGAAGGTTACAATGTTGTCCTTTGAAGGAATTTCTGAAGAGCACAAGTCTTCGAAGACGCCACAAACATGCGATCCTGGGTCAAAATGACAGGCATGAGGTAGGTATCGCACGCCAACTAACACAACCACCCACCTTTGCATCCTCACCCCATCTCTGACCCAGTCCTTGGAAGCTCCTCTAGCGCCAGGGGGAGGTACCAAATTATACCCTGACAGCTGGACAGCTGTCATGACTTGGCCCCACAGGACAGCCGCCTGTGCGTCCATGTTCTTGGTGTTGCCTCGCCACTCAGGGAGTGAAAGGCCGTCTTGCATCACTCTAGCGTCCACAGAGCCTGCTTGGAAGCAGATTGCAACATCAAAGCATAAAACAGAATCAATAGCGCTGCGTAAAGTTGGTGAACTTGTACCTGTAGTACATGCTAGCAGAACGTGAAGCAGGAGCAAGTGGACCTAGGCAGGCCTTGCAGCCATGTCAGCACATGATTGATGGTGGTGCTGGTGAGCATGAATGGTCTGATACAAAAGCTGAAGGAAAATTGGGTCACAAGCACAAGCCTACTTTACCAGAGTATGGGCAGGACACATTGTGCGGCAATGCTAAAGCAGCCTCTCCATTATCCCTTAGCTCTCCACACTCTGCTGCACAGTTGAAGGGGGTGTGCCGTCCACAGCTTAACCTGGGTATGAAGATGATTTTGCATGTGAAGCATGGCTGATACATTCCATGAAACAAAGCTCTTGCTCTCTCAACTGCTGTACCTTTTTGTTGTTAGGTTTCCGCTACACTCACAGTAACCTGAATCCAAGGAGATCCATGCGTCACAGTCTCTGTCCCAAGCCCAGTCGCGTTCCCTGATATTTGTGAACAAAGTTACAGGAAACTGTTTGCAGCGACACATGTGAGCAAGCTTCCCATCCTACCCGAAAGGAGAACAAGAGTGTGTTTTTCTCCAAGCAACACAACCTACAGTCTTCTGAGGCTTGGCCTGACTTGCAGTAAGTTGGTTTATGACCCTGCGAGCTGCCCAGGTGTAGCACACCAGAGCGAGCAGAGAAAAGATCGGCAAGGCAATGAGCCTTGACGTGAAGGCTAGACGGCCGCGGCGTGGAAACTGCCGTCGCATGTCACCCCTGTCAGCACAGATGTCTTTTGCAGCTAGGTCACAGGTGCAGCTCAAAACTTACGTCACGTCTGGATGAAGTACGGCGTGCATTTTCCGGTAAAATCGAGGTGACAGTACAACAGTACCGCGGTGAGAGCACGGTCACAGCACTTCCCAGTACTGTTGCTTCATTTGCAAGCTTATCAGCCATCTCATTCCCGTGTACATGTATGCGATTTCACTTTGAGCAGGACTATCTCATCGCCCGCATGTGCAGCTCGTGTCCGATCCTTCTAGCAGTGGTCTATGGCAGTCGTCAACTGTCGATGACAGTGACCTTAGGTGCGAGCCAATTTTCTGCACCGAACACTTCGAGTCTGTTGCTATGCTCTCCGTCATTCAGGGCGTTCAAAAGCACTAATAGTTCGGCCCTGTTGATGGTGTTGAGCATGCCCCGCTCATATGGATGCACCTTGAGACTCAGGTGTGCATGCTCGTGTTCCCTGTATACTCCTGAGCCAGTGACAAGACCTATGTGTGGGATTTCCTTCCTGCTTCCGTCCGTGTTTATATCTCGTCTGGGCGGAATTTGAGTTCAGTTTTGTGAAAAATCTTGCTGAAGTCTTCACTGGATGGCTGCTCTTCCGGTGACCATGCTGTGGCTGGAGTATTTGTGGCCTTCGAATAGTGCTTGGGCGGGTACAGACCAGGCGGTGAGACTGTCTGCTGCATGGTCATCTTCAGCTGTTTTGGCCTTTGCGGTGGGTTTCCCAAGCTGAGATGCACAGGCAAATCCTTTGTTCAACTGGTCCTGATTCACATAGTGTTGCAGTCCAGCTTCATTTGCAAAAATCAAGAAATGGACATTCCGCTTTGGGGTGCACCACTGGTCTTGTTCATCAGCCCAGTGTCTTGGGGCATTGAATTTGAACTTGCTTCTATCAATTGTTGCAATCGCTTGCACCGTCTGGTGTGATAGCCACCTTGAATAGGAGCTGCCTTTGTCGTCCCACCATGGTATTACAAAGGCAGTGAGCACCGGTTCTGCAGCTTCCTCTGCACTCAGGATTGCCCATCTCATGGCCTTTGCCATGGCTACAGCCTCATATTCAGGATTCACTTGTGATGCACCGGTCCACTTCACGCTGTATGCATCCAAGTTGGCTCCAAACAGTGCATCCTCTGCGAACATGCTAAAGTAGCATGTCATGTTTGGATTGAAGTTCAGAGGGGAGGCAAATCTTTCAGTCGTCACGCTTAAACCAATCCTGAACGCTTGCATGTATTTGTCTGGGGTTGTGCATTGGTTTGCTAGCTTGCCTCTCTTGCTTCCATCAGTTGGTTTATTGGTGTATCTGTTCAGTAGGCGTGCAATGGCTGTCGGAAAGTCCAGATGACCATAATGTTTGTGTGTTTCAGGTTGGTGCAACTGTGAGTGTTTGAAGGCGCTGTGAAGGATGCGGAGGCGGTGCATAGTAATTGAGCTGCATAACTTGCCAGAAGGGTTGTACACATTGGCCATGATCTCCCTAACACATTGACCCTTCCAGCTCATTGATATGACATACTTGAACATGGGTTTAATGTCTTGGTCAGGGTGTACTGTGTCATTGGGGTCTAGAGTTATAAACTTTGCTAAGCTTGGTTCATGCAGAAAGGCTGATATTTCTTTGTCTTGTACAGGCGTCTGATAGCCTTGTTTGTCCATGTTTGACTTATTTTGATCCGGTCTGGCGCGATTGTCCCTAGCCAGCTTTAAGGGCTTGAGTCCTGCTTTTTTGGCCTCAAAGTCTTCCATCACTTCTCTTGGTCCATTCTGGGCTGGTTCTCTGATCGGTTGCCATGTGGCTTTTACCACTGCATGGCGTGCTGTTCTTACAGCACATCACCTCAGAATTGGACATCTGTTGACTCCTATCACCTTGTAGCCTTGCTCTAGGTACATTGGCAGGTGCTTTTTTAGTATGTATGTGTCAGCCCATTGGACCATGTATTGCTTTTGCTTGATGCGGTTCCTTTTGTCTGTGATATGACATTCATGTTTGATATGGTCCATTTGATTCTGTTGGCCGCAGAGGTACTCCAGAACGCGTGGGTTTCTACTGTGGTGTTTCATGCGGGCCCAGAATTGTTCAAATGTTAGGCCAGGAGGCAGGAAGTCTTTCTGTAGCGCATCTTATCATGCAGCAGCCCGAGCTGTCTTTGCTTTTTCTTAGCTTTCAGTTAATCCACGCCTGGTACGATGCTTGTGTCTCCTCATCACTTAGTGGTGTTAGGTATTGCTCCATGGGGCTATTCACACTCGAGTTTGATCGGGGGGGTGCAGGTTCACATTCTTTTGTGTGTTTAAGAAAGTCGTTTATTGCCTTCAGGTCTAGTTTGATCTTTTTGTAGGTGTCTCCCCCATGTATCAACAATTCACCTCTGTTATATTCATTGTAAAGTTTGGTTCCATCTGCATCGCCTTTTTCTAGGTCTTGCCTTGCCTTGTACTCTGTGCTGACTGTCATGTTTCTCCTGCTCTTCCTCTTTTCGTGCTTGTGGGCCTCGTGCTTCCTCTTTTTCACCTTCTCTTGGCATGGCTGCAGTGCGCTTAGCCTCGTACTTCGTCTGTTAGGTCTGACTGCATGGCCAGGCGGGACAGTTTGCTCCACGTCCATGCTTTTGGTTGTTGTGTCAGGACCAAGGTCATCTGATCCGTCGTCAGAGCTGTTTCGGTCATCTGCGAGGTTGGACGATCAGGTGACTTTTCCGTCCTGGTGTCGTGCTGGTCTCGTCTACAGGGCTTGCTCTTGTTGCTCTTTCTGCTGTTGCGTGTTGGATTCAGCAGTGTATGATCCCGTAGCATTGCTAGCGCTCTGCACTCGATGTCGTTTATCTCTCTGGAGTCCAGGTGGTCGGTGTTTTTGGAACGAACTTCAGACACAATCTCTGGTCTGACAACAGTTCTGTCTTCTCTGCTCAGGGGTCCGACATTCTGAAATTTGGCCCCATGGATATCGTCGTTCGCCAGATGGTACTGGTTGAGCAGCTTGGTCAGCTGGTTGAGTGCCTTCTTATGTTGGATGGTGATCACTCTGCCAAATTTGAGGGCCAGCTCCGAGGTACTGAGCAGTATGACCTTTTGTCTATTTGGCAAGCACAGTTCGGCAAAGTTGTCTATGACTTTCAGTAGCTTGTGATAGACTTCAGGTGGTATCACTTGCTTTAGGCCTAGATAGCAGGGATCATATCTTGCTTTTGACAGGGTGCTGCTCAGTGGATTGCCCCGCAGGTCTTTGTGTCCTGCTGGTACCGTGAGTTCAAGGCCTGATATTTGCAGGACTGTGAGCTGGCGTGCAAGGTGGTAGTGTGATGTCTGCCTCAAATTGGGCGGGTGACAAACCCCAGGGGGCCTTTGTCATTCAGAGCTTTTGTCAGGTATGTGCATGTCAGCTTGGCATACATCACATTCATCGAGGTTAGGCCCAGACCTGCACGCTCCCTATCTTGGTGGATCATTGCAGACGGCGTTGACCTGGGTAGCTTGTATATTCTTTTGCAATGTTTAGCTTGATGGCATCACACTTGCTGACATCTGATAGTGTCATGAGACCCAGAGGCATGGAGTATGCCATGCAGCTGCCAATGACAGTGTCAAGGGCTTAAGCTTTCTGTTTGATTGACAGTGGGGACATGAGCAGCCTCTCGCCTTTCCGCCTGGCTTCCTTCAGCACTCTGTCAAGATGTGGTGCCCAATTGAATGTTGGAGTGATGTCTACTCCAAGGTACCTGTAGGGCTCAGTGTGGGGGTGCAGGAATGGGATAGGTGTGTTATATATTTTGACCAATTCCAGCCTCTGCTGGGGCATCTTCATCATTTTGCTTGAAAGTACCTTGTCACTGCCATTTCTGCGGGCTTGATCCCACAGTATCCCTGTCACAGCACATTTCTTGACATTCACAGCCATGCCTGACCAGTTCACAAACACTTCAATCTTCTCTGCTTGTCTTGCAAGGTCAGTTGCTGATAGGGCTGCTGCTGACATGTCATCTGCGTATGCAGATGCGCTTGTAGTGTGGTCAGCATGCAGGCTCTTGCTCAGGCAACCATATTCATAGCCTCTGCCTCCTGATTGCAACCACCGCAGCAGAGGCTCCATGAAGATCAAGAAGAGGAGCGGGGACAAGGTATTTCCCTGTATTGTGCCTCTCTCTATTTTGATTGGTCCTAAGTTCTGCAAGTAGAGCTTGATCTTGGTTATGGCATCGGTATATAGTTCAGCTATCACTTCAATAGCATCCTCTGGAAATCCCAGGTCATGCATAATACACAGCAGTTTGTCATGGTCTATGATGTTGAATGCTGAGCTGAAATCCACATACAGCAAGTACAGGTCTTGCTGGCTTATTTTTGCATCTGACATGATGTTCATTACATTTTGCAGCTGCCATATTGTGTTCTTTTGCTTTCTGAAGCCCTCCTGCGCGTTGCTCAAGATGTTGAAGTCTTCTGCATATTTGTATTCTGCAATCACACCTATCCATAGTTTGTATAGAGTGTTTGCTAGTGCTATTGGCCTCCAGTTTCCTAAGTCATGTTCGCTGCCCTTTTCATGCAGGAGCACTGTTTGAGACTCCTTCCACGCCTTGGACGTTGTTCCCGTCATCCACATCAAGATGAACAGCTTGTGAATGACCTGGTGCACCCCTTCTTGCAAATCCTTGAGCAGTTCATTGGGATGCCATCAGGACCAGGTGTTTTGCCATTTTCCAGGTGTCTCATCTTCTCTTGGAATATGCAAGGGTCACGTACATGTTCCAGAAGTGAGATGCTTCCAAATCCTGGCTCGCCAGCAGCTGTTTCTAGTGTGCAAGTCAATACTACTGTATGCACCATGTTTCCAAGGATACTTTCTGTTTTCGTCATTTGGTCTGAAAGCCCTTGTCTTTGCAGATCCTGAGGCTGGCTTTGCTTGTTCTTGAAAGCTGCTCTGCACATACTCAAGCACTGCGTCAGGATCATTCAGCATTTCCCCTGTCTCCTTGTTTAGTACATATGTGAGTTGCTTTTTGTCAGTTGCTTCTCCAAAGAACTGCTTGTTCATCTGTCTCTGCTTTGTTGTGTATTGCTTTTGTATGCGTTGTCTTGCTGCAGCGCTGCTCTGCCATTTTAGCTCTTTTGTGATCCTGTCTTTGCTTTTAGCTGCTGTCTTGCGGGCTTTTAAACACAATTCTGCATATTCTTGCCAGCTTTTCCTGTCATTCTGTCTGGGTGGCAATGGGAAGCTGGTGCAATGCTGTTCTGGAAGCTTACTTAGCTCTGTTTGTATAAGATCACGTAAATCATCGCTTGCTTCTTTGCCTGCAGCTTTGGTGTCTCTGTGTTGCATGGCCACCCTGTGGAGGCTCTTTCTCAGTTGGCTCAGTCCCTCCAGTTTGCGGCTAGTGCATCTTGTTCTGAAGCCATTTTCTGGCCTGCCTTTTGAGAATTGACAGATTCGCTGGGCTATGGGCAGGACTTGCTGCAACATTTGTTGTAGCAGAGAGTTGTAGCGTTCAACAGTGTCGGCCCCAATGCCCACCAAAGCCAGTGCCATTCTCAGGGTCTCACCTTGATCCAGTGACTCCTTGACTGTGTATGCCAGTTCCAAAGTGCTGTCTAGCTCCTGTAGTAGGTCTGCTGTTGACGCCCCTGTCTCTTGGCCAAAAGCCTCTTTGAATTCTTTCAGGTCTTCCTGTGGGATTGGTGTTTTTAATCTGGGCTCTCGGGGCAGTGGAGGGGGGTCGGGACCCGGCGTGGGGAGCATGTGCAGCCGTAGTGTTAGTACCCACCTTCATCGATTGCAGGTTCTGTGGTTAGCTCTGGCCCATGGGCTGCCGCAAAGGAAGCTCCCGTTATGATCGCTGAAAAGCGTAAACTTTTGAAAGAAATTTCTTCCAAGTTCCAAAGGCTTCTGTGGTGCTCTGTATAGCCATAGTCACTACAGTTCAATTACAGACAACTGTAAAACCTAAACCCTAAACTCACATGTGACAATAGTGTACTTATATGCGCATGCTCATGATCAGTACTAGTGTGATGCATTGTGGAATTTGCGTCGAATGTTCAACATTTGGTTTGATGTCCTTAGAAATTTGGTGCTAAGCCTTGGTGTATGTAAAGTTCCCATTTATTGTCTGCTGACTAGTCAACAGGGGAGCACTCCCCTGACAAGGAAAGATAAGGGGAGAAACTACCAACAAAAATGTCTATTGACTTGCCTCATGAGTCCCAATGAAAGAAAATGTAAATTGATTGATTGGTGCACATTGTTCTTGTGACACAGCATGAATAATCTATGCTGGTTGTTGCCTCTGCTTATATTGGTACTTGAAAGCAGCCTGTCTCAATCGCTTGACCTTCTCATCCAGATGTAAGGCTGGGTCGCACAGCAGTCGCTCCCGAATGACCACGAGCTCTTGTTTGACCTACAGAAGACATCGTTGAATACAAGATCCTGAAGGCAGGCAACCGCTTGAGCATTCACCGCCGCAACACTTACTTGGGCAACTACTTCGTCATCCTCCAGATCATTCAGCTGGTCCATTAGCTTGTCTACAGAATGAATTTTGCGATAAGGCCACCGCTCAATCGAGTACCATCTACAGTACTTCTTAAGAACGGTTACTCCAATGTTCAAGCGGGCTGCGGCCTTGCTAATCGGGCACTCATAGACCGATTGGAGCTTCTCCAGTGATAGTACTCGATCCACTCGCGCAATCCTGTGCCGCACAGTTGTTTTAGCTGCGCATTGTTCGCCATCCGCTATGAGCAGTGCGTATCTGCCGGATTCCCATCCGGGTTGGCGCGTTGCGATGTCACCTGTGCTGCACATGCTGTGGACTCTTTCTGGGCCGAGCGCGAAGTTTGAGGACCGCGTTTTTGGGCAGCTGCAGGGCGATGCTCTTATGCAGACTCATTGGTAGTGTCACCTTTGCCAAAGCTGGCAAGCAAGTCTCGAGGTGGTCGCCGCCTGATGCCAGGTTCTGCAAAACACCCAGCTTTATGACTAGCGCGTCAGGATTGGTGCTTGCATAGTTTCAGCCATTTCTTCGATGTCGCTTCGCCTTCCTGATTAGTAATGTTTGGCACTTGTGACTGTTCGTGTTCTCAGGACGCTTAAAGTGGTCAACGCCCTGTCAACTTGTCGGTCAGCCTCTTGGCCGTCAGCCTCGGGACGTCAGGTTTGTGAAAGCCTTCGTCACAAAGCTGTGCATACGATAGCGCTCATTTCGCTCCTAACTCCATGACTTGGAAGCTATACCCACCGGCTGTGCTTGTGTATATATTTGTCCTTTGCCTTGTTTTTGTGTTTTGCGGCCCAGCACAGGGCTATGAAGATCCTGGCATGTCTGATAGAGACCTGCGCATTTACAACAATGGGACTTTGAGTTTCAGTGTGGCGTACCAAAACTGGACGGGATACTGGACGACTCAGACGACAATTGCTGCAGGTGCGACGTGGCCAGCACCCGGTTTGCCAGTATGCTCAATGCATCTGCCGAAGCTCATGCCGATCATAACGACAAATTGATTTGCCAGGAGTGCTGTTGTTGGACGAGGCAGGCGAGATCTGGTACAGCGGGAGTGACGTCGTGATCCAGGTTGCTCCGCTGAACGAAAGCAGCGTTGACAGGCGAAGTGCGTATTTCTTTGTGCCCTCTTTGCTGGTTACCCACAAGTTGTGAGCCGGCACAGCGACACTGATTTGTGTGTTGTGTAGTGCTCAGTCTTTCAGACCCAGCCATGTATCAAAACGTGTATGAAAGCGTCAGCAGCCTTTCTGGAGACTGTGGTGCTTCATCAGCGTGCTGCACAGATGATAACGGCGACAGTTTCCAGTATGACCTCAATTTCAATGCAACAGAATACATTGCTTACACCGTAACAGCGCCTGGTTCACAGCCAAATAGCAATGAATTTGAGGTGAGCATCAGTGTAGCAGCCACAGATGACAGCTCTGGTGACCAACTGCAACAGGCCAGCATGAGTATACAGCCGTGGCAAAGCTTTCCAGCAACAGCTGTTGCATCCAGTCAGCAAGTAGCAAACCTTACAGGCAGTGTTACATTGACACAAATTCAAGAAGAGGTGTTCGATATAATGTACGCAGTTCCAGGACATGGCGTGGCATATAGTCTACTTCAAACAAGCTTGGATGATGAAGGTAAGCGCGCGTGCACTCATTCATTGCTCATCGTCCATGTTTGCTTCTGGTATCCAGTGATGTTTGTTTGATTGATCCATTATAGCCTTTAATGAAGATGTCTTGCATGAAATGTAGGCACTCTTGTGGACCCCTACCAGTTTGGAGATTACCCCAACTATTTTGGATTGCAAATAGACAATTGGCAAGGGTCGAGATCAGAGGATTGTGTTAATCCACTTGGCTATTACACATGGTACTTGGGGCCAGTGTTTGAGGAGACACCCTATTTCACAGAATGGGATGAAGGACCAACACCCTTGCCAGAGACTGCCACAGTCAATGATTCATACAATCAATTGGCTTGGTACGAAAACAACATGTGGGCTGCATATGTTGGGAATTTACAGCTGACAGCGGATGCTCGCTTTCAGCGGAACACAATTGCAGCCAACATTCCAGCAAATGGACAAGTAAACTGTTCCATATTGTACAATGTGCCAAGTGCAAGTCCCGAGCTTGTCAACAATGGTTCATCCGACCCGTTCATGGCGATAGTGAACATAGCACAAGCTGTGGTTTGTGAGTATCCAAACAATGTTATGATGGTTACAGCCACTATCCCAGCAGAAGCCTTTAACTTTGCTAAGGCTGTTTTGGGCCTGGTCGGTAATGGGTCTCAGGCTTTTTGGTATCCAGGTACCAAGTCTGGGGCATTGTTGTTGACACTTGAGAACACAGGCAATGTTGCTCAAGTTATTAATATAGTCCCAGGAGCATGTTGCTTGACCTCACCCGTGGCCACATGTGACAGCAACGATGTTATGTTTGCGGCATTCCCACAGGGTGGAGTTGCAGTTTTACAAAGCGGTGAGATCTCGGAATTTGATTTGTACGCTCAAACTTCTGACTTTGGTGCTGGATATTGCAATGTCTCTGTTACCTATATGAGTAACACTAGTTTGGGTACTTTGGCATCTTTGCCATTTGACACTAACATAGGCTCTGGTCAATCACAAGTCCTTGTGGAGCAAATTTATTTTTCTGCAGTTGTTGGTCCACCTATCTCCTTTACTATTTATTTTGATTTGTTTTGGCCTTCTGTCAACAGATTGACTTATATGTCTGCTAGTGATGCAACCCTAAATAGCGCTGATGAGACACCCTTCTTAGACTTTTCCAGACGGTAAGCACTACAACATGTATGCTGCTTGTGAAGGTAAACAAGTTGCAATGGTGGGTGTTGCTTTCTGCAGGGCAGCGCAGGCACTTCAAAGCTCAGCAGACTTGATTGCGCCAGGCGCCCAGGTGTCTACGGGGCCGTTGCCTCCTGGAGTTGCAGCTTCGTTCTCGACAGGCAGGCGTAGGCATTTGACATCAGCTCCAAGTTCAAGTATTGACCCTTTTGGGTTGAGTGCCCTGGTGTGGTGGCCTCCAGCATACTCCAATGCAACTGCTATATTGTTTGGTAGTCAACTAGTCAATAATATTAGTTCAGTGATGGCAAGCTTCAGCTCATATGGAGTCCCTTTCTCACCGCCTCAAAGTCAATTCATCACAACTACATACGCTCCACCTCCAAGCTGATGCATAGAGTGAGACGCTTTGCCAGAAGGTGGTGTGGTGTTCAGGTGTGCAAGGGGGTACATCTTTGTTGTTTGGAGGCAGCAACAAAATTGGGCCTTTAGGAATTGTGGTGATTGTTGTTGTTGTTATATGTCTTGCAACTTCTGCTTGGCTTTGCATTGTGATGCACAGGCGGGTCAAAAGAAAGTACGTCAACAATTTACATCGCAAGGTAGGCTGATGACTTGCATACAATTGTTCAATCTCTTGTGTTTTCTGTTCAAGTGGCAAACCTTGTGGCATGATGTGTCATTGATGTATGATCTATGCTCTGAGTCACGCCTATGCATCTATGCATTATGTCTTTGGGTGATGCAGCCTGTTGGGGCATGTGCAGTCCCTGGTCTTTCACCTTGCATGTTTGCTCAATGTTCATGGCGTGGCTTGTTGCGTGCAGTTTGACCACAGACCAAGCAAGATGTTTGAACATCATGACACATCAGTGCCAATCATTGAAACATCTTCAGAGCTTGCTCGGATTGAGCCCCAGCTGTCAAAGAGTGCGCTTTTGGCAGAGGCTGAGCAGACTAACAGGTGAAAGGCGTTCTTTGCTTGAAACGCATGCTGAGCATTGCAGCAAGACAATGGCGAAGTGTTCGTTGAGGCAGGCCCCTCAGCAAGAAGGTGCTTTTGAATTCAATGCCCAAGCAACATGCCTGAGCAACATGCCTGAGCAATATCTCAACGTACTACTACTTTGTTCATATGAAGCGCTGTGTTAGTTGTGATTGAGCGCATTGAGTTCTTGCATCATGTTGTGCCCAATCCAGCAGAGATGCAATAAGCACATCTAGGTTGAGATGGTAAGTTGGCTCATGAAGGGATATTGCATACATAGCTAATAACCTTAACATATAGGTCACATGCGTCGTGTCAACTATGACAAATGCAAACAATCATGATACCAATCTTGATCATATGATGCATCACAGGCATGATTTTGCAACCTGGGAGCAAGCCGATGGGGAGGGACTTGTTCTTGACCACACAAACCAGTCCCTGCAGTATCAAGTGAACAGAAGGGGAGATACGTTTGCACGGCGTCATGCAGCTGCAAATGCTCCAACTAGTGTTGAGAGTGCCTATCAGAGTCTGTTGCATATACAACAAGATGCAGATGCGTAGCTGCAACTGTCATGCCTTTCTGTGTCAAGAAGGCATGTGAATGAACAAGACACCTGTGGAGGTGATTGTAATGTGCATGGGCTCTGCAATCCCCATGACAACGACAGCTGTACCCGATTACTACTGCTGCTTTGCTGCTGCATGTTGACTACATACATGCTCTACACAGTGTGCATGCAACTACGAATGTCATCAACTATATTTGTATCATAGCGTAACTTTTAATATGGCAAGGGAAGTTTTCAAGGCTTGTCCATGTTGCGCAGCCTGACGCGTCGTGTGACATACACGTTACTAACCTAATGCTTGTGCAGAGTGTTCTTGCAGCATATGCACGTGCTGCTGCCTGCAAACAAAGCTGCAAACAATTAGCAAACAGGTTCTGCCAAAAAATGTTGTTGTGTGTGAGTATGCCTGAGCTGCAGCAAGCACTGCTCTTGACAGGCAGAGTGCATAGCTGGCTGGCAAGCAGGGCTACAAGTGCTTGTGCAGACTGTCTTGCAGCACATGCATGTGATGCTGCCTGCAAACACAGCTGCAAACAATTTGCAAACAGGTCCTGCCAAAGAATATTGTTGTGTGTGAGTGTGCCTGAGCTTAAGCTTTGACATGAGCTTGGTGTGATTATGGCCAATCAGCAAAGCAATGCTGTTTAACACAGAACCAACAGCACTGCAGCTATGCCACTAGAGACCGGGGCACAGAAAAGCTCTGCACGGCTTGGTGCTGTGCAGAGCGTCGATGAGCTAAGCCCTGCAGAGCTGGCTCGCTAGCTCTGCGCTTGATGACTGAACTCTGCCAGCCAGCAAGTAGAGCTAAATTTACAGCTGAGCTCAGACATTTTGCAGAGCTTTCCCGTACCCCAGTCTCTAGTGTGCAATGTGCCTCTGGAGGATCCTGCTCATTGCTGTTGCACATGTGTCAGCCAGTGGACAGATAAGGAAGTTTTGAGAAGAGAGGTAATGTAAGACATAAATATATATCACGTTTATATATATGTGCTGAAGTTCACATGTGTGTCAGATGACACATGCAAGTCGAAATTCAGTTACATGGGGGTTTTGGGCTGCTGTTGTCCAAGTGCAGCAATGAAGCGAAGACATGAGCACAACAATTAGAAATGTCTGCATGTATTTCCACTGAGAGCTACTGTGTGACTGTGTGCATTGTACAACTCTTGTGGTGCTGATCAACATAAGACTTGCACAACAGTCTTGCTGCAGCTATGCATTGTTACGTTTGATGAATGGTACTGTTGGTGCAAGGCTCTGACGGTAAGTCCTGCCATTGGAGGACTCAATAGTCAGACATTGCAGACTGCCCAACAAAAACTTTTCTGCAACAGCACGCTGTCTGTGCTTTACAGGCCTAAAATGGCTTGAGTCAGCCTGGAAGGTGCGGGAAAGGAGTGGACTCACAGATGGGCGCAGGTGTGATGCACCGTACATAAACATCAGCAAGAGCTAGCAGAACAGACGTGGTCAATCAGTGCTAGTCCTGAAATTGCCTGCAGCTGCATACAGGGTGGCATGTCAGCTGTACAGGCACATGTGCCAAAGCTAGACAATGTCTATGCCTTAAACTTCCGACAACTGGTATTTCCACCAAAGTAATGCTCTGCATCTTTTTTCTCAGGTTTGCCATTCTTCTGAGCTGAGAAGCTTTCAACGACATTCTGACCTTTACTCTGTTGAAAGAATGACCATTACATGTTATACGGTCAAGTCATTCTAGAACCTGTTGCCTGCTTAGGACACTTTACTTATGATTGACTAAGTTTGGTAGTGTTAGTAATCCGCGGCTCCGCTGTCCTGCTAGGCTCTGCAGGCTATATAAGCCAACCTGAACTCTTTGCTTAACATCTAAGCGAGTTGTGACAAGTACCTTGTAAATACGGTCGATCCATTTACTTGCTTATTTCAACAGGTTATGGGCCCTCACACGTAGTGAGGGACGACGAGTGCAACGTCGTGACCAGGATCGACCTGATCTGTCCGGTACAGACATCCGTCTCAAGGTGCTAACTGCGAGCAGCAGGCGAAGCAAACCGCAGACAGATGGCAGTACATGATGATAGCGCTCACATCGAGCCGCTAGACGTTGACAACTACCCAGCATGGAGCGTGCGAGTTATGGCACAGCTCGTCAGCAAGGACTTGGACGAAGTCGTTGAAAGGGGTGTCAGTAGCGGTGAGGACCCCGGTCTCCGCACAACCAAGAACGATCGGAAGGCAAAGGCCTTGATCACGCGCTATGTCAGGGACCACCACCTCAACGCAGTTAGCAAAGCAGACTCGGCAAAAGTCCTCTGGGACCACTTCGAATCCACCTACAAGGCCAAGAGCAACACCAGGCTCATGACCCTCCTCCAGAACCTCAACACCATCAAGAAGGACCCAGCAGAGCCCTTAACCAAGTACTTTGCCAGAGCCAGAGCCATCCAGAGCGACTTGGAGGCTGTTGAGCAGGAGATACCGGAAGCACAGATCACCTTGGCAGTGCTGAATGGTCTACCTAAAGACTATGCTGTGGTGAAGACAGTGCTGCTCACCACCGTCAAGGAGCCCACTTTGGATGCTATCCTTCCCAGTCTTCTGCAAATAGAACAGGAGCTCAGTAGTGAGGAAGCAGTGCCAATCTACATGGCAAGAGCTGACAGACGGCAGCCACAAGCAAGGCAGTCAAGGGGTTCAGCAGGCAGGCAGAACTCCATCAGTTGCCCAGGCAAGGACAACAGGCTTTGCTTCTATTGCAAGAAGCCTGGACACCTCAAGCATGAATGCATGAAGCGTGCTCAAGACCAGAAGAGTGCTGCTAAAACTCAGTTCACAGTAGCATTCAGTGCCACAACCATGGAGCAGACAGCCAGCGGGCAGTGGGTGCTAGATTCAGGAGCATCCAAGCACATCACTTTCAGTAACCAGAAGCTTCAGCACTACAGAAGCTTGGACCCA
>JAABUP010004967.1_pt1 | contig 21070 bp, 31 predicted proteins | sample 5559201 | NCBI WGS metagenome assembly JAABUP01 (sample SAMN10711887, study PRJNA513373) | rock metagenome | isolation source: Antarctica rocks | place: Antarctica
TCCAGTATTCAAGCGAAGAAGCCGGCCATAAATCTGCTGGACTACTGTTTCAAAGCCTTGAAGGCCAAGAAAGCTGCCGATGCCCGTTATATTCCCATGGACATTTGGTACCGGCAAGTTCTCCTCTCGTTTACCAGGTGACCCAGGGCCATGCAGCTGGAAGATTGAGGTGTATTGCTCCACCAGCAGGCGGCGCACAGCTTCTTGGCCTAGATGCTGAATAGATGCATCTGCACCTGAGCCAAACAATCAGATCTCTGTCATTAGCAACTCCTCAAGTCAGCCGGCAAGGCTGGGAGGCTGCATTAAGTCTCGTACAATTCAACCTGAGCAGTGCACCATCATGAACAGCAATCCTCAAGCTACAAACAAGGCTGAGAGGCTGCGTCGATTCTGCTCTACTGCTGTGTGACAATGCCTTCTAAATATGCTGTGAGATCAGTAGCAACCTCTCCAGCCACAGATGAGGCTGAGAGGATGCATTGACTGTGCTCAGAAGCTTTGTGAACATGCAGGCAAGCTAGCTGGACTAAGGGTTTAGGCCTAAACCCAGATGACTTGCAGACATCTATTAATGTGGTATGCAGCATTTCGAAGACAGTCACCAGGTTCAGCATGAACAGACACAATTGAATGTCTTACAGGTAAGTTTAACAGCAAATCCTTAAGCCACAGAAGAGGCTGAGAGGCCGCATTAATGCAAGGTAAAGATAAAGGCACAGACAAAGCCAAAAGACTGTGGTCACAATAAATGCACGCCCACCTGAGGTGCTTGCAGCTGCTGCTAGGCTGTTCACGGCATCTTCTGCCTTGTGAAGTGAGATTTTCAGGTCCTCATAGCACTCTTTCTCCAGTTCACTGGACGGGTTGGCCCTCCATGCACTGAAGGCCTCATCGCGCTGCTTCTGTAGCTGGTCAAGCCTGGCCTGGGCGTCACGCAGAGCTTCCTGTGCCATACTGCACCGAAAACAGTGTCATACAGAGTCCGGCAGGAAGACAACAAAACGCTCTGTACTAGCTGCGTGTCAATGGGAAGGAACGTAAAGATGTCATAGCAGCAACGTTAACAGAGCACACTTGGAAATACTTAGAGCCAGTCGTGACCAGGTGTACGAGCTTGCCCTCTCGGTACGCAGTTGCTCCGTACAGTGGTACCACGACTTGCTATGAACGAAGAGAGTTGTACGGTACTTGAGAGCGCTGGTTGCTCATCCTTGGGCACGCTCACAGACAACGTGTCCGTGCAGCAGGTACTGAAAAGTGCAGTGGCACAGGTATGCCCAACAAATTCGCCGATGCAACAGCATGATGCGCTTGCTCCGTTTCTTGTGTCCAACGACCCCCGCGTTGTCACTCCGTGAGTTGGCACCGCCGCGTAAATTCTCTAAGCGGGGGTCACGTGACGGAGACATTGCAGTGACTGTGATGGCTTATTAACCCTTAACAACTTTTGCGGCACATTAATAAGTTAACAAGTTGTTAAGGGTACCCTTAACAACCCCTTAACAACTTCAGAGACATGCTATTTGACGTTTTCTGATGCTGCTGAATCAATAAAAAGTCTTAACAAGGTGCGACTCTAACGTCTTCATGAGTATTTTGAGCATGTGCATCTCAAGTGTACAGGGACACAAGTAAATTCATACCATACCCAAGCATATGTGAATGACATGTAAAGTTCGACAACACTAGATAACACAATGTCGAGAACTATGGTTTAAAAAATTGAGCTTCAGCACTGATTCTCAACATAAAATGTAGAAGCAGACATTGATAAGGCTAATGTGACCAAACAAAATCAGGCGCAATGCATTTCAAATCTCCTGCCTAGTAGGTGTCGATTGTGTCATCATCTAACAATGGCAGCAAAGCTGATCCAAAGATGCTGCTAAGAGGGGCTTTGACTACTGCCTCTTGCTTGACCAGGTTCCACAACCGCTCAGGCGGCGCGCCTGGTTTGGAAGCCAGGCGCATGGTTGCTGCATGCAGCAACAGTCAGTCATATCAGTCATCAGTCATCAGTAATCAGTCATCAGTCATCAGTCATCAGTCATCAGTCATCAGTCATCAGTCAGATCAACTGCAACCGACAAACCGCTGCTTTCTGCCGGTGCGAACTCATCCATACTCTGCTCAAGGCTTCATATAGGATAAACAAGCAACATGCCGTTGCCGGCAATGCGTTTAACGCTGTTTGTGCGGCTATTTAGCGTTATTAAGACTTGTTAAGGCTAAAATCGCCGGCGGATTATTAACCTTAACTTAATAACTTAATTAACCCTTAATTAACCCCTGGACTTATTAAGGGTGCCAACACTGCAATGCAGTCAAAGCGGATGGAATCTGGTCAACCCGGCTGTGGACAAATTCCCCTGGAAGGCGATCAAGTCTAAGCCGTCGGAGTGCGTATTCAGCCTCGAGGCAATTCCGTGATTTTGTTTCCGTGCACAAGTGACAGTGGTTCAATGCATGTTTGTATTCACCGCGGTGACATGAAACTGGTGTCGGCTGCACAAGCCTGAATATACTACAGCTGCAGTAGGGAAAAGGCGGTTGGCAAGTCAAGAGGCGTCTCGATGACAGATCGTTTGTTTGAGCGCGCGTTTAATAGAGCTGCTGCTGCCAATGTAAAAGAAGCGGAGCAACCTGCTCGCTCTCGAACGCAGAATATCAAAGCAGATGCGGGCGCAGCCGTGCCTCAACCCGCTGTGACCCCTATGCAGATCTCAGACGCAATTCAGCGAGTGTTGCTGGCGGACAAAGACAAAGACTACTTCCGGTACAAACTCCAGGTTTGCCAGCTTCTTCCTAGCTGATGTGGTCATGTATTACAGCAAGTTCGGAAATCTATCCCTGGTTATAGTTGATTTTTCACATATATCAAGTGTGTGCAGGCTTATGGAGCTGCCTTTGCCTGAAGCTGATGAGATAGGGCGTCCTTCCTGGAATGTCACCAGCGGCGACATTTCCAAAGCGTACCGAAGGCTGTCAGTCTTGGTGCACCCTGACAAAAACCCTGATGAAGATGCTCGCAAGGCTTTTGAAGCACTGAATGACACATACAGAAAATTGCGAGACCCCAGCCAGCTGGTGAGTATGCTGGCGATATTTGATCTAAGAATCAGGCTGACTGTGGTTGTCATTTGATATCATTGTCATGTAGCATGCGGTCTCACAATTTTCACTGCTCTTGGCAGTCAGTGTTGTGCTCAAGGATGTGACAGGATGCAATTTCTCGCGGCAAAGCCAGGTTGCGCATTGCTCATGCCATACAAATCTTTGACCAAAATATTTTGTAGGATGCGATACTCAAAGGAGCAGCGGTGGCAGCCATTCAAAGAAGAGACGCAGCAGAAGCAACTGCCACGCCTGATGAGCGCATTGCCATCAATCATGCTAAGGCTGTCAAGGCAAACAGCTTGCGCAGGAAGGAGGTCAACAACCGCTGTGCCGTCTGCTTGAGTGCTTACCTCATACCTTTGTGCTCCAAAGCGTAATCCACACTGGACCTTGCTGATGAGCTTCATCATTTGCAAACAGACTCGGTCCACAATTAATTCGTTGTTTGCCATCAGTACCTTTGAACTGCATTCCTAGTTTTCTTGGTTGAGTGGCCAGCACGGCACATTACTATGGCCATTGAATGTGAACTGATGGCTTGGTTTGCTGTCCAGACATCAGACTTTCAAGCAGAGATCTTGCGCCAGCAGCAACAAAAGCAGGAGATTGCCAAGCGAAAGCGCATGGTGGCCAGCAAAAGCAGGTACCCTTTGGAGCTCCCCTTGCTGACAAGGATGACTGCATCATATTCCATAAAGCAGACCTGTAACTGGTTTGAAGGCATTGCTGAGCTCAGATTTCCATTTGTGAACCAGACTCTTCTGCAAAGCCAGTGACACTCTTGCATCACCAAGATATTCAGCACAGACACACACACACAATCACAGCGTGGTATATATCATGTCATTTGAGTGTGATGTGGGAGATCTATTGAGCAATTTGATGTCTTGGCAGCGTAAGGTAGTCATTGTCAGGGAAAGTGCTTATCTAGTTCCGGCTGGGTGACCTAGCGTGTGTTGCCATTGACGCGTAAGCCATGCTGTGTCAGGCAAAGAAATTTCCGGGAGGAAGAGGAAGTTGCGCAGCAGGAGGTGGAAACCAGTGACAAGGATGATGAGGATGATCGCCCTGTCTTGAAACGCAGAAGCAAACCCAAGTTCATGTTTTGAAGAGCTTGACCGCATTTTGTCAATGGCTCAGAACCTTTCTGCATGGTTAGAGTGTCTTGATTGCACAGCCAACTTGTTGCTCAGATCAGAAGTGCCCGTTATGCATTAGTGGCTGACATGCCATTCTGGACAATGAATGGTACAAAGCATGCTCAAATTCTCTGCTGTTATGTAGAGTACTAGCCTAGTGTGACAGAGCATGGGATGCCGGTATATAAGCAATATGTACCGGTATATAGCGCGTACACTGCTGTGCTGAATGATAACCGAACCATTCGACTTGATACGCAAACAGACTGGGTTTCTAGATCCGCACACAAAACACATAGCAGCCTGAAACTGGTTCAAGGTGAAACCTTTTTGCAGTCCATTGGTGGTGTGGTAAATCAAGTGTGTCTGTGGATCCAGTAAGGCACTCATGGATTCAGTCTCAAACCCTCTCGCTCACAACTCAGACAAGCAGATCTGATGTCAATGTCAAAACCTTGTGACCATCACTCTCCTGCGTGCTCTTTGCGTTACATTGCATGGGCATGCATTTGCATGCCTGTGAGCATCACACTGTCAGAACTCTTGGTATTCACAAGCTAGTGCATCACCAAGGTGGTAATGTGCGCCGCTTAATATTCTACGGGAGCACATGCAACCCACGGGTCTGCGCGCACTTTGTGGTCATGTAGCACAATGCATGAAAGCATCCGCCTGCGCCCATTTAGAGGACATAAGTGACATGTGCAATGCTCTGGTTTGCCAAATGGACGGTTGTAAGTCACTCGAGGTGTTGCAAATCCAGGCTGTTAAAGAGGCCCAACAACATCATCCTATATGATATCCTATATGGATGCATGCAGCCTCAAACTCCAGAAGACTTTAGCAGACTACAGACCTGACCACTTAAAACAGACTGCCTTAGCAAGTACACCTCTGACTCAGAGATGGCTGCCCATATTAGCATGTTTGACACATGTCGACAGCATCTAAACTAGCCGATTTATACAAGATACAAGATGACATGCTGATGCTGCATACTCAGTATGTCATCTTGTACCGGATTACCGGATATACTGAAACCCAAGCATGTTTGCTGTGTTGGCTCCTGTCATTGCAATTTGCAGACCAAAGTACTACAATTTAAATAATGCCAATGTAGTGCAAAGCAATACCAGTTCACCAACCCATGGTCAGGGCCATGTCAAATCATGACATTCTATACAGACATTCAAACAAAAGAACGTGGCATACTCATGCCTATGCTTTAAACTTCAGCTGCTGCACAAGCACTTCTTTGCAGACAGCGGATATGACAGATTTGAAGATGAGGCCACGTATCAGCATAAATGCCTGCTTAGCTCAACAGGTGGAGTGAGCTGAGGTAGAGTGGGCTGAGGTGGAATGGGCCATGCTGCGGGTCTCTCACCAGTGCACAGACTGGCATATCAGGCCGGATGTCTCTCCTTGTGTGCAACAAGGGATCAATACTGTACACATTGCTTCTCAAGGGTGGCCAATGTCCCTCACACCTTACTGGCTCGCTCTATTCGCTATGCATATGGCACACACCTACTGCAAGGTGCTTCTGTGGGTTAAGCTGATTGTCTCTCCTGCCTCAAAGCCTCATCTGTGTATATGTGTCTGCTCATGCATGTCCTGAGGCAGCTGCTGTTGCAGCTTGGCCGACACATGACAGGGATGCTTGGCTGCATCACGGATGTGCTGACATGCATTTCTGATATTGCCACTAAGGTGCATGTGCACCTCTCAGCTTTGCCAACTCCTCGAAGGCTGCTGAGCTGTTCCTGCTGCGCCTGCCCCGCATGGTACTCCCAGCACGCTTTGAGTTTGAATTTGAACTCAAAAGCAAAAGCCCGCCAACTTGTGACGGGGAAGCCCAAGGGTCGACACTGCCAGTGGTGCTGCCAGAAGTGGTGTCTGTGAGGTGGTGGTTGGGGGAGGGGGGCGACCCCTGTGAGAAGTTCTGGGGTAACATTCTGCCCAGGCCAAGCCTGCAGCCAGACACCCTTGACCGGTTTAGAAACGCAGGACAAGATGAGCTTTGTTGCAAAATGCTAGCGCATACTTCACTCATGCAACAAAGAAGCCTTAAGTTGTCACCTTGCGCAGGTCAAATTTGACTTCTGTATCATGCAAGAGTGCAGGAGAGCCAGGCTGTAAGCGGCTGGCAACAGCTAGCACAATAAGCCTTCGATTCTAACACATGTATTGATGGCTAGCACAGTCAGTCTTCATAACTCACACATGTGTTGGCAGCTGGCTGTAGAGGCAGTGTCACACATGTGTTGGCATCTAGCTGTAGGAGCAGTGTCACACAACTGTCACACAACACAATGCTTTACCTAGCAAAAGGAGTTGTGATTGGCTCAGGCACTGCACCAATGCTTGCTAGGTCTGACAAGTTGTCAGTGTGAGACAAAACCTTGGGCAGCCCTCCTCGAATTTGCGCCTCCATGTTGTCAACATCCCAGAGAGGTGCTGAAGTGACTGGAGCATGAGCACGGGGAAATTGAACCCTAGGCAACTTTGCCTTGGAGAGCAGCTGAGTGCTGGTAGGGTACACCTTGTTATGAACCCGCCCTTCTGATTCTGCTGCAAGCATGTAAGACTTGGGATCTAGTGACTTTGCCCTGCCAAGCGTTCGGCTAGTTAGGGTCTGAGGCTCAACTTGAGCAGCCTGCGCCACTAGGGTATCCAAGTCCAATTCATCCTCACACCCATGAGGATAAATCTGCAGCACACAGTGATGCTTGAGACATGCTGCCATCTGGCATGTGGACTGGGCTTTGTCTCATGCATTGTCTGTGCTGCAGAATTGGACGCTGTACATCAGAAGGTTGACGGTCACTGTCATACTGTAGCTCCAGAGAACTGTGTTGAGCGCGGGCTAGAAGAGCAAGTCTGGTCAAACAGACAGCTGAGGTGCTCTGTATCTGTACAGCAAAGTGTTATACACAAGCGCTGTGTCTTCATTCTGTGCGCTGCTTACTGCTGATCATGTGGACATACTGCAACATCCAGCAGCCAGGCAGATGCAGTGTTGTGCTGGATGCAGGACTTGGGTTGGTCACCTTGTGAATGGGGCGGTCAACAGCCTCAGCATTATCAACAGGGGTTGTTGAGGCTACAGCCCTGTCCTCTGGGATAGAAACTGGCAAACGCCTTCGGGGCCGGTTCATCCCCGGCAGGTCTAGCAGCATTCCAAAGGGGATGCCACCTGGCGCGCTGTGAGTGCGTTCCATCATGCTCAACTTGGCAATGGACAGCATGGCAGCCTGGACTCCTTCTTCTTCTAGGGGCTGGTGCGCATGAGCCCTGGAAGGGCTCTTGATAGGGGGCCAGGAACTGGGAGGGCTGCAGGCCTTGGTTGTGCCCATGTCTGATGACTCATTGGAGAGCTCACTGGTGCTGGAGTGCCCGGAGGAGTTGACAATATTGCAGGGATGGTCTGATGACACGTCAGGGGTGTCTGGCCTGCAAACTTACACACAAGTTGGTACAGCACGATCATCAAAATTTCAGCAACCTGTTGTTGCATTCGTGACAGGTTGCTGGAACACGTTTGTGTGAGGTTGCACATGTTAGGTCAAATGGATAGCAAGCTGAACACATAACACACAGAATGAGACGCTGAAGAGCTGACTTGTGCGCCATCTGGTGCTAGCAGCTAGCTGTAATGGTGACATATTGTTTGCGCCAAACCTAGTCTTGCAACATTTGTAGAATGCGACTTTGACTTGAGCATACTTATGACTTGTATGTCCACAACAGACAAACATGCACAGACAAGGACAACATGCAGCATGAAGTCTAAACCTGAAGGAGATGTCCACTGGCGGGCTCTTCTTCCTCATTCTATTCTCCACCGTGGTTGATGAGAGATCTGCGTACAAGTCCCGGCCCTTGTGCAGCATCTCACCACTTGCCTGGCGTGAGTCATCATCCCCACTGCTGTCTGAGCTGCTGGGCAGATCAAAATGCACTGTGCGGCTGCCAGCTGTCGTGTCCCGAGACGAATGATTGCTGCCATCTTGGTGATCCCTGGGCCCAGAGTACGTGCTGCTGGTGAGCAGAATTCCATCCCTGGGACCGAGGTCACCAAAATCTCTGGAGTTGGACTGACTGCTGGTCCTACACAATCTGTCAGCCTCGAGACCAGAGTTGCCATTCAAAGGATTGGAGCTGCTGCTGTGGGGATGCAATGGCTTGCTGGAGAATGACAAATGGGGAATCTGAAGCAGGCTGGAGGGCATACGGCCCTTGCCTTTGCTGGAGGCTGTCTGCAGCAAGGGAACCAGACTCTGGGGCTGCAGCCGTCCCCAGAATTCTCGAGTCTCATGTAAGATGTGATCATCATTGGCATCGTGGTTGGTGGTGGCTGCTTCTGGGAAGGCAGGCAAAGAGTGGCTGGGCTGTGCTTGCGTTGCCACTGGGCCACAATTGATAATGACAGCTGCCACATCTTCAGCAATCACCTACAGGCAACACAGAGCAGCAAGGTGACACGCTGTTTGAGCAGGATGAGCAAACGCCCACATGCGACAGCCTGTGCTGGCAGTCAACCTTTGCAGCTATGCCCAGCAACAGGAATTAATGAGAGCTGCCTGCAATCCTGACCTGATGCTGATCTTGCACGACAAATGCAGGATTTATGACAGGCTTTGAGCTTGTGCTTTGGCAGCAGCATAAGGACAAGTAGGGTCGCAGCACTGCTACTGTGGTCTACCTTGGAGAAGTTGAGCTTCCAGCGAGTGTGCGCCTCTAGAGTGAGGGCTTCTGAGCAGGAAATGTTGTCTGGGCGGCACAGACGGCACTGATGCACAAAGTCAACAGCCTCTTGAGGGGTCATCACCTCCCACAAGCCAGAGCTGGCCAGCACCTGCAGCATTGGTGATTCACAGGGTTAATATCAAGGCTTGAGGGTTTGTATCGAAGAGCTTCGTAGTGTCATTGTATACCTGTCATTGTATATCTATCATTGTATATCTGTCATGTATGCACTGCGTCTTCCTCAGCATTCATCCCTTTGTCTAGCAGATATGTATGGCTTGCCAATGTATGCACATGAATAAGCAGCTGACAGCTCCCGACAGGACTGGAGCCCATTTGGTGAGAGTCTACAATCTGCAAGTTGTCTAAGAAGTTGTTGAGTCTATGATGCCCATCTGAAGCTTGCTCAAGCCTGGCAAGAAGACTCTCATGATTGCCACATGCATTGCTTTTACACTGCATGAGCGCGGGTTATCAGCTGCTGCAAAGCTGTTGCACTGGACTGCTGTCACAATGGTAGAACTGGCACGACAGGATGCAGTTTGACAAGTCATAAACAATGAACGCACAAGTTGCGCAACATGGACGCACCACAAACTGGTCATGACTGCCCAGCTGATGCATGGTCATCAGGGGCGGGGCGCTAGGGCGTTCTCCCAACTGCCCCCTGCCCAAAAACCTTTCTGGCATCTCCAAAGGGGACAAGCTGGCCTCAGCAAAGGGCATGGGCATTGAAGTCATCTGCCTCACGCCATGACCCTTCCCCTTAGCTGTCAATGTCTCTGATGTTGCCCTTGGCTGCATGCCCTCTGGAATAGTCAGATCAACAGCCTTTGGATGACTGGAATCGCTGTCTGCCCGCCCCACAACTGCTTTGCAGTTCCCTGCAACACTCAACCGCAGCTTCAGCCTTGTTGCTGCAAGACAGCAGCAGATGTCACAATGGCTCAGCATCAGCGTGTAGACAAGGCAAATGGTGTAGTTTGTGTGACTGTCACAAGCTTAAGGCACCGACGTGCAGTGGCTGGAGTTCCAACGAAGGAGCAGAAAGCCAAGACGCTGTGCATACCAAGAGTGGCCAAGCAGATCTGATTGCCTTGCAGGATGCCAAAGCAGGCTGTTAAGCCACTGCTGCTGGCATCAAATGAACAAAGCTCCAGTCTAGCAAGGCCTCTGTCTATTTGGCCACAAACGCTTTCCAGCGCTTTCAAGCGCCTCTTTGGGTCCTTTGAGGCGGCATTGCCATCTACGGATAGCCACTTTGTGATGTTCTTGCGGGCGTATGTTGCTGCCGAGCGGCCATTGAATCCATGACCATCAAAAACGCCTGCAGACACCATGTGCAGCTGCTTTGCTACCATGCACTTGCATGTTGAGGCAACGCCTTTATGCGCATGTAACTATACACAAGGTGCTTGGAAGAAAGAATTTCTACGCACGATGCAACATGATGAACACACATGCACGACACGCTGGGAATACTCACTGCATGGTATGGCAAAACTGCAACAGCAATTGCTTGCTGTCCTCCATACAACAGCAAGCTGCAAATACAAGCATGGCAATAGCAACTAGGCGTAAGCTCAATCTCAGCTCTGCTTACTCATGACCTAGCTGATGTGCAATGCACAGGCCGGTCTATTCACAATGACATAGCCGAGGACATTGCAATCTGGTGTGGAGGCACACACCAGCAAAAGCAGCGTCCTGGTGACCCATGAAGTTGGTGCAGGCAGACACATCATCCTGACAACACTTCAGCCCAGAGTCAAACTGAGACCAGACTCCTGTGGCCTGCCATGTGTCCTGATGGCTGTTCCAACAGAAGCTGGGCCTGATGGCCACCTCGCATGAGAGCGCAAAAAACGGCTCCACATTCAGCCTTTTGCTGCCTGCAGGCCAGAAAATGAAATGGAAACTGCATGGGATGCTATCAAGCATTCACGCAGGAGCACAGCATGTTTGTGACTTTAAGCAGATGTTTTCAACCTATTGCTAGCGTAGAGGAGGGTGACGTCCTACACAGGTGGCTAGTCTAGTTGATGCATCACTTGTTGGCTGCCGCATCATGCCAAAGGTAATGAGGTATGTGGCTCAGGCAGCAGGGCCAGCAGAGTGCGTGGAACAAATTACTGGATGGTACGAAAACACAGCAGCAGCTTGCCCCTTGATGTTCAGCAACAAGCGCAAATCAACTTCTGCTTACTTCTGCTCAAGAAGCCAAGAGTGCTGCTGGTTCTGCTGGTCATCTCGGCCATCTTGCCGTCATCTGACACCCTGCTGCCAAGACTACTGGTGCTGTCCTGCCGGGGGTCTGTCCTCTGTGAGAAGCCTAGAACGGATTGCAAACCAAACATAGAGATGTGTACCAGGTGGCTGCTTCTTGAGTGGCCGACGTCCAACACTGACATAAGCTGTCAAAATTGCTGCCTGTTTTTTACTGGCTGAGGCTGCCAGGCTGTGTTAATACTGTCGTGATATACTTTTGCTTTGCGACCAGCTACGTCTGGCCTCTGCAGTGTAAGCAGCCATGCACCACCCTGAGGAAACATCAATCAACTGAGCCAGGCATAGATGCAGAATGATGCAAGGCTCGTACACTAGCTGCACAGTAATCCTGAACACGGCTGCCGTGTGAACAGGGCCGAGTCCCACGTGAAGACAGCTACGCTCATAACGAGTGGTCAGTGAGGCGACCTGAGGTTGACTCTCTTGGAAGCGGAAGTGCTACCTGTGAAGACGGCGGAAGCCAACTTCAGGAAACGCTTTACAAACAGCCCTGTCCGGTTGAACTTGTGACAAAGCGCTGTTGCCGGTGCGCGCCGGCTTGGCCAGCTGTTAGTAGCCGTGCGTCACAGTATTTGAACTTCAGAAAGTCGCCTCTGCGGCGGACTTGAAACAGTACTCAGCCACCTGTGGATCTGTAGACGCTAATTAGCTTTCTTATAAGAAGCAAAGCGAAAGGCTAAGTCTGCCGGCAGTAGGGGGGAACGTTGCCTGAGAGCAGGACTTCGAATGACCCCGCGAGCAAACGGATCTAAGAGGCAGAAATGTGATGATCTCACTCGAAGCGGCCTTTGCTCAGAAATCTGCTCTGGCAGAGTGGAAGTCATTGACCTATTCGTGCGAAATACATCCCAATTACAAAAGGCATAATGTACTACACGGATGCGGCCAATGACTAAGGGGCTTGCGCGCAACCAGTGGTAGCCAACCAACGGCGAAGCAGGGAGAGGAAACCCCGCCTGGCGCATGCTATACGACGTCACACTTGCTGCTATGCATAATATGAAAGAAAATTGTTCAAGTTGCAGCACACGGTTGAAAGTGTTGTGCATGTACAGCTCGTGTCTTCACCTTGAATACGACTAAAGCGCACGTTAGCAGTGACACAAGTGGAAACACAGCTCGTGTCTTCACCTTGACTTGCCAGCTGTGCTGTGTGCAAAGACATAGGAACCGATACGTTGCGTTGGTCAACGTTTGTGGCAAATCAGGGCAGCTGTCGTCAGTAGTATCCACTTTGTGCAGCAGCATGATATGCACGCCGCAAAAGCCTTTGCACAACAACACCAACAACCTGCTTGGACAAGCTTGCCTGTGAAATCGGGAGAGCATGTGCAGTCAGCAAACCTTGGGTTGCTGTGCTGTCACTTCTATTGGCACAACAGTGCAGGGTACTTGCCAGATCCAAAACAAACGCCAGGGATAGGCCCTCTCCTTACCCCTTGACTTTTACTGAGACTTTGGCTTTCAAACTTGGTCAGTAACATGCAAGACCATGCTGAGTCAGTCAAGTGTTCAAGGTTGGGCTGCCAAAGTAGACAACAATGTTCAGCTGTGCATACGTGTGTGTCAATCTTTATAGCCTAAGCTGCACCACACAGAGTCAACACACCACAAATATTTATTTGGTTGCTGGGGAATATAGTTACATGTCTCCAGCAGAGGTCCACCATATGGATGCATTCAGCAGCATGTCCAAAGCACAGATGTAGATCTCTACCAATGTTGGGCAAATATATATATATACAAGGCAGAAATATAGACAATGAACGATATAAAATGCAACTATTGCAAGAAAGAATAGTGTTGGCTGCTGCCATTGCTGTGGAATGGCCATACTGCAACAGTAGCAAGCCAAAGCTGCAAGTTCAGGCTTGCCGATCTTGTCAAACCAAGCCTTCGTCCATATGGATTTGAGAAATATTCTGTTGACAGCGTTGCCTGAACAGTGGACGATAGGATGTAACCGACACAGCAAAAGCTGGACAATAGGATCTGACTTACACAGCAAAAGCTGAGCGCTGAGATGAGTGTGCACGCAGAGCATGCTTACACAGCCTGAAAGATATGCACATGTCAGAAGCATCCGTGAAAATCAGTTGTCAAAAACTAAATGTTTGAGCTGGAGTTCACATGAGTTTAAGCCTACAAGCCACTCTTTGGAGGCCCTAGAATAACAGGATAGTTACGCAATGCACCATTGAAATTATTGCCACTCTCAATAAACAGGTTAGTAAAGTCTGAATAGCTGGAATTGTGGCTCCAGTCAGAAACCTCTGCTGGTGCCATAAACGCACAAAGTTGGCACAAATGTATGTGCACATAAACCAAAGCGTCAAGGTCATGCACAACTAGCAAGATTGACATGCAGCAAGTACATGGCTTGTTGTTCAGCAGAGTGCAGCACACTCAGCACAGCAAAACAACAACCCTGGGATTAAAAAGTTATGACACAAGAACTTGTTTTGTAGCAATACACGCAAGCCTCAGAGCTTTTGTTTCAGCCATATACAGTGGTGCTGAAGCAGAAGGCAGAAATTGAAACTTCTTCTTCACAACTAGCCAGAAAGTTCATTGATTGAAAAAGCCACTGCAATACTTAGACCATTTGTTGTGCACGGTGAACTCAAAGAACCAGACCATGTCTTACTGCCTCATTATCCGTAACAGGACCTCATGCTGCACGAGCAATGCTGCGCCTGTCGTGCACAGCATGTACGCTTTCATCCTCGTCGCTGCTGCTCTCATCTTTGATGCCCTTCTGCACGGCCACACAGCCAAACATGTGCCACATTGTCCACCCAGAGTTGCTCCCTGTTGACACACTAGAGTCCCGCTTCAGCTTCCTGAAGCTTCCAAACAACCCCTCTGGCCGCCGGGTGAGATGCAATGCATCTGCCACACCTCTGGCCTCCTGAACTGCGTTCCCTTGCAGGGCATTTGCTGTGTCATACATGGCGCCATACGCGCCATACGCACTGCTGCCGCCAACTTGAGGCACAGCACCATCAGTATCAGTGGGAGAAATATTCTCCAAGCCCCTCTCAAGTGAGGATCTGCCTATGACGCTCACCCTGCTGCTCTTGTCCACGTCAGAGCTTTCTAAGCTGCTCATGCGACGCATATACCGTGGTACGTATTTTGGGCGAGGCAAAGGCATCTCTTCCACGCCCCCCGGCATGTGAAGGAAGATGCCGGCATTGTAGCGAGCAACCAAGTGGTCAGCCACATTGGGGCGAAGCTTGAAATGCCAGGGGCGTGACTTGAGCTTGATCTTGCCATTCCTGATGTGAATGGCTCCATTGACATGATGATATCTGCAATCATCACAGAAGGCCTCAGACACTGTGATGGCGCAGACCTACTTCACAGTGTACATTGCATTGACTTACAGCGAAGCCAGAGCTCAAAGTAAGCCTGGTATCACGCACGCCTGCTATCAAACTGCATGCATGTATGCATAATGCCAAACAACAACATGATCGACACTCATGACAAACCTTCCAGTACTGCCTGTAATGTTGACTGACAACTGCCAGAAATGATTTCTGCTGCGCATCTAGTTTTCAAGGCACATCTGATGCTGCACTGCCATACTGACCAGATGCAGAAGTGCATGGGCAGACTGGGGCTTACACAAAGGCAGGGGGGAGGACGGGCACGGGGTCCCCTCCATGCACCAGGCGCAGGGATGTGCCCACCAGGGTGTGGAAGGCTCTCTTGAAAGCCTTATTGCCCACCCGGGGGCTGCCAAAGGTGATGCACCGGATGTCAGCCTGCGGGTACTGCAGCGCAGCCCATGTTGCACCTGTAGTCATCACCACACAGCATCAGCCATGACACTCGTGTAGGCAGCGACTGCAGTGCCAAAGTGGTCTGTAGTGCTTCAAACCTTCATTGACATATATGCACTGTGCCAACCAATGCACTTTGCCTACCAATGCACTTTGCCTACCAATGCCAGCCTCGTTCAAATCAGCAAATTGCAGACCTACATGCAACTCAGCGTATGTGACAAACCTCAGCTAAGCCTCTGGAAACTGGCAGTGGTCTGTCTTGCAACAGCAAACAGGCCACACTACAATGACAAACAAGGAATGCCAGGATACAGCATACACTGCTGCAATGTATGTCGTACCAAGGGTTGCCAGAGCGCCTCCAAGGCTGTGCCCACAGCATAACACCCGCGTGGGGATCCTGCCCCCTGACAGTTGCTCTATCACGCTGGACATGTTCTTCTCCGGCACGTCTGGCCGGCACACCCCCGCAAACTGCTGCAAAAAGCCTGCAGCACAGACGATGCGTGTCAGACATTGTGCAGACTAAAACGCAGCGAGTCTGACATGCTGTCAGGGCCTGGATTTGTTGCACAAACAAAAGCCAGAAGACAGGCAAATGCACACTTGACAAACAGACATTTCACAAACAGACAGATACATGAAGGAACAGACAGATGAATGCATACATTCAGAGAGACCTAGGCAGACGGACATGCAGACATACAAGTGGAGTGGTGCGTGCCACAGACATGCCAAAGCCACGCATGCGATTGCACAGCTTGCCAGAGTGGGCTTGAGTTCCAGGGAACATCTTCTGCAGGTGGTCAATGCTCTGCCGCACAATCTTGACGTCCTGCAAGCCATCTTGGGCAGTTTGTGTACCCCTGAATGCAAGGATAGCTGTGCCGCCTTCCAGCCAACCCACATGCACCTGCAACATATCTTGGACTGTCAACATTTGATTCAAGCAACAGAATGTGAGCGAAGAAGAGTCTTCATGTATCTCGTTAGTTGCTCAGGCCTCAAGTGCAAAATGGAACTGAATGCTGACCGATTGCTGAAATGCCTTGTGATGCACAAACAAGAAAAGATCAGCTGGAAGAGCCCGTAGGTGAGGTATATTGAGCTCCCTTGTGGGGCCTTCTGATGCCTAATTAACACGCATGTCATATGTGAGAGAGATACAAGTTTTCAAATATTGGCATGTGACAGATGTCCTGCCAAAACATCAAGCATTTGCAAATGTTAGACTTACGTGTGTGTTGGTGTGCAGCTCGTCAATGATGAGCTTGTTCTGCTGGATGCCAGTCCTCTCCCTGAACTCAGCTTCAGTGCGGTAGGCAGCTGCGGCCACCACCACTGCCTGGCTGATCTTGCCAGTGATCAAGACCTGCATGACAACAGCAATGGTGGAGCAGCCCTGCATGATACACAGCAGAGCAAGGCACAAGGACACTTTGCTTGGAAGGCGTGGCTCTGCATGTACATGCACGCCAGCCCATCACGTTGTACATGGTACGGCAGGAGCAGGCAGATCAGTCATAACATGCACTGGAGCATCATATCTAGATCTGCCAGCAAGAACCACAGCAGACATTGTCCTAGCAGATCTGAGCAGGTACAGCAGCTCATATCAGCCATGTCATGCTTGCGTGGACACAGAGGCAATGCGTGTAAGACTAAGGCCACAGGGAAATCTAGCTGTATCTACACATCTGTTCAGCCACATACCTTTTCCAGACTAGTCATTTGGCCATTGATGTCAATTCCAATGTTTTCCTGGTCCACCAAGCTGAAGGCCCTCTTCAACCAGGGCCGCCCCCCTCCCTCCTCCCCTATCATGGATGACCCTGGGTTTGGGGCCATTCCCTGCACGTCCTCTGCCAGAGCATCTGCCTGCTGCCCACTCCTGGTCATGGATGTCCTCCCAGTCACAACTGGAGAGCTCCCCTGGGGAACACCTTCTGCTGGGATTAGGTCTGATGCATCATCAGCTGCCTTTGCAATAGTGCTGTCACCGGGCCTGCTCAACTGCACTCGATTTGTTGTCACACTGGGCTGATGCACAGACTCAACAGTGTCCGCCTGCTGCTGCTGCTGGCCATAAGTGCCGAAGTAGGCATGAGGAACCTGAGCATGCATGTTGGTGCCAATCTCAGGAGGAGAATCGCTGTCCCAATCAGCATTAGTGCCTTGACTCTGCTGGCTGCTGTACCTTGGGCTGATGCTCTCTGCCACTGCAGCAGTCTCACCGCCATTCTCATTGTTGCTGGCGTTGCTGTAACCTCTGCTGCTACGGTCAGCTTGGGCAGTAGCAGAAGCAGCTCCAGTAGGGTCAGTTCTGACAATTGCCTCTTGGTCAGCAGTTGACTGGATGTCAGCCTGGACCACTGACATGAGTGGGCTGAGGTGGGCATCATGGCTGTTCTCAAACCAACGACTGCTCAACTGGCTGTTGGCGTGGCCAATGGCAGCCACATCAGGAGCCTTGAAGGCCTTGTGGCTTGTATTTTCAGCTTGACCTGCAGCAAAAGACATGTTGCATGGCAGACTGCTTCATGGGTTGACTGAGGGGATGCCAAGTGCACGACAGCCTGCCAGGTAATGATTGTGGTCAGGACAGCTGGGACCTGAGTGTGTTGAGATCTTGACATGTGTCCCACTTGCAGAACCTGTCACAAGGCATCTACGTCGTAGATGCTGTCGCTGTCCCTTCCTGTGCTCACAGGCTAACCTATCAAGCTACAGACACTGGTGCTGTTGAAGTCAGCCCCAGTCAAGTTGTTTTCCCAGTGGCAAATGCTCATGCACACCAAAGAGCACAGTGCTGTAGGTGAAGTCTTGTGTGGCCATACCTGTGCTGCCACACACGCTGCCTGATTCATGCAGAGGAGGTCCCAGCATGGCCCGCTCCAAGATGGCTTTGCCACACTTCTGCCCACGCTCCATCTCCTCTGCAGTGAACTGGTTTGGTGCTGGTTGACCGTAGCCAGGGGGCCTGCCATCTTGAGCTGGAGACCGAAAGTCGAATGGCCCCTCCTGAGCGTCCCCAGCTGCTTCTGGAAGAGTTTGGCCGGTCATTGGGTTGACTCTGCTGCCTGCCCTTGATGCCTGCATTGTGCCCAACACACGACATTAGAAGCAGCAAAGCTTCGCTGTCATTAGCCCACTCCTGCAGAGTTTTGTCCACTTGAATGACTCTGCATCTGACCCTGGAGCATGCATGCTGTATTGTCTCAAGGCCTATAATGCATGCAGCATCACAGCCTCAATCAGGGATGCCCTGACAATCATAGGTTCTCTTGGTTAGCACGCCCCCCCCCCCTCTTCTAAAGTCAGGCTGTGGTGCTGCATGCAATCCAGGCTTTATGTCAAAGCTTGCAAGGAAGGATGGGTCTTGCTACATCAGGCGAGGCGTTGGACTTCCAGTTTCATAGCGGGTACATACAGACTTTTAACGTCACAATGAGTGTCTGACTGCGTCAGCACACATGCATTCAGGAGCACACCACAAACAATGTGAAGCCCGCCAGACGCACCAAAACAGATGTTGAGATGCAGCTCACCTGATCAGACAACAGTGGCCCCTCTGCTTGATGTGGTTGTGCCTTCTTCTTGTGCTGATCAGGCTGAGTGCCTGCCAGCTGCAGGTAGCAGCGAGCAAACTTGGCATACAGGTTGCCACCAGCAGCTTGGTCCGCCTCAAAGTGTGCCAGGCACATAGCATGCAAAGCCTGCAGCCAGACCATTGTAAGTCAGTTAGTAGGCAGAGTTGAATTCAGAGCATGTGTGTCCACGAAAAGTTGCGTGCACAAAAGGGCAGGCCACGATGTAGGTTTTGCATGCACGCCTTTATATTGCATTCTACTATATTATGCTAGATTGCATTTGTTGGAATATATGACATGGCATTGATACTCTGTTGCGTTTGTATAAAAGTATGCTTATCATTGGGCAGGCCTCAGTGTACTTTGAGGCTGAGTGTGGGGTCTCAGTTCAATGTCTGCTACATGTGTAGTCCTCAACTCTGCTGCATGCACCATAGATTGCAATCTGCCTCAGTTGCTGGCATGCTTGTTCAAAGCGACAGGACCATCTGAGGTAAACTTAAATCATACATGTGGGTGAGAAGGTAGGCTTGCATGTTGCATCAGCAACATAGAGCAGCGAGATGGTAGGGTTTGATCACCTCTGCATATCTCATCATGCTGTGATCTTTTGGATCACCCTGAAACTGATAGGGTTGTTTGCCAGGTTTCAGCTGCTCATCATCTATGTAGATCTCGCCATGCACATGTACCAGGGTGTCATTTAGCAAGTTGAGGCGGCGATGCTTATGCCCAGGTACAGGATCTCGTCTGTACACAAGTCTGTAGCTCAGACCTATCAGCCACCTGCATCAGAAGATCTTTAGCGGATGTGATGTAAGAGCACGAGTCACATTTGTGCACAGCTAGGCAGTGCATGCACATCCATGCCAAATGATCATCATTGGCTTGATGTACAACAGCTCCTAAAGCCAAAATGCCACGAACACTAGTCACTAAGAACATCCGCAGACTGTGACAAACTACTGTGCATGCTGTCTAGCTCAAGCCAGCAATGCCATATCTAGCACACATGCAAATCAGTTTTGATGCAAGGTGACACCACCATATGAGCTGTTACCAAACTGCATAAAGGACCGAAGCAGATGGGGCTGCACAGCTTACCTGAAGGCTTCTGCAAAGGCAGCATTGCCGACCAGTTGTGACCCAAAAGTGATGCAGCGCACATCAGCGGTTGGGCACTGCAGAGCTGCAAAAACAGCTGCCAGGCTTGCAACAGAGCCACCAACACAGTAGCCAACACTTGTGATGCGCCTTGGCGTGACACCTCCTGTGTCACAATCACTACAGAGTGAGTTTACTTGACTGAGCATTTGTGGGTTGAGAGTAACCCAAAAGAGCTGACAACAGACATTCTTGTCCAGAACTGCACTTTGATGAGAACATGTAACATAGGCTACAAGTCAACGGCATATACTCGATTTGCCATACCTGTGACTGACTGCATCACTTGGGCCAGGCACTGATCCTTGTCCTTAAAGCTCTCAAATATCTCTAAGACCCTTTCGCTGACTTGTGCTTCAGGAGCTACAGCACCAAGCCAGCTTGGGCATCGTGTGCCTCCATTAGCAAGGATATAAGCCTTTGTGGACCCAGTGGGATCTTTCATGTCGTCGCAATGAATATTCTGCAGGAAGTGCAGACGGATCACTTGCTGCGTAGCTGGACATCTGGCAGCATGCTAAAAAACCTCACCTTATAAGCCATGACCAACAGGCGTGCTTCTTCAAACCATCCTATGTGGAGCTGTGCGCCAAACTTGCCTGCATGTGCTGTTTGTAAGTTGCAGCAGACACGCAGCAGATGCGACAAACAACAAAATCTGCAGCAGAAGGACCATGCCGACCTTCAAGAACGACAGTTCGACTGCCAAAAGCTCGTCTTTGTGCATTTGCGAGACGCGTGAAGATCAAAGCCTCCTTCAACTTTCCCAATACTGGACTTGTAAGCTCTTGCAGGTGACCAAGGCTCTGCTCTTCTTGAACTGTGGCGAGCATCTGTAGAAGAGGCATGGCTGGTCGGAACGCCTTCGAAAGTTCTCAAACCTGCCTCGTCCTAGAAACTTGTTTGCGCACTAAGACGACAGAGCAGACGCGATGTTGTACAGGTCAGTTCACTTTCGCAAGTTACGCTCACAATTCGTCAAGTGTTTCTCCGAAAGTTCTGTTAGGTAAGGCCTTACATCAATGGGGTCAGGAGAATTGCTGGGGATGGAGACGACCCCTACACTTCGAAAAGCCGGGTTTTTTCCTTAGGTGTGGCCCCATCCGCACGGCGATTTGACCTTGGGTCAGATCGGCCACATTTTGATTCCGAAGCGTCTGACCTCCGTTAGAAAGTGAAGTAGGTCCCGACCAACTTCACTTTCTAACGGAGGTCAAATCTG
>JAABUP010004968.1_pt1 | contig 21067 bp, 24 predicted proteins | sample 5559201 | NCBI WGS metagenome assembly JAABUP01 (sample SAMN10711887, study PRJNA513373) | rock metagenome | isolation source: Antarctica rocks | place: Antarctica
TGCCCGCGGCCGATGTGGCGCGTATCCGTCAGGCGGGCGTGCTGCACGACGTGGGCAAGATCGGCGTGCCCGACGCCATCCTACTCAAGCCGGGCCAACTCAGCGATGAGGAGTTCGCCGTCATCAAACAGCACCCTGAGATCGGAGAGCGTATCCTGCGGGGACTGCCCTTCCTGGCGGAGATCTTGCCGGCGGTGCGGCACCACCACGAGCGGTGGGACGGCCGCGGCTATCCCGACGGGCTCGCCGGTGACGCGATCCCCCCGGACGCGGCGATCCTGGCCGTGGCCGACTCGCTCGATGCCATGACCAGCTCGCGCACCTACCGGGTAGCACTGCTCGCTGCGGAGGCAATCCGACGTGTGCGGGAGGGGGCGGGGGCACAGTACGACCCGCGCGTTGTTGCCGCCTTCGACCGCGCTGTGGCGGACGGGACGCTCGCCCTCCCGCCGCTCCGCCCTGGGGAACTGTGGGCACTGCCCCCGCGCGGCGACGGGGCGCCAGCCCGCGGCGAGGGTGTGCGAGCCGGCGTGTTGCGGGTTGTGGGGGTAGGGGAGGGCTACGATGCCGTATCTTGATTTTGGCGCCGCCGACCTCCATCCGGCCGACCCCATCATCCCACGGTGTTGCTGCTGAGGCACGACGCCCGACCGGGGGACGCTCTCCCCGGTCCACCTGCGCCTCACGCCGCGTTTCCCCTTCCTGTGGCTCCATCGAGGGCGCGCCCCGCGCTCCTGGTGGCGGTCCTGCCTCGCCGTTCTACGCGCGGACCCGACGGACCCGGACGCGGGCAGGCACTATCTCTGTCTCGTGTGCCTACCCCTGGCGCGCGCCGTGCCCGCGTCCACGCCCAGCGACGGGCAGGGTGCGCTGTCGGGTGCAGCGGGAGCGTCCCCGCGTGACGAGCCGTCCGCGCCTGCGTGCCCACCCGCGCCCGCGTGCCCACCCGCGCCCGCGTCGGGCACCGTGACGCGGGCGGCCATGGACGGCGGCGTGAAGCAACACGTTCTGGAGTTGCGGCAGGTGTTCCGTCTGGAAACGATCGTGAACGGGACGACCGCGGAGGGGCATCGCGGCATCGAACTGGCGCGTGGGTCCGCGACCGTGCGCTGCTGCGCCTGCGGCCAAGAGGTCGCCCGTGTGGCCGATCTCGCTGGCGCCGCAGCCGGGGACGACCCGCACTACGAGTACACGCCCGCGGGGCTGTGCGTCTGCCCCAACGCGCAATCGGCCGTCAGCTAATGACGCGCGCAGATAGGGGAGATGAGGGGGGCGTGGCGGTTGCGCAGGACGGCGCGCGCGTCCTGCGGGCGGTGCCGGCGGCGGTCCCCTCCCAGGACCCGGTAAGCGGGGCGGCGACGACGGGCAGCCTCGTCGCCGGTACGTTCCGCGCTCGGCCGTGAGCGCGGCCTGGTAGCCCCTCCCCTCCGCCCCGTCGCTGCGCGCGGGGCCGGCCATACATCCGGCCCGCGCGGGTCGGCGCGGGCGTCTGGCGCGACGATGGTACTAGAGCAGGGATGGTACTAGAGCTACGGGTGGTCCCCACCCCAAGATAAAGAGTAGCTCCATGGTCGTGCCAACCCCCCCTTTTCCTGTGTGAAACGTGGCCTTGGCGTAGCTCCATGCCTATGGAGCTAGAGCCACGGATGGTACCACGTTTTGAGAGAGTGCGTACTTGACGTTGGTCGCGTGCCGAGGGGTGGAAGCCAGCCACGCCGGCTCCTCCTGAAGAGCTGCTTTCACCGCGTGGATTGTGCTCTGCCCACGGGCCGATGCTTGTCTCTGCACCCCGTTCTGTGCCTACCCGCTCGAGTGCCAATGTCAAGTACGCACTCTCCGTTTTGAGGGCTGTTGGAGCTAAGATAGTACTACGATAGTACCAAAATAGCGCCATGCTGTGCGGCCCCGACAAGGGCCTGTCGTCCCACGCGGGGAGGAGGCGGTGGCGCTCCCCGGAGGGGCTACCGATGATCGGTCGAGCGGGGTCGCGCGACGCGCAGGACGGCGACGATGAGCAGGACGGCGAGGGCCACGGACGCGCCGACGAGGGCGGCGAGGACTACAGCCACGATGTTGAGGGCGGGCGCGGGGGAGGGTTATGGGCCAGCGGGGGGAGGGTGTCATGCACGAAGGCGTCGCGGTGCGGCGTTGACAACGACGCCGGCGGCAACAAGTTATGGCAGCAGGTCAAGGAGGCGTATCCGCGCGTCGAGGCCATCGTGCGCGAGCGACCGCTGGCCGGGGCTGCGGACTGGCACGACGCCCTGCGCGCCCAGGGCCGGCAGAAGGAGCGGGCCGAGGAGCGCACGCAGGAGCGCGCCGAGCCAAGAGCATGGCCCTGGGCGTGGCGGTGCTGGGGGTAGCAAGCGAGACGACACGTCAGGCCATCGACGGTAGCGGCAGCACGCGTGTTGTCTACATGGGAGTGTGGCCAGATGGATGGCGCTATCATGACAGAGTAAGCAGCCTTGGATAGGCCAGTGAAAGCCAGCCGCGAGCGGCTTGACAGAGGCGGCACATGACGACGAAGGAGGCCTGGATGCAACCAAAGCCTGATTTCTTAAGCGGCGAGGCTGGGGCCGCCTTCCAGGACGCGGACGTGGCCGCCGTTTATCGGCATCGCCCGACCTACCCCCCCGCCGTCTTCGACATCCTCGCGACCCTCGTTGTCGATCAACCGCGCCATGTTCTCGATGTCGGGTGCGGCACGGGTTTCTTGGCTCGCCACCTGGTCGAGCGCGTCGAGCATGTCGACGCGCTCGATATAGCGCGCGCGATGATCGAGCAAGGGAAATGCCTGCCAGGAGGCGACCATCCGGGCCTAACGTGGCTGGTCGGGTCGGCTGAGGACGCCGCCCTCCGTCCGCCGTACGCTCTCATCACGGCGGGCGATAGTCTGCACTGGATGGAGTGGCCTGTGGTCCTGCCACGCTTCGTGAGGATGCTGACGCCTCGCGGGTCTCTGGCTATCCTAGGTGTCGATCAACTCCCAGCGCCATGGGACGAGGCCTTGTGGCCCCTGCGACGGCGCTACTCGATCATCCCGAATTGGCAATATTACGACCTTGTCGCGGGCTTGGAGGAGCGTGGCTTGTTTCGGCGCGTTGGCGCACAACGCACCGAGCCCGTCAGCTTCACCCAATCGCTCGCGGACTACGTCGAGTCGTTCCATGGGCGGGCGGCCTTTGCGCGGGCGAGGATGGACCCGGCTGCGGCGATGGCGTTTGACGCCGAGGTACGGGCACTCGTCGCGCCGTATTGCCGAGATGAGGAGACGGTCGCACTCCGGCTCGTGACCGAGGTCGTGTGGGGCACACCACTTAATCCGACTGAGCCTCTACAAGATCCTGATTGACGAGGGTATCTGAAGCTTATGGTCCCGACAAGTGCGTATCGTGTCCGGACACCGTGTTCGCCCTACCTCGGGTGCGCGGCACATCACCCCCTTTGTGCCAGAGGCATCCATAGCGCGCGAGTGGTGCTGAGAGGGCATAGAAGAAGGAACGGGGTGTCTTCACCGCCCTACGGCCCCGTAGCGGTCCTGTGGCGTGCGTAAGGCGTTGATTTCCGTTGTCCTACTCTTCCCGCGAGAAGTCTTGCTGATCGTCGTCGTCGCGGTCCACCGCGGCGAGGGCTACGGCCAGTGCGTCGTCGTCGCCGGCGGCGAGGGGGTCGGCCCCACGCGCGGGCTCGTCGTCCTCGGGCACGACCGCGTCCTCCTCGTCGCCGGCGTCGGGCGGCTCGACGAAGACCGGCGGCTCAAGCGCGCCGCCCGGGCGCTCCAGGCCGAGCGGCGGTATCCAGCTCTCGTCCCGCGCCGGTGCGCGGCCCGTGACCTCGGGATCGTCGTCGCGGTGTGGGGTGAGGTGCGCGGGTCGTGCTGACGTTGCCGGCGACGGTCCCCTCCTCGGTCCTGGTGAGCGGGGCGGCAACGACGGGTGGCCGCGCGACCGTCACGTTCCGCGATCGGCCGTGAGGGCGTCCGCCTGGCCCGTACCCTGTGCCCCGTCGCTGCGCGCGGGGCTACCCGTCCGCGCGGCCTTATACATTAAGCTTCGATTGTCCCCCACTTGGAGGGACCCGGTCGGGTGCAAACTGACCGGAATGAGGGCGGTGAGGAAAGGATAGCGCGCCCTACCGGCTCGACCGTTTCACACAGATTGACCTTCCTCACCGCTACTCTTGGGGCGAATCGATGATAGAAAGCCGCGCCTCGAGCGCCACTGTATAAGGACACCGACATCCCAGGACCACCCTTAGAAAGCGACGGTACATTATGTGGTTTGTTGGCATCGACTGGGCGGATGATCATCATGACGCCGTTGTTATCGACGACGCGGGCAAGCGGGCAGCGACGACGCGTGTGCCTCACACCTCCGACGGGATGGCCGAGCTTATCGCCTTCCTGCGGGACATCGGCGACGTGGACACGCAGCCCGCGCACCTGGCCTGCATCGTCGAGACCAATCGCGGCTTGCTCATCGCCGCCCTCCTGGACGCCGGCGTGCCTGTCTACCCGGTCAACCCCACGACGGTCGATCGGCAGCGTAAGCCCTCCGGTGCGAAGACCGACGCCATCGACGCCTACCTGCTGGCGCGCACGGGACGCAGCGACCTGGCCGACCTGCGGCGCTTGACGCCGGACAGTCCCCTCGTCGCCGAGCTCAAGCTGCTCACGCGCGACCAGGATGGCCTGATCCAGGGCCAGACGCGGCTGGTCAACCAACTCACGGCGTGCTTGAAAGCGTACTACCCCGTCGCCTTAGAGCTGTTCGGCAAGCTGCACCAGGGCGCGACGCTGGCCTTCTTGCGGGCGTTCCCTACGCCGGACGCGGCGCGGGCGGCGACCGTGGAGCGGATCGCGGCCGTCCTCACGGCGGCGCGCTATGCGACGGCCGAGGCCAAGGCGCGAGAGATTTGGGAGCGCGTGCGGCAACCGCAGCTGACGGCCGATCCCGTCGTCACGCGGGCCAAAGCGCGCCTGATGCTGACGCTGGCCGCGCAGTTGCAGGGGCTGGTGGCCGACATCGCAGCCTACGATAGGGAAATCGCCTGCGTATTCGCGCAACATGCGGACAGCGTCGCATTCGCGAGCCTCCCACGCGCGGGCAAGCGTCTGGCACCGCGCCTGCTGGCCGAATGGGGCGACGACCGGGGGCGCTACGCCGACGCCGCGAGTGTCCAAGCCCTCGCCGGCACCTCGCCGGTTGTCTTCCAGAGCGGCAATTACGCCTCGGTCCACAAACGGTATGCGTGCAGCAAGCCCTTGCGCAACGCCCTGCACCAGTTCGCCTGGCAGAGCACGCTGCAGGAAGACTGGGCGGCGACCTACTATCGACGCAAGCGACGGGAGGGGAAGAGCCACACGAAAGCGGTCCGCGCCTTGGCCAACCAATGGGTCCGCATCATCCACGCCCTCTGGCGCAAACGCGAGGCCTACGACCCGGCCGTCTTCATGGAGGCCCAGCGGGCTCACGCGCCGCGCGTCGCATAGGGGACGTGCGAGTGTTTCGTTTCATCGTCCACGCCGCGCTTCACCTGGGGTAGATATGTCTTCTCTTTCTCCGCGCGCCGCGCGCCGTGTGTGTCAACACGGCCACTCATGGATTACGCTCGCGTTGCCTTGAGCGTCACACTCTCTGGATCATTCCGCGGGGAATGCTTCGTCATCTTCGGAGATACGTGCAACAATTTCCTCATCGCTCTGTACATCCGCGCGTCGCGAGGGCGGCTGCCAGTTGGCGCACTCCCACCTTAATCTCGGCCTCGTTCGGCGCCGTGTACCCGAGTAGCAGTGCTCCGCGGCGCCGCGTTTCCATGGCATAGGACGACAAGGGCTGCGTTTCGACACCATGCGCGATTGTGTGACGCGCCGCCGCTTGGTCGTCGCGGCCATCGACGAGCCACCCCAGGAGATGCATGCCGCTCTCGGCCCTCCGCACGTCGAGCACGCCGCCCAACTCCCGTGCCACGGCGTCGACGAGCACCGCTTGCCGGTGCGCATACACCTCCCGCATCTGACGCGCGTGATGCGCCAGGTAGCCGCCGCCGATATAGTCGGCCAGGACGGCCTGTTCCAGCGCGGGCGAATAGAGGTCCGCGGCGTGCCGGGCGGCGACGAACGCGTCGACCAAATCCGACGGCGCGACGAGGTACCCGAGGCGCAGGGTGGGGAACAGCAGGTAGCTGAACGTGCCCGCGTAGATGACGCGCTGCGCGGTGTCGAGCGCCTGTAGCGCGGCGAACGGCTTGCTGCCGTACCGGAACTCGCTGTGCTCGTCGATTTCGATGATCCATCCATCGGACTCACCCGCCCAATCGAGCAACGCGACCCGCCGATCCAGGCCCATCGTGGCGCCCAGCGGGAATTGGTGCGACGGTGACACGCACACCAGCCGCGCTTCGGCCTGCCGCGCCACCCCCCACGCCACATCCAGCCCGTCCTCGTCCACCGGCACGGGGATTAATCGCGCCCCCGCAGCACGGAGCGCGGCGCGCACGCCGAGAGGGCCAGGGTCCGGTATCCAGGTCGCATCGCCCGGGTCGAGTAACACCTGCGCGGCGAGCGCGACGGCCTGCTGGGCGCCGGCCACGACGACCACCTGCGCGGGCGTGCAATGGACGCCTCGCGACGCGCCGAGATAGCCGGCGATGGCCTCGCGCAGTGGGCGATAGCCGGCGGAGTCGTCGTAGCCCAGGAGGTGGCGGCCCGAGTGTCGCCAGTGACGCGCGAGGAGGCGCGCCCACAACGTGTAGGGGAAGACATCGAGACCCGGCACTCCCACGCGAAAGGCGACCGGGCCGTCCCGCTTCAACAGACCAGACCGTGTCGCCACGGGCGCGGCGAGGAGGGTAGAGGCGCGGCGGGAGGGCGTGCCGCGCCCGTGGCCGGAATCTCTCCGCGCGAGCCGCTCCGTGGCCGCATCGTCGGGACGTATCCGCGCGATATATGTTCCCGCCCCACGCCTCCCCTCCATGTAGCCCTCGTCGAGCAGGAGCTCGAAGGCCGTCAGCACCGTGTGGCGGGACACCCCCACCTCGTGCGACAGGGCGCGGGTCGACGGGACCCGGACGCCGGGGGCGAGCTGGCCAGAGATGATAGCCGCCCGCACACCCTCGTAGAGCTGGCGGAAAAGGGGGACAGGCGAGGTGTGATCGACGGACACGATCGTGAACGGTGCGGTGGCCGCGCGCTTCGACATCCCATCCCCCTCCTCTACATGCTATCTCATCATAAGTGGTACCGCAATATCGGCGCGAGTGGTGCTGGTGACGAGGCCACCGAGAGGGCTACACTGGGGACAGCCGCGTACGCAAAGTAGAGGATAAGCGGCAGGGCGAGGAGGAGGACGTGGGGATAGCACAGGCGCCCAATGCGCGGGACGACCTCTTCGCGGTTGTGGCGCGCGACGCGCGGGGCCGTCTGGCCGCGTTGCTCCGGTCCGCCCCGGCACTCGCCCGGACGACGCGGGCGGACGGGACGACGCCGCTGCATCTCGCGGCCGCGCGCGGATATGCGGAGGCGATGGAGATGCTGCTCGCCGCGGGGGTGGATGTCGCCGCCCAGGACCGCGCCGGCCAGACGCCCCTGCACGCCATGGTCGACCGCTGTGCGCGAACCGACGTGGCGGCGCTGCTGCTCGACGCGGGCGCGGAGATCGACGCGCGCGACGTGCGTGGCCACACCCCCGTGGCCCTGGCGGCGCGCTTCATCCATCATTCCCAGGGCTGGGCCGACCACGCCACCCTGGCAGCCTTCCTGCTCGAGCGGGGCGCGTCCCTCGATGCCTGGACGGCCACCATCCTCAATCGTGACGCGGATCTCGCCGCCCTGCTAGAGGCGGACCCCACCCTGGCCAATAGCCACGAGCCTGACGGGACGCCCATGGGGATGGGCTTGACGCCGCTGCACCACGCCGCCGAGCGTGGGCATCTGGATGTCGCACGGGTCCTCCTGGATCATGGGGCCAATGTCCGGGCGGTGGACGGGCGCGGGCGCCCTCCCTTGTACTTGGCAGCGCAAGGCGTCCGGATGCGCAAGATGCGCTCGTCGCCGGACGTCGTCGACCTTCTATTGACCTGCGGCGCTCCGCTCAACGCCTGCGCGCTCGCCGTCCTCGGTCGGACCGACGCGTTGGCTGCGTTGATCGACGCCGACCCGACGGTGGTCGACGCGCGCGATGCGGGCGGCTATACGCCCGTGCACCTGGCGGCGTGGAATGGGCAGGCGGCGACGGTCGCGCTGCTGCTCGACGCGGGCGCGGAGATCGACGCGCGCAACGGGCGCGGCGAGACGCCGCTGGCCCTGGCGGCGGTCTACGAGAACGAGGACGGCATGGCCGGGGTGATCGACCTGCTGCTCGAGCGCGGCGCCAGGGCCGACGTCTTCACGGCGGTGCGCCTGCCGTTGGTCGCCGCGCTCGCCGCCCTGCTGGAGGCAGACCCCAGTCTCGCGTATGTGCGCAACCGGTACGGGCGCACGCCGGCGCAGTATGCCGTCGAGAAGGGGTTGTGGATACCCGTCGGGACGCGGTGGGGGCGGCACTGGGACGTGATCGACCGCTTGGTCGCGCGCGGGGCCGCGGTCGAGTCAACCGCCTGGACCGCGGCCGCCCTCGGCAGGGACGACGATCTTGCGGCCTTATTGTGGGCGGACCCGCAACTGGCCAACGCGTCCGGCGGCTCGGCCTTGACGCCGCTGCATTGGGCCGCCTATCACGGCCACAGGAGTACCGCGGCGCTGCTCCTGCGGCACGGGGCCGACATCCGGGCGACCGATCCTTACTTTGGTAAGACCCCGACGCAGTGGGCGGAGGATAGTGACCATCGAGACATCGCCGACCTCCTCCGTGACGGTCGGCAGCGTCATCGTGTCGGTGAGCGCGGGCAAGGGGCTGGTCAGGAAGGAGAGTAACTCATGTGCTACGGGGACGACGCGCACCCACCGGCCGTGCCGATGATTATCGGCGAGGCGTCGGGGCATGACCTGGTGTTGACCTCGGCCGACGGGACACCGTTTAGCGCGTACCTGGCCACGGCGAGCACACCGACCATGGCGGGCGTCGTGATCGTGCCAGATGTGTTCGGGCTGCGGCCCTTCTACGAAGAACTGGCGCTCCGCTTCGCCGCAGCAGGCGTGCAGGCCCTGGCCATCGACCTTTATGGTCGCACCGCCGAGCTGACCTTCCGGCCGCGCGATGAGGCCTTCGACTTTTGGCCGCATATCTCCGCGACGCATACGGACACTGTAGCGCAGGACATCGCCGCTGCGGTCGCCCACCTGCGGGCGCTCCCGGTCGCACCACCGCGCGCCGTCTTCACTATCGGCTTCTGCTTCGGGGGCGCCACCTCGTTCCGCCAAGCCGCGATGGGGCATGGGCTAGCCGGCGTCATCGGCTTCTACGGGCCACCGGTGGTAACACCGCAGTGGCAGGGACCGGCGCCGTCGGTCATCGACCACGTAAACGCGTTCGCGTGCCCGGTGCTTGGGTTCTTTGGCGGAGCCGACCCCAGCATCCCCACCGAGAGCATCGCCCAGTTCGACGCCGCGCTCAGCGCCGTCGGCATCGCCCACGAGTTGGTGACATACCCCGGCGCTCCCCACTCTTTTTTTGACTGGGGGCAGCAGGAGCACGCACAGGCGTCGGCCGACGCCTGGCAGCGGATGCTCGAGTTCATCTCAGGAGAACATTCTGTCCCACTGCGCGACGGCGGGATGCATGTGCCGTAGCCTCTACCGCCTTGACATAGAAAGTCTGTGTGGGGCGTCTAGCGCAGCGATGGTACTAACGCGGCGATGGTACTAGAGCTATGGATGGTGACTCACCCAGGATAAAGAGTAGCTCCATAGGCGCGCCAACCCCCCCTTTTCCTGTGTGAAACGAGGCTCTGACGTAGCTCCATGCTTGTGGTACTAGAGCTACCGATGGTACCATGTTTTGAGAGAGTGCGTACTTGACATTGGCACTCGAGCGGGTAGGCACAGAACGGGGTGCAGAGACAAGCATCGGCCCGTGGGCAGAGCACAATCCACGCGGTGAAAGCAGCTCTTCAGGAGGAGCCGGCGTGGCTGGCTTCCACCCCTCGGCACGCGACCAACGTCAAGTACGCACTCTCTGTTTTGAGAGAGTGCGTACTTGACATTGGTGGCCACCGTAGCACACAACCGCAGGATGTCGAGGGGGGCGGACTTCGGGTCAATACAGGGCAATGCGCCCCGCTGACCCACCGATGGCGCCCCTTCGCACAGCTGCCTATGCATCGCCGCTCAGCTACCAACGTCAAGTACGCACTCTCTGTTTTGAGGCCCGTTGGAGCTACCGTGGTACTAAAATAGCACCATGATCTGAGGCCCCTGGATGGGCTCGTCGCACCACGCCGGGCGGCGCTGTGGCGCGTCCAGAAGGGCTAGCGGTGGCCGTCCAGACGAGGCCGCACGACGCGCAGGACGGCGCGGGCAAGCAGGACGGCGCGGGCCACATAGCCGCCGACGAGGGCGACGGCGAGGATCGCGGCCAGAATGGGAAGGGCCGTCGAGGATGCATGGGCCAGCGGAGTGAGGAGGGCGGCGACGGGGCCGGTGAGAGCCGCGAGCACGAGGGCGGCGAGGCAGAGCGTCCAGACGCGGGCGCGGGCCTGGGTGTCGGTCATACGTCGCCTCCAGCGACTCGCCTGTCCCTCCGGCGATGCTGCTCGTTTATGTCGTGTGCCATGGCCCCTTCTTTCACTGTTGGTAATACCTGCCCTGTATCGTTACCCGCGCCCCGCAGGTATACGCTCGATTCATCCACTGGGCAGATTCCAGTCGGCACCGGCGTCTAGCGCGCGGGCGGCGTGGACGAGCGCCGCGTTGCCCGCCGTTCGCGCGCCGTTCGGCTCATACAGCGTGTCTTCCAGCCCAATCCGCGTGTCAAGGCCCCGGCGGATCGCATCGGAGAGGAGCACCCAGGTGGCCTCTCCATCACCATGCTGTAGGCGCGGGGTCGTCAGGCCGAGCCGGTCCAGCGCCCGGTGGATGTCATCAACCACGCCGACCGCGTCGGCGGCGCTGACATCCACCGGCTCAACCAGGATGCGGGTGACCTGTCCGCCCACGCCAGCCACGCCAGCCGCGGCCAGCCGCTCGACCTCCTCGACGGTCGAGACACCTGCCTCGATGCCAATCCCGGCCTGGATCAGCGCCTGCATGACCTCCGTTGAGCCCGGCTCGGACATGTTGACCGACGCGTAGTCGGGGGTGCGCCAGGCCCGCACGAGAGCGAGACAGCGTGCGAGATCGGGTTCGATCCAGGCACCCGTCGACACCCCAACGGGGACCCCGCATGCGTGGCGGACCTGCACGACGACCTTGTCTATGACCTCCGCATCCAGCCGTTCGCGTCCCGCGGCATCACGGGGGTGGAGGTGGATCGCACGCGCCCCTGCGGCAACACAGGCGGCGGCGTCGCGCGCCAACTCCTCGACCGACAGTGGTACCGCGACGTGTGCGGCCTTCGTCAGATTGCCGTTGAGTGCCGCCTGTAGCCCTATCCTCGTTTGGTTCATCGCATCTCCCTCTCATGGAATGGAACCTGGGCAGCTTCCGTCAGCCGATCCAGAAAGTGATCCTTGGGCTCGTGCGTTACCGGGGGCCGCGCGCCCGACACGCGGCCCCACGGTGTCGTCGCCGGTTAGGTCGCGCGCTTGGCGGCCTGCGTGCGCTTGGTGGTGGCGCTGGTGGCGTAGACGAGCCAGCGGTCCTCGTGGCGCGTGTCACCGCCCTGTCGGGTCATGGGCGAACAGATCGACGCCGGCCGTGCGCGCGGCGCGGGCTAGGGCGAGGCGAAAATAGGGATCGCCGAGGGCGGTGGGGAGACCCTGCATGACCCCATCGTAGACGACCTGGCCGGCGAGGACGAGGCGGTGCAAACGGGCGTCGTCGTCGCGGACCCGCGCGTCCGGGCTCTGCGCGAACAGGGCGACGAGCTGGGGAAAGGTGGACTCCGCCACGAGGCGGGCCAGGCGCTCGGAGGTGAGCGGCGGCGGCTCGGCGGCCAGGAGGTGCCGCGCGCACACCACGAGGATGGCCACGGCGGCCTGCTCGTTCCAGCCCGGCCTGCCCGCGGGTGGCCGACGCGTCGGCTCCCTCATCGCGCCTTTCCCCCTCTCCCCTGTGTCCATCCAGTATCGCCGACGACGGGCCTATCCTGCCGGCGACGGCGGGTCGTCCGGGCCGGATGAGGCATTGGGAACGACCTGCCACGCGTCGCCTTGCAGGAGGCCGCGCCGCCAGGTGGCCCACACCTGGATGCGCGTGCGCACGTCGGCGAGCGTGCGATGCGCGCGCGGGTCGATGATAAGGGCGCCCAGGCCCTCATAGGGGGCGATGGCGGGGAGGATGCCGCGCGCGACGTGGTGGATGCGCACGGCGTCGTCCTCGGGGCTGGGGACGACGCCGACGACGACCGTGGGGTGGGCCATGGCGCAGGCGGCGGCGATCTCGTCGGCATGGGTGAGGAGGACGCGCTCGGCGGCGGCGATGGCTGCCAGGGAGTTAGGGCTCGGCATGTCCTGCCTCTCCACGGCGCCACTGTTTATGCCTGTCGTACCACTCCTCCCCAAACGTAGCGCGCAGGTGGTTATACTCATCGTCCACGCAGGTGTCGCACCGGAGCTTGCCGGGCGCGGCCGGCCGTTCGCAGGTGGCGCAGGTGTCCGCCCTGCCGGCGACCGTCGGCGCGACCCTCGGCAGCGGGGCGTCGGCCAGCGCGCCGTTACCGCTGTCCCCCATGCTCACGCGTCGCCACCTTCCTCAAGCTGGGCGAGATCGGCGCGCAGCATGCGCAGGACGGTGGCCGTGTCGGCGGTGTTGAGCGGGCGGGGCTCGCCGTCGCGGCCCTCACGGAGCTGGATAATGCGGAGGGCGCGGAGGTCAACCTGCCCCCGCGCGACGGGCGCTGGCGACGCCGGTGGTGGGGCGGCCGGTGGTGGTGTGGAGGCGAGGGCAGGGCCACCGGGGAGGTCGCCTAGCGCGGCACGGAGCAGGTCGGCGACGTAGCGGCTGTGCGGGACGCCGCGCGCCGCCGCCTCGGCGCGCAGGCGGCGCGCCAGGGCTAGCGGCAAGCGGAGGCTAAAGCCGCGCTCGGTATCCTCGGCGTAGCGCCGGCGCCACGCGCGCAGCTGCGCGTCGTCGCCGGGCTGCGGCGTCCCGTCGGATGTCGGCATCGTCCACGTCCTCTCTACGGTTCGGTGTGTCGTGTCCCCCTAGTATCGCTCACTTTATGTGATGCGTGAGCTATCGGCGCCTATCACGCACGCAGACATGCTAACGATTGCCCGAAAATAGACTGAGTACCATTGATGGGGCGCCTACTCAGTTGCGACGCTGCTGCACAATTATCCACTGCGCCACGATCGTCAACGGTTCCCGTGGACCCGCATCATGCGTCCCATGTATCAATCACCTGTCATGCGGAGAGGGCAGCAGGCACGTCGAAGCGGGCCGCGACGTTAGCGGAAGCGCCCTTCGTATCGTGGACTCAGGCATGAAAGCCTTTCGCCGACGTACTGCAGCAGTGCGGAGCACAGCCTCATGCACGACGGTCGTGATCGCGCGGCGCGGCGCGGACAGGACACATTGCGCAGCGTGACGGACATCGCGTTGCCTGAAACAGTGGGTAGCCTCTGCCATTCCACGCCACATGGCAGTTCACCAATCGCTGCCCCGCTTTCAGGCGCTCACGGTCGATCCGCCTCAGCGCCGGGCGGACCAGTTCCTCGGCTGGTGCGGCTCCTTACGACGGCCGGACTGGATAATCCGCAGCAAGGAAGGAGGTGATGTGCGGCGTCAGCCGCGCGTGCTCGATGAGGAAGGCATCATGCCCGTACGGCGAGGAGATCTCGACGGCTTGGGCCAGCCGGCCGCTCTCCGCGAGCGCCGCGACGATCTCACGGGACTGCGCCGTGGGATAGAGCCAGTCGGTGTCGACCGAGATGACGAGGAACGCCGCGGGCGACTGCCCGAGAGCCGCGGCCAGCGCCGGGAAGCCATGGGCCACGTCGAAGTAATCCATGGCGCGCGTGAGGTACAGGTAGGAATTGGCGTCGAAGCGGCGCACGAAGCTGGCGCCCTGGTGGCGCAGGTAGCTCTCGACCTGGTAGTCCGCCCCGAAGCTGTAGCTGACGCTTTCGCGCTGGTGCAGCCGGCGCCCGAAGCGCGCCTCCATCCCAACCGGGCTGAGGTAGGTCAGATGCCCGATCATGCGCGCCACGGCCAGGCCGCCGGCGGGCGGGTCGTCAGGGGGATAGTGGCCGTCGCGCCAGCGCGGGTCGCCCACGATGGCCTGGCGCCCGACCTCATTGAAGGCCAGGGCCTGCGCCGTGAGGCGGGCGCAGGAGGCTAGCACGATAGCGCGCGCGACGCGGTCGGGATAGTGGACGGCCCACTGCAACGCCTGCATCCCCCCCATCGAGCCGCCCGCCACGGCCGCGAGCCGTTCGATCCCCAAGGCGTCGAGCAGGAGCGCCTGAACGTGGACCATGTCGCCGATGGTGATGATGGGGAAGTCCGTGGCGACGGGGCGGCCCGTCGCGGCGTCCGGCGAGGTCGGGCCAGTGGTGCCGCGACAGCCGCCGAGCACGTTGCTGCAGATGACGGCATAGTGGTCGGTGTCGAATGCCTTGCCCGGCCCCACCATCTCGTCCCACCACCCCGGGCGCTTGTCGTGTGGCGTGTGGTAGCCGGCGGCATGCGCGTCGCCGGAGAGCGCGTGGCAAAGCAGAATCGCATTGTCGCGCCGCGCGTTCAGCCGGCCGTACACCTCGTAGGCGACGGTCACGCCGTCAAGCGTGCGCCCGCTCTCCAGGCGCAGCCGGCCCGGCAGGCGGAGCGTGTGGGTCCGCACCAGGCCGACAGAGCGCCCCGGTGCCGTCTCCGCGGCGGGGCGCTCACCCTCACTCTGCATGGCGCGGCGTTGCGCCGCCATCGCGCCGGGCGCGCGGCCGGTGGGTACGCGCCCGGCGCCCCTGGCGATGGAACCGTCTGCGGCGTCCGCACGGATCATGGCCGGCGCATCGTCCTGCGAGAGGGCCACGCGCGCTACGCCCCCGAGCGGCGCCCGCGCGCCGAAATGATGCCGGTCGAGAAGCCCATCGTGTGCATCCGCCCCCTGTGGCGGCCGTGCTCAACCTTCAAGCAGCGATCCATGACCACGGTCAGGCCGGCGGCGGCGGCGCGCCGCGCCGCTTCCTCGTTGATCACCGTGAGCTGCATCCAGACGGCGTCGGCCCCGATGGCGATGGCGTCCGCCACGATAGCCGGGGCCTCGGCGGGGCGCCGGAAGATAGCGACGATATCCACGTGCTCCGGGATGTCGCGCAGTGAGGCCACGACGGGCCGATCCAGGATCGCGCCGCCTGCGTAGCGCGGATTGACCGGGTGGAGGCGGTAGCCGGCCGCCTGCAGGTAGACGGCGACGAAATTGCTAGGGCGCAGTGGATCGGCCGAGAGCCCCACCATGGCGATGGTGCGGGCGCGCGCCAGCAGCGCGCGGATCTCGGCGGCCCCGGCCAGGCCGCGCACGGCCTCATCACCCTCCGGCGTGCGCTGGTCGGCGCGCCACTCCGGACGCGGCGCGGGCGTCTGTCCGGTCGTCATTAGCCGGCGACCCGTCGCGCGACCGTCAGCGCACAATCCAGGTCCCAGATGATGTCCTCGACATCCTCCAGACCGATCGAGAGGCGGATCAGGTCGTCGCCGACGCCGGCGTCCGCGCGCTGCGCAGACGACAGCTGCTGGTGCGTGGTGCTGGCGGGGTGGATGACCAGGCTCTTGGTGTCGCCGACGTTGGCCAGGTGCGAGAGCAGGCTCAGGTTCTCGATAAAGGCGCGGCCGGCGGCCAGGCCGCCCCTGACGCCGAAAGCCAGGATGCCGCCGCACCCCCGCGGGAGGTACTGCTGGGCCAGGTGGTAAGAGGGGCTGGAGGCCAGGCCGGGATAGCTGACCCAACCGACGGCCGGGTGCCGCTCCAGGAAGGCCGCTACCTCCAGCGCGCTGCGCGAGTGTCGCTCCATGCGCAGGGCCAGCGTCTCCAACCCTTGTAGGAACAGGAAGGCGTTGAAGGGGCTGAGCGTGGCCCCCTGGTCGCGTAGCCCCTCGGTGCGCGCCTTCATAAGAAAGGCAAATTGCCCGAAGGTCTCGTGGAAGCGGATGCCGTGGTAGGCCGCCGAGGGATCGGTCATGCGCGCGAAACGCCCGTTGTCCCAGTCAAAGTCACCCGCGTCCACGATGACGCCGCCGATGGAGGTACCGTGCCCCCCAATATATTTGGTCGCCGACTCAACCACGATGGTGGCCCCGTGTGCAATGGGGCGGCACAGCGCCGGGGTGGCGAAGGTATTGTCGATGATCAGGGGTAGGCCGGCCTCGGCGGCGACGGCGGCGACGGCGCCGATGTCCAGCACGTCGAGGCGCGGGTTGCCGATCGTCTCGGCGTAGATCGCGCGCGTGCGCGGGGTGATGGCGCGGCGGACGTTCTCAGGATCGGAGACGTCGACAAAAACCGTGTCGATGCCCCACTGACGCAGGGTCACGTCGAGCTGCGTGTAGGTCCCGCCGTACAACGTGCGCGACGACACGATGTGGTCGCCCGGCTGCAACAAGGTAGTCAGCACGAGGAACTGCGCCGCGTGGCCGGAGGCCGTCGCGATGGCTCCCACGCCGCCTTCCAGGGCGGCGATGCGCTCCTCGAAGGCGGCGGTGGTCGGGTTAGTGATGCGCGAGTAGATGTGGCCGTACTGTTGCAGCCCGTAGAGGGCGGCCGCCTCGGCCGTATCCTCGAAGACGTACGAGGTCGTCTGGTAGATCGGCACGGCGCGGGCGCCGGTGGCCGCATCGGGCCGCGCGCCGGCATGGACGGCGCGCGTGTGGAAGCCGTAGGCGCGCGCGGCCTCGCCGGCGCGCGCGGTCGACGCCCGGCCCTCCTGTTCATGTACCGTCTCGTCCAGCAGCGTCATCGCCTGTTCTCCTTCCCTGGTGTCGCCCGACGCCTACTCATCCGCGGCATCCGCGGCGGCCACGGCTTCGTCCACGATGATGTGGCTCTCCACCGGCACGCCGCCCGTGAGCGTCGCGCGCACCACGCAGTACTGCTCGGCCTTCTCGATCAGGCGCGCCACGCGCCCCGGGTCGCCGTCGGCGCGCACGTGTATCTCGCAGACGATGCGCTGATACCCGATCGGCACCGCCCGGTCCGTGCCCATCGTGCCACGAAAGTCCATCTCACCCGTGACGGTCACCTGCAGGTCGCGGAGCGGCAGGCCCATGCTCGCGGCGACCATTTTGAGCGTGATCTCCTGGCAGCCGGCCAGGGCCGCCAGCAACACGTCGCCCGAACACGCTTCTTCGTCGGGGCCGCCGGCCATGCGGTGCGCGGCGATCTCCCACGACGCGGCCCCGCTTGTGATGCGCGATCGCAGCGGATCGTCGAGCGCCGGCGTGGTCCGCACGCTATGGACCAGCGTGGCCGCCGCCGGGTCCTGCCGGTAGCGATCTTTGAGCGGCTGCTGCCGCTCCCGTAGAGTGAGTGCCATGACTATCCTCCTCTAGACGCCCTCTCACTGAGGGGCGCCATCTTTCGCGGTCATCTCTATACGCGGCCCTACTCGTCGGGCTTGCGACGTATGGCCGGGTAATGCGGCCCGACGGCGCCGGGCCGCAGCGCCCGCCACAGCTGCACAATGTCCGTGCCGAGGCGGCGACAGGCGTCGCGGACAGCCTTGTCGACCAGTCGCCCCTCTTGAAAGTGCGCGTTCTGCGCGTAGACGGCTCCAGGAACGGTCTGCGCTTGGAAGAACGAGAGCAGCGGGCGCATCTGGTGCTCGATCGCCAGGAAGTGGTGGTCGCTGCCCCCAGTGACGACGATGCCCGCGACCTTGCCGTGCGGGGCGTCGTTGGGCACGAGGTCGAACAGGTTTTTGAGCGCGCCCGTGTAGCTGCCGCGGTACAGCGGTGAGCCGACGACGTAGGCGTCCGCGGCGGCCACCAGGTCGATGACCGTCCGCGTGTCGCCGGTATAGTCGGCGGGGTTGCGCCCGTCGCAGAAGACGACGTCGTAGGCGCGCAGGTCGAGTAACGTGGCCTCGACCGCGGCGTCGTACGCGACCGCCTCTTCCAGCACGAGACGGAGCACGTCGGCCGTGCGCGACGAACGGGTCAGGCTGCCGCTGATAGCCAGAAGCTTCATTACGCCGACAGGGCCTCCCCAATCGACGCAGGCCGGTTGCTGCGCAACGCGCGCACCAGTGGAATGACGCGGCGGCCGAAGTCGGGCAACTCGTCGGTGTAGTGGAGGAAGCCGCACAGGACGAGGTCGACGCCGACGGCCTCGTACTCCGCGATGCGCGCGGCGATCTGCGCGGGCGTGCCGATCAGGCGGGTCTTGAAGCCATCGTTGTACTGCACCAAGTCCTCAAAGGTCGACTCCGCCCACATGCCCTGCTTCTCGGCCGTGGCCTGACCGGCATGCTTGACCTGCGAGGCAAAGCCCTCGACAGCCTCGCGGTCGGCGTTGGCGATGATCTCGCGCAGCGTGGCGTGCGCCTCCTCCTCGCTGTCACGGCAGATAACGAAGCCGTTCAACCCGAAGCGGATCTCGTCGGGGTTGCGGCCGTTAGCCGCCGCGAGGGCGCGGATCTCCTGGACCTGCGCGGCCACGTGCTCCACGCTGTTGCCGTTCATGAAGTACCAGTCGGACACCCGCGCCGCCATTTGCCGGGCCGCTTTGGAGTTGCCGCCCTGGAAGATGGGCGGATGCGGCGCCTGCACGGGCTTGGGCTTGAGCGGCGCGCCGTTAATGCGGTAGAAGTCGCCCTTGAAGATAAATTCGTCTTCCGTCCACATGCCCTTGAGCACGCGGATAAACTCCTCGGACCGTCGGTAGCGCTCGTCGTGGTCCAGCCACGGCTCGCCGTAGCCGATAAACTCGCCCTTGAACCAGCCGCTGACGACGTTGACGGCGGCCCGTCCCTTGCTGATCTGGTCAATGGTGGCCACGGCTTTAGCGACGACGCCGGGGTGCCACAGACCAGGGTGGATCGCGGAGATGAGGGTGAGCTTACTGGTCACGGCAGCAAGGGCGCCGGTCAAGGTGAGCGCCTCGAGCTGGTTCTCCGCCCCATAGCTGGCAAAGAAGCGCGCCTGCGAGAGGGCATACTCGAAGCCGGCCTCCTCGGCCGCCTGCGCCAGCCAGACGTTGTAGTCGAAGGACCAGTCGGTCCGCTGGGGTATCGTGGAAACGACGAGACCGCCGCTGACGTTGGGGACCCAATAGGCAAATTTAGTCTGCATCCGCTCTGTTCTCCTCCTGTCCGGCCTGTCCGGCATACGACTCCCGTGCGCTCTCTTGCGCGCGCATCAGGTTGGCGGGTTGGCGTTGTCTCCTCACCTCCTTAGGGTGGTGTTGTCTCCTCATCTCCTTAGGGTGGTGTTGTCTTCCCCTCTCCCGCCGTACCGAACGCATTGAGCGAGATAATGTGGCGCGGATCGGGCCGCTCGACGGCGCGGGGCTCCTCGGCGGCGTACCCAACGGGCATGACCGCGGCCAGCACGAAGCGTTCGGGCGAGTGGCCCAGGAACGCGACCAGGCGATCGGCGATTAGGTCCTCCCAGTGCTGCAGCGAGGTCGCGAGCCCCTCGGCCACGACGGCGAGCCAGAGCGCGAGCTGCACCATGCCCAGTCCCTGGTCCGCGAACGAGTGCGCCGTGCGCGCGTCGATCCGCCAGGCGTCCCGCATGGCGTCCACATTTTGACGGTCCTCGTAGACGAGCAGGACGGCGACACCGCCGCGGAAGCCGCGCAGTCGCGCGAGGTACCGCTCCAGGCGGTCACCGTCGAGCCGTTCGCGGAAGACCTGCTCGACGAGATGCCAGAACTCGGCGCGGCGCTCGTCGAGCAGCACGATATGCCAGGGCGGCCGGTTGTAGGCGGCGGGGGTGAGCGTCGCCGCTCGCAGGATGTGGTGGCGCGCCGTCGCCGGAAAGGGGCCGTCACGCAGCCGGCGCACCGAGCGGCGGTGCGCCAGGAGCGCGGCGAGATCCCGCCCATCCCGCCCATCCGGCAGCGCCTCCTGCCCATCATCAGCGCGCCCAGCAGGCAACGCGTCGCCCCCGGCCATGGCGCGCCTGCCGGGCAGCGCCTCCTGCCCATCGTCATCATCCTGCACGGCCAACACAGCGCGCTGCGTCATCGCCCAATCCTTCTTTCGTTGCCTTGTCCCACTCCGGCCGTGGCCCGCGCCGACAATAGCGCACGCAAAAACCCGATCGTGAACGATGAACAATATAGCGCTGCCGTGTGCGGCTGTCTCGATCGAATATACGCTAATCCTATCGGAAATTATCAAGGGTTGTCAAACGGCATCCCCCACACGTGAATGGCGCGAAACGCGTCAGGAGGCGGCGGGGGTGTCGTCGTCGGCGGCGGCGGCGGCGGCGTCGGCGTCATCGTCGGCCGCGAGCCAGTGGCGCAAGGCGGGGAGGCGCAGGCGGGCGAGGGCGCGGGCCGCGGCCTGCTGCACGGCCTGGCGCGTAAGCCCGAGGCCGCGGCCGATCTCCTGTAGGGTACGCGGGGGCTGCCCGTCGAGGCCGTGGCGGGCGGCGAGGATGGCGCGGTCGCGCGGGGGCAGGGTGGCCAGGGCGGCGCGTACGGCAGCGGCGAGCGCCTGGGCCTCGGCCACGTCGTCGGGCCGGAGGGCGGCGGGATCGGGGAGGAGGTCGCCCAGGGTGGTGGTCTCGGCGTCGCCCACGGTCTGGTCGAGGGGAATCGGCCGGGGCAGGAGTGCGGTGAGGGCGTCCACGCGGGCGCGGGGGAGGCCCAGGGCGGCGGCGAGGTCGGCGCGGGACGGCGGATGGCCCAGGGCGGCGTGCAGGGCGTGGGCCTGGCGGGCGAGGTGGGCGCGCTCCATCTGCACGTTCTCGGGGACGTGGGCGAGGGGAACCTGCGTGGCCAGGGCGCGGCGGATGGCCTGCTTGATCCACCAGACGGCGTAGGTGGAGAACTTGTAGCCGCGGGCGGGGTCGAAGAGGTCGATG
>JAABUP010004969.1_pt1 | contig 21059 bp, 20 predicted proteins | sample 5559201 | NCBI WGS metagenome assembly JAABUP01 (sample SAMN10711887, study PRJNA513373) | rock metagenome | isolation source: Antarctica rocks | place: Antarctica
ATGCATGCAAATGGGGTCAGGCTTCCATAGAGTTTGATCTGCCAGCAGAGCTGGCTGAGCTGCTGTACACCTACCTAGGAGAGCCACGTAGGGCGCTGCTTGACCACCACTTGCTGATTGGCCAGAACTGTCCATATGTGTTCATGGACATGCACGGTAGGGGCTTTGCTGGTGCAGTGTTGACCTTGTATTGGCAGAAGTGGTTGGTCTTGCAAGAGGTGTCAGCATGAAACCAAGCATGTGTAGGCAAGTCTTTGTTGATGAGAGAGCCTCCAACAGCGCTGCAGCCGGTCCATCAAATCAGGGAGCTGCTATGGTGATGGGTCACAGCGAGCAGCAATGGCGCAACTGGTATGACAAGCAGTTCCACCCCAGGCTTGCTCAGAATGCAGTGAACAGCATGCAGCTTTGGAGGACAGCAATGCTGCAGATCAGGTCAGATGCACTTGCTGCTGCAGCAGAGCTCAGCTTGAGCACAGCCCCACATTGCCGGCACGTCATCGTGTCAGATTCTGAGTCAGACTGTGAGGAGTACCAGTCATGCAAGTCTGACAGCATGGAGGACAGTGTGATAGAGCTGGATCTGCAGTCTGATGATGATATTGAGCTGGACCTGCAGTGACTTGGCTCAATTAGGCTGAATTAGGCAATTTGGCTGTGCAGCATGAGATGAGTTGTTCGTTAGGACCAAAATTTTGCTTGTTTCTGGACCCTATGGGTGTACAATGAACAGTGATGCCATTTGGACAGAGTTTGACAGCTCCTAGCGGCACTTTCTGCCCAGCTGCTGGCACCTGTAGCACCCAGATCTGCTCATTTCAAGCTGAGCATTTGGCCATCCCTTTGTCCCACCCATTTGACCTGCATTTTTCTGGTGTCATGTAGGGTGAATGTTGTGTGATGACATGACAGAATTTGGGGTGTCTGTTTGGTTGTGTTCCGGCCCGGTCTTTCACGGCCCATCATCAGCAATCATCATTATGAACTGATTTGTGAAGTTTCAGCTTCAGCTGAGCAGTTCAGCATGGTGTAAGGGTAGGTCGTATGGTGACCAGGGTGCATATTACATGACATTTTTGGGCAGCTGTGAATAGATGCGTGAGCCAGTTTCTGGTGCAGCACAAGTCTGGAGGCCCATACGCGCCCATTATGACCATCAGCGCCTGATTTGGCCAGCGCAATGTGTCGTGACATGTACCCCAAATTGAGGTAAAAGCTTTGAGCCACATTTTCGGCTCTAGGACCTACAGATATGGAGCTTTGGACCGAAATAGGCAGAAACAAAGTCTGCAGACCTTGGGTTTGAACCCGAGACCTTTCACTAACTAGCCAGCAGTCATTTAACGTCCGACCACCAAGACGTACCCCCAACCCCACTCAAGTCCCTTGTGAGACACACTTCCCCATACATAAGCATGCCTCATGGTCACACAAGGGTTGGGGTGGGGGGTATACCCATCAAGGCTGGGTGTCATGCACATGCAACAAATCATGACAGCCTAAGCTTGTTGTCACCCCCCCTCAGGGTGGGTCATCAAACCCTCCTTGCCCAACTCCCCACACCCAAGGTACCCCCAGCAAGGCCCTTGGCCCAACACTACATCATAGCACATGGCCATATCTCCCATGCATCATGCCCATACCTCTTCAACCTTTGTGGGGCAGGTCATGTGCACCTACCCATCTCCCTCCCAGGACATGAGCTCAAGCCCAACCTCACAACCATGTTTTCATGGTGTGACCCAACCCAAATCCCTAAAGAATGTGTCCAAGTTGCCAGAGTCAGGAGCAGGAGTTCGTCTGCCAACCTTGGTTGTTTGAGTTCAGCTCTCAAGGGTGGTCTGTGCTTGAGTGTGTGGGTGTTTTGAGTTGGTCATGATGATGTCAACCCATTCCTCCTCTTCTTCTGACACATCAAGCCCCCCATGGGCATATGAAAGGCACCAACCTTGGGTCATGCTGTGTGTAGGTGGCATTGTGATGTAGCAGCATGCACCATACATAGCCCTTGGGCATAGTTGTAGTGGGGGAAACACAAAAATAACCTCCAATCCCCTGTGATTTGGTGTTGGGCACCCAACAAAGCTTGAATGGCCCTGGTCCATGCTAATCCCACGTCCTCTCCCAGGGAACATCATGCTGATTTCCTCACACTTGAAGGCTTTGAGCCCACAACGACCCCCAGCGTGTGCCAGTCAATTTGTTTGCGGCAGCAGAGCTGCCCTGGACCCGCTGCCTTGCCGTCAACATTGCGCAATCAAGGCTTAGAATGTTGCAGTGAGCTCTGCTATAGGCTTTTGTGATACATACGGTGGTATTATGCTCCTCCAAGGCAACAGTCTGCGCTCCTTTTGCACATGAATTTCGCACGCACAATCATGATCATGAAAGCAGCGGTGTATGATGATGTGATTTGACATAGCAAAAACCTGTAGTGACAGCATTTCCTTGTGTCCATGATGATGTTGACTGCATTGTGACTCAAAGCAAGCTTGGCATGTCTCAAACTTTGACTATAGACACAATGATGCAGCCGTGATGTTGCTGCACAAGTTCAGCTGTCTGCCAATGATACAATTTACACATCTGGTGTCTCGTGATTTTCGGGAGAAACATGTTCCTACAAGCACATGGGGTTGACTTGAACACTTGCACACACCAGGTAGTCTTGTGAAATTGTTGAAGGTGCAAATGGAGAGGAGGCAACCGATGCGCTGTTGGATGCCCAGATACAGGCCAACAACACTGTTTACATCCTGTTTTGTCTATATTGTGCAGCAGCTTGCAGTTGCACTTTCCTATGCAGAACCTGAAGGGGTCTCAGCTGCAGCAACTGCACTTGAGTCAGAAGCACTGAAGATTCCCACTGGTGTGACCAGCGACATGCTTGCGCCTTCAATTGCTGAATATGCTGCTGCTGCAGCCAGTGATGCGCCTGCATCTGCTGCTGCTGCATCCACAGCTGCTGATGACATACTCATAGCTGCAACTGATGAATCTGTGACAGCAGCTGACGAGTCCACAGCTACGGCTGTTGAATGCAAATCTACTACCTTGGATGAACTATGTTCTTGTCTAGTGGCTTCAGGTAGCGCTGCTAGCAGCATGCCTGAGGGGCTTGATGTCACCTCTGGCAGCCATGGGCAGCTGAGCAGTGTGGACGCTTGGCTATATACATTGGGCGGCATATCTTCAAGGCTAGCAACAGCACTGATGTCTGACTTGGTAGCCTGCAGTATGCAACAGGTCACTTGAAGCATGGTCATGCTGGCGATGCCACAAACAAGCCACGACATCAAAGCATTCGGCAGGCGCAAGCAGAAAACTCAAGTCTGCCTAGCTTATCTCACACAACTGATGCAGCTGACTTGTGCAATCTTCCAGCAGGGACACGAAGACCAATTATTGCTTGGCTTGCAAATTGCATGTCTGCTGAAATTGGTGTCTTACCAAAATGGTTGTTTTTGGCTTCTTTGGCTGCAATTGTGAGATCTGCTGCACTGCTGCTGCACCCTCTTTGCCAAAGGCTTCTGTCCATTTCTGTAGCTGTACAGCTGGCAGCTGCTTTGCAACTCTATGCTTGTCTGTAATTGCTGCAACGCTCTCTATGGGACTGCAATATTGTTGCAGTTTGTATGCACGCCTCCCAGCTGTACTTTCAGGGGTGTTGTAGCTGGCAAGTTGAAAGGCGCTGTCTGTGCATGTCGAAAAATTCCAGCCAGTTGTTGCTTGTCCCTGCAGTGCAGATTACAAAGTTGGTTGTAATAAGCTGCACCTGTTTTGCAGAACAACTTTTCTTGCATATGGATCTTGAGTGACTTACTTGAGCATAGTCAGCAGAGGTTATCACTGAAAATGTGTCTGTTGGCTTGCACAGGCGTCTGAAGTCAGATGGGCAGAGGTGATGTGGCAGTAGGCAGTTGCTCAGGTGAGCATGAAGCGTTGGGCCTTGATACTTGTGGTTGTTCACGTAGACACTCCCGTCCCACTGTAGACACATGAGTTGCTCGAACAGAAGCAGTCATACTTGACGGCTCGCACTGTCAGAAGCAAAACACACACATACTTGCCTTGACTGGCTTCAACTGCAAGACATCAGGGGCATATCTGGCTTCAAAATCATTCCGGGCTGCTGTAGCCTACGAGACAGCACTCATGAACCGAAGCGTGTCTGTTATAAGACACGCTGCACGGAGCTTTATGCAAAAGAGGCACCTGAACATGGTTCCAAGCCCGAGCCTGACCGTCACCAGACGTCTTTAGCTGGCTTACAGCGTGCGATGTGTCATGTATCACCATTGCGGCTGCAGCAGTCTTTTCCTGGTGACCGGCACAGACCACGAGTCACTCAGCCAGCCAAGCCCAATTAAGCTCAAGCTGGCTTCGGACGTCACCATCGCACATCAGACAACATTCACGGCCCCATCGACTGTAAATCCCTGACTGACTGATATAAGCACAGCTTTTTTGATGCTCTGTGTCCAATGACAACATCTGTCAGGAAGGGAACGTGTATGCTTGCTCAGTCACAACCTTGTAATGGGCTGACTGATTTCCAGACTGACTTGTGATCTTTGCAATGACGTTGTTACAAGACCTTCCTGCAAAATGAAGGGGTTGTGGAGCTTATGTAGCGACGTCATCCATTGCTTTGCTATTAGTCCACTTTCTTCGAGATCATGGGACGCTGCTGAACGTCGTGAGGATGCCTCTCAAGTCACGCTTGTCGTTTGGCTTCCGATCAAGTGCGTGTCAGGTTGCGGCCCCAACCGAAGGCTTCAACTCAGGCAAGTCAAAGTTCCTCAATACATCTCAGAGTCATATATACAGAAAAATGCAACAGAGCCATGATGTGCAAATCTTTACAGTTGTGCAGCCCCAACGTGCCTGTTGATGGTCAGTGCTTGAGCCTTGGTCAGGTCCACATATGTATCCCGCCCAGCAGTTGCCTATCTTTGCACGAGGAAACCGCTGGGGCTATGAGCTTTTAATCATTTGGTGCAATGGAAAGATGATAACTAAGCTGTAAAGTGGAGAGCCTGTGGGGTTCTGTGCTTTCAAAGGCAACACTAGTACTGGGCCGAAAAAGCAGCATGTTGCTAGAGATAAATTCTGTCTGAACCACTGCTTTGTTCTCTGTTGTGTACCCTGTTGAGCAGCGTGTGGCCCCTCCATGCAGGAGCTCAAGCAGCACCACTCACCCACCATTCTGTCATTAAGCTCAAGTCTGCTTGCATGCTGCACTGGGTGACTGTATTGATCAGCAATGCTCCGACTTATAATGCCACACCGAGACGATGTGGGAGCTCCCGACTGGTGTAACATTATAGCTCACATGGTTTGAAACTGATGATGACATCAGGGATTTGGTGTACAACAGTTAGAATCTTGGCGTTGATGGCAAGGCTGTGGGTGCTCATTGCAACAGGTATGAAGTTGGTAGACACAGCTGACGCAGCTTGGCAACTTTGATTGCCTGCCTGTGGCCAGGCTGCAAACTTGATGGCTGCGTTACGCTGTCCTTCTTGCATGGCTGCCATTGGCCCAACTGACATGCTTGTATGCTGACTCAAGATTTCATCTGCATTTTGTTGCTGCAATCGACTGTGTCCAGCAAAGCATGTGTTCTGCAAATCCTGCAAGTTCTGCAAGCGTTCCGCATTTGCAAACTAGGCTGCATGTTCAAGCACAGGTAAATTCACATACAGTGACACATTGCAATGTTTTGCTGCTGTTGAAGTGTTTGCACAGCATCAACAGCATTATGTCATGCCTCAGCTCACACCAAGACGATCATCACCAAACTGCTGCAGCCACTTGGGCTCATCATTGTCATCATGAGCAGGTCTGGGGACCTTGGTGGCAATGTGTAAGTCTACAGTATGCATTGAATGCTGTACTTGTCATGCAGAACTGTATGGCAGTGGCTTCATCTGTGACCACCTCAACAGTGCGCCCTGGCTGTGGGACCAGGGCTTGAATTGCAATAGTACAGGTGATGATTTTGTATGCCTGAGTGAGCGTTTGCTGCTGTCTTTTGGACATGGAATGTCATGTCTCACCACAAAGCGCCTTCTGGAACACATGCCTTGACATGACTATCTTGCCCGCGCACAGACACATGCACTGCTCATGTAGATATTGACTGCAAGTAGCCAACACGTATGCTGAGTTGAAGCTCTGGGCTGCCACCTCATGAGCAGAAGGCTCCCGTTATGATCGCTGAAAAGCCTACTGTTTTCTTCTCTATGCTGAGTTGAGGTTCTTTGATAAGCGACAAGTCACAATTCACATCTTGCTCAGCCAAGCTTGGTGATGCACGTCAGCGCATTGCATCAAATTGTGATGGTAGCATGCTGTCATGGAATAACAGTACAGCTTTCGCTGACAAGATTTTGCTAGTGGTTGTGTTACTGACTATTGACAGGCATGCCTGAGGCGTCACTCTCACCTGGAGCCTCACCTACCCCTGAGGTGCCACCCTCACCTGAAGCCTCACCTACCCCTGGGGTGTCCCCTTCACCTGAGGCCTCACTCACCCCTGGGGTGTCACCCTCGCCTGAAGAAGTCTACCCTTCCCCACCCCCAACCCCACCCCCACCTGTGGTAAGCCTGCCGCTCCAATCTGCTTGTGACTGACAGCTTGTTGTCATTTCTGATTGTGCGCATCTTCACTTTCCATTGTATGCATTCTCATTTCCCACTGTATGCATGCTCATCTTCTGGCCTGGAGCTTGATGTCGTGCACAGCAGTAACAGTGTGCATGACGCACTGCAGTATGCAATGTTGAGAATGCTGTGTGGCAGCTGAATGGTGTAAGTTGGCTGCAGGCGGTGGCAAAGGTGTCATCAGCTGCACAGGTGCCAGCAGTCACTTCTGCACAGACCTTGTCAGCATACACTGTGGCCTCTTTCTCTCCAGATGTCCAACATCAGGTATGGCCACAAATTCTGCAGCTATCACCCTAGCAACTTCCACGATATTCAACCTGCAGCTACCGCTGCAAAGTGGCTGCCAGGTTTTCATGCTGTTGCGGTACTTTGTGCTGGCATTTGCTCACTGCATTCACCGCTTATCTCATTACACCTGAGTCTTTGTTCTGCAGTTTGTGGCTACCCTCACTACTAACATTGAAAAGCTATCAGGCAGTCCAGTCACAGTGACAGTGGACAGTGTCATTTCTGGCTCAGTCATGGTTGCCACCACAGTGGCGTTCTTGCGTGGGGACAGCTCAAGTGCATCCACCTACACGTCTGCACTAAAAAGTGGCGATGCAGCTAGCGTTTTTGGGACCAGCTTTGGAAGCGTCGCAGTGGACACTAGCTCTATCAAAGCTTCTACTGTGGCAAACCCAAGTGGGTCAGAGCTTACACATTGCCTTGTTCTTGGCACCAACATGGTCACACTGCGTCATGCATTTCACGAGCTTGGCAACAAACTATATGCAATGACTGGTGACACAAAACAGATCAATCAGCATTGAGTCATCCATAGTGCCATTTGTATTCACATTGACCTGCTTGATGTTCAGAAGCAGGAAGCTGCAGCTGGGTTCAACTGAAAATTCTGTGACATGCTTGGAATACTGTGAGTCTTATAGTTGTATATGCTGGACTATGAAATGTATGCTGTGCACCCAATGTGACCTGTCAGCATGTGGTTTCAGCTGAGCAGAGGATACTTTATACCCACTTCTTCTCAGAGACAGCTGTTTGCCATGCTGTGCAGGCTCAAACAGCGCAGCAATGGCAACGTGCATGGGCCTAGCAACAGCAGCAGCAGCAGCAACTGTTGTAATACTGTGTACAACAGTACTGTTCAGTATTTAGTACAGCACAGTGTACCGCGTGATGCTCACACATGTGACATCCACCACATCATGTACTGTAGCTTCGCAAGTCTGCTGTCATGGCTGTCACATACTATTTCAACTCGCATGTAAACAAGCTTAGCTGTGCAGAACATATATAGCATGCATGCTATAGCTAGCAGCGCTGATACATGTCCAGATCTGCAGCAAGCTTACTATGTTGTGTGTGGCTCTCAATCATATCACCGGTACCGTCATGCTGGATGCTTCAGTCTGTACATAGTGCCTGTCGAAGCAGCCCCGCCGGTCATGTCAGCGTGTAGCATTCATAAGTAGCATGCAGATCTGGTGGAAAACCATATTTCGTATTTTAAAGCCGAAAATCAGGCCGAAATTGAGCATTTATTCGCGAGCGTAATGCGCGTGCTTCGTAAGTCCAGCACGCACTACCCAAGCAGAGCCTGTGTCGGGCCAGGCTCTGCAGGATGCCTGCAGCTAACATTGCTTTGCGCACTGAGTCTGGCATAAAGCTTGACCTTCACCGGGACGCGCCGATACTTCTATTCACGTCCTTGATACCGACGGCATGCAGGCAGCGGCCACTTGGAAGGTGCAAGTCACCGTCCCTGTGATGAGGTACTCGTCATGACTAGCGCAGCAAACATTTGTGTTTGGCAGGGACGTTGCACACTTGCTAGGGTCAAAGTCGGGGTGTCGTATTGACGTCGCGAGCTGTACCAGTACTGATGTGCATACAGCATGTATCGTTCATGAACTGACAAGTGCACTGAGGCGACTTGCACATATGCGGCTATTCATGCGGTAGTACTGAGCAGTGGATGTGCTGTAGTTATCGACGTGTACCTGCAGGCTCCGTACAAGGAGTGCCGGTCTGCAGTCAAACAGGGCCTACTTCGGCAGCACAAGAAGTCTCGCCAGCTCGCGCCACGCTGCACTTCTGAGGAGGAGGCGCTCGTCTGCCCGTGATCAGAGTTGCAACATTTGCAGGGCTCAACTTGGCATCTTCTTCAGTACCAGCACTGGCCATACGGAGGACATTGCTGGCCTCATCAAAGAGGTACGCTGAGTCGTTTGAAATTTTGGGACTCTGATCTGATTCTGTGATGACATGAACAGAGGCACCAGTTGGAAGCACAAGTGACCACTTGGCCCAGTAGTCTGCTTGGATTGGTCAGCCTGTACGCTGCTGCAGGAGTTTGGCGACGAGGCCTCTGATCCTGCTGATATCGGAGAGACGGAACTGCAAAAACTGCCCGAGTTCCATGGCCTCGTTGTTGGAGCCCCTACATGGAACACTGACTGCGACACAGAAAGAAGTGGCACGAACTGGGACGGGGTGCTGGAAGACATCAAAGGTTAGAGGCAGCTCACACTGAAATGCAACATATGCAAACTATCTGCAGTGACAGCTTGGTGTCACAATGGATGGCGAATGCGTGCTGGACTGTGCCCTGCTACAAAGATCGGTAATATACCTGTTTTGCACTGCCGACAGGCTTGCTCTGGGAAATGCCTGTCCACTCCTGTCTTTGCTTATGGCAGCCTTGACATTTGAGGCTCAAATGCAGGGTTGGACCTCAAAGATAAGCCAGTGGCAGTCTTTGGGCTAGGAGATTCCATCGGATATGGAGACTACTTCTGTGATGCCATGGAGGAGATATACAACACCTTCAAGGCTACTGGAGCCAAAATGGTGGGGCATTGGCCCACACAAGGCTATGACCACGAGGGATCCAAGGTAGTTATGTCTCAAAGATTGATACCTAAAGACCTGTTCTTGATGTGAATTGTGACAGCACACATTTGGCCATATTAAAGATGCTCACTGGCTTTTGCAGCTTGCTACAAATTTTGAATAGTGTTGTCACAGAGGTGTATATGGTGCCTGCATGCAGCATCTCGGGTGCATGTGCTGCTATAAAGACACAGCAGACTGCTATACACTGTATCTGTCCATATGTAACTGACACAGCAGACTGTTCATACGTTGCTCTGTGGCATGCAGGCTTTGCTGGATGACAACACATTCTGTGGCTTAGCAGTGGATGAGGACAATCAGGACGATCTGAGCGCTGATCGCATAAAAAAGTGGGTTGCTCAGATCAGTAAGGAGATGAAAGCGTAGATGCGTGCGACAATTTTGATGCACCACCTAGGCACCTCAGGCCTGACAATATGTCGTACACAGCGTTTTGATTTCAACTGACAGTTTGTCCAATGGATGGCATGCAAAGGCAAACTTGGTTTTTTCGATTTGGTGCTGCTACCAAACTTCACTGCTATGCTTGAGCTTTGGTCTGCATCAACTTTCGGTGCTGCATACAGCAGATACCAGCACTCCAAAAACATCTGCTGGTTCAGCTCCACACCTCTTGTTTTCAGCACTGAAATGAATTTGTGATGCGGACATAGTATTTTTCTGAGGGCATCAGGCTGACAATCAAGTTGAATCATGATCAGGCTTGCTCATGCTTCGTTGTTGACGTCAGCTGTCACTGTACAGCATGTGGCAATCAATAATCGATACATTAAAATGATTGCAAAAAAAATCCTGTTCACTAGGTCGCTAAAAGTGTCGTGACATCCCAGTTTTCTTTCCCAGACTGATCAGATGAGTGAAGATCATTGGAATGTAACAATAACTATACATTTTGTACATGTCATGTACAAGTATGCTGCACTTGCCCACGCCTGGCCGACTGTATTTAGCAACATGCAGTGATGAAGATGTGAAGCATATGAACGCTAGCGCTTTATCAGCTACCAAAAAACTTTGCTCATAAAAAGGAGACGCTGTTAGACTTGGTGGCAAAGCCAGCACAGCAGTCAGTTCGCGTAGCTGCATGTATCCTGCAACAGACATGCACGGCACACTGTACGGTATTGCATACAAAAACTCTTAGCATTACTGCATACAAACACCAAAAACTACACTTTGGTACACTCAAAAGTGGTGCATGTTTTCAGAAGCCTGTTGGTGCTAGGTGCCGCTCCTTTTGTGGCTTCCAAAGTGCTGGCAGCAACAGCTCAGTGGACGAGAACTCAGACTCAGAGCTGTGAGACTCATATCTGGACAGCTTGTCGTGAACAGCGTCATGCACAGCCTGCAGATTGTGCCTGGCACTGAAGCCAGCTGCTGCCCGTGGTTGCGGAGCTGCCTCAGCACTTTCAACCACAGCATGCATTTCAGCAGCCGCCTTGCCAAGCTTCTGCACCAGCAGCTGCATCTTCTCATTCTCCAGCATGTGCTGTTTCAGCTGCTCCTGAGACTGCTGCAACTGCTGCTGTGACTGCTGCAGTTGTGCCTGCGATTGCTTGAAATCAGCTTTCAGTCCTGCATTAGAAGCGTGAAGCTGAGCTAAGTCTTCTGCGCTGCTCTTATGGGCTGCTGGCTTCTCCTGGAATTGAGCAAACTGAAGCAGCAACTGCTTGTACTGCAGACTGGCTTGATGCAGAGCTCCTTGAAGCCTTCTGATCTCATCGATGCTCTGTGAATCGTCAGTGCTGCTACTGTTGAGGCGCCTCTGTATGGCTTTTAGAGCAACCTGCAGAGCAAATCAACTGTTCAAACACTGGCTGAGAGTCTGCAACACCATGTCACAACTGCTGACAAAAATGTCTGGTAGTGTGTGGCATAGTATCGCAACAGGTTTGGGTTCGTACCATCATATCTAAAACGCTTTTCTCTCTCTCTCTTGGTGTGACCAGGAGACATAAGGTATGATAGGGCTTGCATGCACTTACCCCAGCAGCAAAATTTACCTGGAGCTCATAGCGGTCTTCTGTGACAGCTGCCAGCTCAGCTGTGAGGCGTGCATTCTGCTCATGAAGGTGCTGCTGCTCATGCTTTGCACGCTGTGCTGCTGCTTGAGACTGCTGCTCCACCCCAGCACTTGTCCCCTTCAACTCTGCGACCTGGAAGAACAAAGCAGTGCAAATTTAGGTCTGCAAGCTAAGATGCAGCAAATCCAATACCACATGTCAGGTAGTATCAGCTAAAGCGCACTTGGTATGCCAGCCAGCAATGGCACCTTCCCTGCAAACTTATAACAGAGATGAAAGGCTGGTATGATGCGATACTGGCACATTCTAGCAGGAACCCAAACTGATGTGCTTGCTGTGCAGCACCATGTGTGATGCACCATGTATGCATCACGCTGGAGTACCGCAACACACAGATACCTCTCTGGCCAAAGAGTGTAAACCGTTTTGGACGAGATATTGACACACCTGGTCCTGTGCCTGCTCAAGCCCAGTCAGCAAGTCATCATACTGCCCCTGCAATGCGCTGTATTGCTGCCTGACTGCAGCAGACGCTGCCAGCTCCTGCTCCAAGCTGGCTTGCTTGTCCAGCATGTCTGCCTGCTGTTGCTGCAAGCTGCAGCACGCCTCCTGCAGCATCTCATAGGCCTCCTCGCTATCAGCCAGCTGCTGCTGAGCAGCTGCTGCTTCCTGTTCACCTTGCTGAACCTCGTGCTCAAGCTCACTCACCTGCACAAGTTTAAACTCTCAGCACAGCCAAAGCGGAGGCTCATATGCAGTTGTGTTGAGCAGTGGCTCATGCACTGCTTGGCAGGCAACAGTGGGGGCTCTGCAGGGCAGTGCGTTATCATTACAGCCATGCATAGTCATGGCCTCCATCATGCATGATGGATTTCAGGAAATTCATAAGTACACAGGAGCATGCATCTTTCCAGTTGTGCATATGCATATCGTTGTGATCTACCCATGATTTCATGTGAGCAGGAGCTTCTATGAGCCTTAACAATGACTCCACAAGCAACTGGAAGCTAGGAAAGCAACTTGATGACAACATCTGTCTGTCTGTCTGTCTGTCTATGCTGAGGAAAAAAGTGCAGCACCTGATGCAAAGCTGCATTCTTGGCAGCTGTCTCAGCAGCTAGTGTGCCATGCAGCTGCAAGCACATTTGGTGCAGTGCTGAGGTGGCTGCTGCCTGGCTTGCAGCCTCAGCCTCAAGCCTTGCAGCCTGACTTAACCCCACCTGCCAACACAACTCCCACTCTCACCAAGAGGTAGTTGTTTGCACATACACGGCGAGCCACTCGCAAATTGTACCAAAATCTCACTTTGTGCATGAGAATGAGTTGCCATGTCAAAACAACACTGCCCTAGTTGGCAATCATAAGCTGTAGACAGTAGTGGTGAGTGGGTAAGACACTTGTGCAGGTATGATTGCAAGTCCATACTCCAAGGCAACAGAAAAACAGATGTATACCTGATAGGCTTGATCAGCAGCTGCCTGCTTGTCTCGCTGCAGTGAAGCAGCAGCTGACAAGCCCTCCGCCACCTGCTGTTGCAGCTGCTGCATCTGCAATGCCAAGGCCTCGCTTGCCACCTGCAGAGTCAGCCATCCACATCAATGACTGCACACTGTCACTTTTCCATCTGTGGCTGCAGACAAAATGCCATGATGGCTTCACAATAGTGATGGAATACACGCCTGAAACTACATTATGTTGATGCTATAGTACACCATCAGTTCATTGATATACATGCATAACCATGAGCTTAGAGCGTCACGCAGAGCCAGTATCAGTATACCTGTATCTGCTGCAGTTGGTGCTGCAGAGCAATGATTTCAGGATCTGGTGTGCTTCGTCCGGACACCTGTTGCTGCAAGGATTGCAGCTGTGCAGCCTTGTCAACAAAACCCGCCTGCAGCACCTGCGTTTGGAACATACCAGCTGTCATCACCTGTTTGCATTGTCAGCTACTTGTCTGAATGCCAGGAGACATCAATATTCTTCTGCACAACAGATTGTGACATCAAGGTGTAATGAGCTTAGCTGAGTTGCACAAATCGGATTCCCCCAAATCATCATACTGCAATGACACACAAATACTGCAGTCTTGGTTGAATACCATTGACGTGCTGTTCTTCTGTCTTGGGCCGCTACTTTAAATGCAGGTGCAGTCATATCACACCTGGAGCTGCACAGTCTTCTCCATGAGCTCTTGCTGAAGGGCATGTAGTTGTGCTGACTTCTCTGACAAAGCTTTCTCCAGCTCTGACACCTGGGCATTCTTCTCAGCTGATTGCTGCTGCAGAGCTGTGCTTTGCTGCAGCTGTTGACGCATGCTGTCCAGCTCAGACTTGGCTCCAACGACCGACTGCTGTGCCTGCTGCAGCTCTTTCAAAGTTCCCGCCTGTTGCTGTCGGACTGTTGCCAGCTCAACTTCAGCCCTGGATTGTGCCTGCCGCGCTGTGCTCAGCTGTTGACTCGCCAAGTTCAACTCTGCCTGGGCATTGTCCCGCTCCTCTTTTGCTTTGCTGTGAGCAGCACACTGCTGCTGAAGCTCTGAGATCTGGTCTCTGCTAGCTGCAGCAGCCTCCAAGAGCTGCTGCAGCTCAGCCTGCTGAGCCTGCTGTGCACGCTGTGCTTCCTGGTTTGAAGTCTCAGCATGATGTTGCACTGCCTGAAGTGCTGCTTCTGACTGCTGCTGCTGTGCGGCAAGCTGACTTTGCAGAGCTTGCACCTGTTGTGCCGCTGACTCTTCTTGTTGAGCCCTGACATCAGCTGCAGCCTTGACTTCAGCCAACTGTTCCCCAGACTTCTGTACATCACTGAGTGCCTGCTGAAGCTGTTCCTGAAGACTTGCCAACTGCAGAGCTTGCTGCTGACTTTTCTCCTCATCCTGGTTTTGACCACAATCAATTGTCCACATGTGTTACTGAAAACTGCAACAAACACTTACAAGACCGGCATGTTTAGCGCTGATGGGCATGCTGCACATTGTTCTGCAGGCAGTGTACATCTTGCAATGCTGTCCTGATATGCAGTCAAGCGTGCATGCATGCTATGCACATTGATGCTTTATCGCTACTGCATGAACCTTGACATAGACACAGGCATACTTGAAAGCAGCCATGCACATGCATGCTGCACTGGATCAAACATGGGTCAGCAAGATTGAGCTTAACAACAAGGTTGTGTGCACCTGCTCATGCTGGTGTGTGAGGGAAGCTAGCTGAGCAGAAGCCTGGCTCATATCTGCCCCTAGCTGGCCCTGCAGTCTTGTCACCTCCTGCTGCAGCGCCTCCACCTGCTTCGCCAGAGCATCTTGTCTCTGGTCACTGTCCTCTTGCAGATTGCAAATCTGGGCCTCAGCATCTGTCAGCTTGCTCCTGAGGTTGCCTACCTCTTGCTCAGTACCTTGCGCAAGCTGAGTGGCAGAAACAGCTTGAGCCTCAGCTGCTGAGCTGGCTTCGGTGAGAGCAGTCAGCTGCTGCTGCAGGTCTGACTCCCTGGCTTTTGCAGCTGCTAAGGAAGCTGCCGCAGTGCTTTCTGCCTGTTGCTGTGCCTCTGTCAAGGCAGCACAGGTCTCTTCTGCCTGATGGGCAGCAGCAGACTGAGCACGCAGGTCAGCTTGCAGTGCTGCTTCAGATGAGCTAAGAAGTTGGTTTTCGCTCTGCAGCTTCTGCAGCTGACTCTGCAGGTGACCCACCTCTGTGCTCTGAAAGCCTTGCAGAAGGGCAAGCCTCTGCTCAAGATTTGTGGCTGTGGTTTCTGCTGTTGCTGCTCTCTCCTTTGCAGCGTCAAGCTCTGTCTGCAGGGTCTCTGCCGCGTTCACAGACTGCTGAAGCTCAGTTGCAAGCTTGTCCTTGGAGACAGACAGCTCAGACTTTTGTTCTTCTGCAGCTTGGGCCCTGTCCTCAGCTACTCGAAGCTTCTGCACAAGATCAGCCTTGGCTTGCTCAAGATCCATGCACTGCTGCAGCTTCTGCTGCAGCCTGTTCTTTGAGTCTTCTTCTGAGGAAGTCGCCACAGCCTGCAGGTCGTCCAAGTTTTGTTTCAAGTGATCTTTCTCCTGCTCCTGCTGCTGCAGTGCCGCTTCAGCAGCACTCTTTTCTTGAGAGAGCAGGGCTAGCTCCTTCTGCAGCTCAGCTTGCTTGGCTGCAGCCTCACTCTGACTTTGAGACAGTTCCTTGCTCAATGCTGAGTGCCTTGTTTGAGCTGCATCCAGCTCAGCACGCACAGCAGCAGCTTGAACTGCATCTGCCTCAGACTTTGTGGTCAGATCTGCGTTGCTCTGCTTGGCCTCACTGAGCTGTTGCTGCAGTGTTTGAAGGGCTGCTTGCAGGTCAGCATGCGCATCAGCAGCCTGCCGATCCCTCTCTTCAGACTGGCTACCAAGAGTGGCATTCTGCTGGGTGGCATCATCAAGCTGCTGCTGCAGCTGTTGATGCCTTTGCCTGAGGTCAGTACAGTCTTTGCTGGCAGCTGCAAGCTGAGCCTGCGCCTCCAGCAGCTGCTGTTGACTTTCATGAAGGGCTTTCTGGTGCTGCTGCTGGCGTTGCTGCAGCTCCTGCTGGCTAGCAGCAGCAGCAGCGGCATGCGTCTCTTGCACATCCTTCATCTGAGCAGCTGCCTGCAGGTCCAACATCACTCAGCTCACAGCACACTTGTTGGACTGTCAAAGCTGCCAGGCCACAACATGGTCTCCCATACTGTCAAAGACCCGGCTTGCAGCTGAAGTCTCTGTTGGAGTATGACTATCCATACAGCATGCTGAAATTAATCCAGACATGTACCATTATCCAAAAATACCAGGTTGCATGCTTGTAGCAAACAGGGGCATCAAGTAATTGCAGTCTGATGTAACATGATCGTGTCAAGATGAGGCAGCATTTGCTGCAAATCACCATAAAGCACGAAACAGCAATGCTTTGAACTGATGTATGTCTCACAGACGATCAGCAGCAGCTCACCTTCTCTTCTGCTTGCTTGGCATCTGACAAGGCTTGCTCTGCTCTTGCTGCAGCCTGTTTGGCCTCAGCTTGGCGGGAAAGCTGCTCATTGGCCAAGGCTGACTTCAGGTTAGCTTCCCTGGCCTCTGCAGCAGCGAGCTGGCTTGCCAGATCAGCAGCTGCCTCCTGGCTGCCCAGCAGGCTGCCTTGGTCAGCATACACTTGCAAGGCCTTGCTGGTGCAGGTCCAGATTGACCACCCGAGAGACACAATGCTCTTCACATACCCTCCTGCAACATACACAGTTGAAGACAAGGTGCAAGACAAAGTCTGCGTTCTTGTGCAGATGTGCTCCTTGCAGTGGGTGCACTAGAATGCAGCATCATCATGGCCATGCAGCACAACTGCCATTACTAAATATCTCAACCATACTGGAGACTGTCATCAATTGACACACACAGCATGCACTTGCTACCAGCAAGCAGGCGATGCAACAGGGCATGGTCAGCAGTAGTCCTATGCAGCTAGTTGCTGATCAAGTTGTGGCCAAGCTACAGACATGAGGATGCTCTGATTCAGGTGACTGTGACATGTTTACCTTGGTCATTCAAGCTGTAGAGTACATGGAAGCTGTGCGCGTCATGCGCCACAATGGTCCTGTCGCCTGAGCCGCTCCAGACATGGCTTCCCACACACTCCAGACAGCTGACACGGTCTGTGTGAGCCTTATTCTGACTAATCAGGGCTTCTAGAGCTGCATCCCAAACCAGGATGGACCCGTCTTCTGTCCCAGCCCATACATTTGCACCCACTATACACAGGCTACAGACGCCTGCATTGAACACCCTCTGTCAGGCCAGACATCTGTGTGTGCTTGCAGGGCTGAGAAAGGGCTTTAAAACGGCTTTACGGCAATGCAGTCTGCACACAAGGGATGTTTGCTGGGCTTGGCTTGACTCTCAGAGCAAGAGGAGCGATTGAATAACGGACAGGAAGGCCCCAGGACGCATCCTTTACTCAGGATAGGACATAGCAGCATATTTGTAAAACAGCGTACTGATTTATTCAAGCTTTTGCAAAAACGCAGTCATGTTTGCAGTTGTAGCTTCAGCAAACAGCCTGGGCAAAAACACGAGCTGTACACAGAGCATATGCAGTTGGTACCTTTTCCTGATGGCGTCTTCAATGACCGGGCCAAGTTACTGTCCATCTTGGCACTGCTGTCCAAATCTGTGACTGCTATTGTTCCATCAGAGCTTCCACTCCAAATCTGCAGTGGTGAGCACAGTTTGAGCTCAAGCTCAAGCACACTGTAAGTACACTTACCCTTCAGGCTCAGTCAGGGCATGGTGCAGCGGAGCATCAGCAAACAATCACACAGTCAACAGTAAGGACTAGGCAGTTGAGGTGCAGCCATGCTTTGCAGCATGTTGAAAAGCTCAGCAGCGAGGCACAAAGCAGTATAAGCTGCAATGATGTGCACACCTTTTTGGAAGTAGTGGCTGAGGTGACAGCAAAGCAGTCAACTGAGCCTCTGTGGACATTGCTTGAGCTGAGTTGACGGCAGTCATCACCAAACCACAGTTTGATCTGCACAAATGCAAATGGTGACAGCTGGCAAGCTGCAGATCTGCTGAAAAAGTGATGTTTGGCAATGAGCACAGACTGGCACAGGCAGAGTCAACAGTCAGCATTGTCATCAATGCGCCCAGTCTATGATCATTTGCAAAATTTGACAAATGCAGCAGGCTTTGCAGAATGCAGCAGGAAGTGCTCAACCAGCTTTCTGCTGCTGTTGACACACGCACATCTCTGAAGCCTGCAGACCCCCTATATAACTTTGTTCCTGAGATTGATGCAACATTGTGCATTACAGCAACAAATCTGAGAATCAGTACCTGCCAGTCATGGCCGCCTGTCAATACAACACTGCCCACTGTGCCAGCTGTGGGGATGGTAACAGCTGCCAGGATTTCCCCATTGTGAGCTGTGAAGCCCTACATCACATGTGTTAGGTAGTACAGATAGGACTGATGGAATGCCTGTTTGCTTTGCCTTCTGAGGGCATCCCGGAAGAGGCTATGAGAACTGATTGCATGCAAGACTCTCTGCTAAGTCTTGATAACAGGACAACGTTGTGACAGGGTTAAATATGATCGCCACATTTGCAGTGCAATACAATGGACAGTGTTTTGCTGCACATACAAATGGGTCAGCAACAATTGCTGCACAGATCAGACAAATTTTGTTTGTGCTGACCTTGTGCCGGATCTGCAAAGTCACAAGATCAAAAACTGCTATGGTGCCGCTTCCCGTGCAGCACCATAGATCAGATCCAACCACAGCCAAGCAATGTACCATGCTGCCAAAAGCATTTGCAGGCACAAGCTGAACATTCCTGCAATTAAACGGTATTGCCTTGCACCAAAATTGCAGTGCTATTGCATTATTGAGAAGTAGGCTAACTAATTGGAGAGCTATGTATTGTGTCAGACTCAATGCTGGTGCCAAGCAGGTGCATTTCATGCCAAGCATGCTAAGACGTGCTTTATAAGCTAAAAGACCTACTTGCCAGAGCTTAGTTCCCACTGTTGTACACCGGTCCTTCCTGCAGTGACTAGGTTTCCAACGTAAGGTACAGCTGCTTTGATAGTGCTGGCGTCCTGATTAGTGTAAGTGTGCACGGATGCCCAGCACAGTCCTCCGTGACTGGGAAGGTCGCTTTCCTGTTCTTTGCGGGTGATTGCAGTTCTGACATTCATGCAAATTACAGAATAGGGTCCCGGGCCCCGCGGCTACCGGGGCTATGGTTTGCAATGCAAAAGCTCACCTGCAGGAATATCTTGGCAAAAAAGTATGTTGCGCAACCGACTTGCATTGATGGCGATGTGTTTGACTTTGTTGCGTCACCAACAGGAGGACTTTACGGTACGCCGTAGGACGAGTATTAGGGTTGGAAAGTTGCTAGCAGGATCAAGTGGTCACCATCCTTAACCGAGTCTTGCGCAACAACGCCGCAGTCATATTCTCACGACATCGTATACGAGCGCGATGATGTCGCAAGGTTTGTGTCACGGACAGCAGCAAACCCCGTCACGAGGCTGCGCACACTGTCACGCAAGCACTAGTGGTCGACAAACGGTGCCGATTTTCCCCGCGCGCCAGCACCAGCTGCCTCGAGCGTCAGTTGGCTCACAACGCGCTTTTGACTGCGGCAAGGTCAGCCTGTGTTTTGTATGACCAGAGGAAGTGCTGACCTGGTATGTTTGCATATGTACACTGAGCTTTGGTGTGTTGCAGACAGCCTTGCGGTGCGGACACAATGCAGGCGCAGGACGACGTGCAGCAAGTCACTTCCAGGTGCACGCCGCTTCAGGTAAAACATCCAGGGCTAGAACATCTTGTCCTCAGGAGAGTTCACTGATCTTGCGTGTTTGCTCTTTGCAGTACCTAGAGAAGTTCCGCTGGACACCTACAGAAACATCGGTATCATGGCTCACATTGATGCTGGCAAGGTACGTCAACCTCGCCATTCAATACATACTCCAGAGTGCCACTCACGTACAACCCATAGCTTTCCTGACAAGCCTGTTTTCTTTGTTTGTGGCCATGGGAACAGCGGTTCCACAATGCGTATTGCTTTTGCACAAGCTGTGTTGCTGCCGAGGTGGCATTCAAAGTTACGGCCGCTGCTTGCAAGATTGTCAGACATGCTTTCTGTACAATGATTGTCTGCTGCAGACAACTTGCACAGAAAGGGTGTTATATTACACTGGCAAGACATACAAGATTGGGGAGGTGCATGAGGGGGGAGCCACTATGGACTGGATGGCTCAGGAGCAGGAGAGAGGCATCACCATCACTTCTGCTGCTACCACTTGCACCTGGAACAAGCATTTGATCAACATCATTGACACCCCAGGTCACGTGGACTTCACCCTGGAGGTACACACACCTCAGCATCTGGAATTTCATTACTAACCACAGGAACTGTAGAAACGATCCTGTCCAACGAACATTGCTCATGAGGCTGTTGGTCATCTCACATGACTTTCCGCATGAAAATACGGCACAGCATGAGAGTCACACCTGTTCAGCAGTGCTCACAGTCTCAACTGTTTTGCATTGAATGGTAGTGTGAAATGATGTCAAAGTGGCAAACGCATGGACTGCTTTTAGGTGGAGCGTGCTTTGCGTGTGTTGGATGGAGCAGTGGCTCTCTTTGATGCCGTTGCCGGAGTAGAGCCTCAGTCTGAGACTGTCTGGCGCCAGGTAATCCCCCCTCCCTTTCTTCTTATGTCCCTGCCCAACATGTGTGCCACATACTGTTCTGCACAAGGTCAGAGGTTTGCAAGATGTATAGTGCTGCTGTGTACAGCGTCATGCAGGAATGTTACATGTGCCGCTTGGAATCCATTTGGCATATTTCGCACCTCTGCCCCTCCCCCTCTATGCTCTATCATGTTGGCCTGTGTTGTGTCAAGCCATGATGCCTTTATGTGCCTGCAGGCTGACA
>JAABUP010004970.1_pt1 | contig 21057 bp, 23 predicted proteins | sample 5559201 | NCBI WGS metagenome assembly JAABUP01 (sample SAMN10711887, study PRJNA513373) | rock metagenome | isolation source: Antarctica rocks | place: Antarctica
GGCCACCTACAACAGCCAAACCCACAGCGACGCCCCCCCTCACCGCCCACAAAGCAGGGGCAGGCCCCAGTCGGCCCCAGGGGCCCGGGGGTACAGCCCTGCAAGGGGGGCTGCATCTGATGGTGGGTCAGTCAGTCCTGAGAGGGGGCTCAAGGAGTTGCATGCCCTGAAGGCATTGGAGCTCAGAGATCACCTGCTGCGTGAAATGGAGAAAGCTCAGTACAGAGCTGCTCACAGACAATCGTGAGCTCCTCACTCTCAGCATGACTGTTGTTGTAGCGTCATCCTCACATTTTCAGCTGCTCACAGACAATCGTGAGCTCCTCACCCTCAGCATGACTGTTGTTGTAGCGTCATCCTCACGTTTTCAGCTTCTCAGAGACAATCAAGAGCTCCTCAGCCTCAGCACAACTGTTGTTGTGAGCGCCATCCTCGTATTTTCAGCATCTCATGGCTGCCTGGTTGTTTCTGAGGCCAAAAACCTGTTGAGTGTTGTTCCTGTTCAATCATTGCATCTTTGGTTGATCCCAAGCGTTGCGCTCCTGCTGTTCTTCTTGAGCCATGGAGCCATGTAAAGCCATAGGGGCAACCTCAGTGTGGCAAGCATTCACAGCATCAGACAGCGTACAGAATGCAGAGCACCCAATATCCACATACTCGGCATGATCCTCACAGTGAAATATGCATGTTGCTGTGTACTTGTGCATTGGTCATTGTATCAGCCTGTGGCCCAGTACCCTAAGTGAAGCAGCTCGCGTGGCACCACACCCTGAAACTGCTTTTGAGCAGTTACTGCTGGCATCCGAGAAACTTACATTACAGGGCAATGAGCATTGTTAACCTCTCTTTCATGCTGATGGTGAGCACCCTGGTGATGAGCAGGTTGGCTGGGCAGGCAGTGCACCATGCTCAGATAGCAGGCACAGAAACAAAGAAGCTGAAGGGTCAGATCTTTGACCTGGAAAGGAAAGCAGGGCTGAGACCCCTCATCCGCCCCAGCTCAGGGGTGTCTCACCGTATGGGGGACTCCCTAGATGTGCTGGGCCACATCCCCTGGCACCCCGCTGGCAGGGGTCGCTCCACCACCCCCCTCTGCAAGGCCAGCCCTGAAATGACCAACGTGAGTCTGATGCATCAATGTCATCATATGTTCATTTTAGGTACAGGGTGGCAGTATATGCCAAAAGTGGTAGGGTTGCTCAAGATCAGCCATGATATGAATGCTATGGACTTGCATTGAGTGCTGAAATGGTCAGGTACAAAGCGTTTGATGGGATATCAGTGACTTGCAGAAGATGGAATGTCAGTGAGAAAGTGTGAATGATTCCAAGCCAGCTGCAGGAATGTAGATTGTGTTACTACAGTATCTATGCTGAAAGCAGGACAGCTGGCTTTGTACATTTAGGAAACCATGTCTATGATACACGTGAATACTCTTCTCTTGCAGACATCAACTACATCAGTTCACATGATAAATAACTGAAGAGTGCATTGAGTGATACATGCAGGAGGTGACATTTCATCCTCACATCAACCAAAATTCCTTGGCCATCATGCAAGAGCGCAGGGGCGGCAATGGCTCTGCCGGTTTCCTAAATAGGCTGGAGGCTGACCTTCATGGGCGCAAAATGCGGCTGCAGGTAGGCACCATGAAGCCTATTCTGCCATGTAAGAAAAGAAAAGAAAAAGAAAAGCTCAGCAATCATAATGGAAGCGTCCTAAGGCGGCAGCCCGGAGGTCACTGTCATGTATCTGAAGGGCTAGTTCAGGATTGCATGAAATCAGGGTGTATTTACAAAACACACCTGGTGCTTGTGCTATGCAAAGGTGGTATACGGTGACTAGGGAGTCTGACAGTGGCTGGCAATGCAGTATCTGTGCTTAGGAGATATCACACTTCAAGGCTCAAGCACTCTGTTGTTCTGCATCACTTGCTGTGTACAGTGGGTAGGAAACTGAGCTTATGCTGAGATGCATGTTTTCCTGTTTTGGACTGGTTGCACGCAGAGCACTGTTGCTCAGTTCCTGCAGACTGCACTGGAGGTGTTTCCAACACCAAATAGTACTGTCTCACTAGAATCTAGCTGTGAGGCCAGCTTTGATTTGCATATGTCATGCTGTTGGGCAAGAGCAAGAGCTGTCTTGCCTGCTGCGCTGGCTGAAGATCTGCGATGGTGTGCTGCAGAACAAAGCTGAGCAGTTGCACAGCAGAGAGGCTGTGTTTGGGGACCCCAAGATTGTCCAGAAGGAGGCCGACCGGGATGCTCACTTCCTCAGGCAGGTTTCAACATCTCATTGACACAGAAAGATAAGAAAAGAAAAGTTTACGCTTTTCGGCGGTCATGACGAGAGCCTCCTAAGGCAACAGCCTGGAGCTCTCATTGACACAGTCCTAACACCATACTTCATGCTTGTACAGTATGCAGAATCCCATTCAGCGTGACCAGAACCTTGCTGATGTTGTCAACCAGAAGTCTATACTGAGTGCACACAGCATTGTGTTGATGTCAAGGCAAACCAGGACATGACTGTGAACTAACAGCAACAGTTGAGTCATTGCTTGCCAACCCAGTGCGCAAAGTGCTTTAGCATTGGCATCATTGGTGTTGCTCAGAAGAAGCCTGTATAGAGGAAGCTGACTTGCATTGCATGCACCTAGTGCCTGTTGGCCAAGCCCGCATGTCACCCATCAACACTGCCATTGTTGGTGTCTGTCTGTAGGCAGTATGTGCAGCTGAAGACTGGACAGGACCTGCCGCGTGAGGGGGTCGAAGCTGCTCTGGATGAGGTGCTGGCCAGCTACAAGAGCGAGCTGGGTCTCACTGACAAGGAGGCCGAACAGCTGGAACACTTCCAGGTCAGCACCCTCCTACCCTCCTGCACCCTCGTACCCTCCTGCAACCTCCTACCCTCCTACCTGCCTGGAGTGTGCAATTATTGTTATTATTATTACTATCATTATCATCACCCTCCTACCAATACACACACCCTTGCCTTCTACCAATACACACACCCTTGCCTCCTACCAATCACACACCCTTGCCTCCTGCCAATACACACTCCCTTGCCTCCTGCCGATACACACACACCCTTGCCTCCTACCAATACACACACCCTTGCCTCCTACCAATCACATACCCTTGCCTTCTACCAACACACACACCCTTGCCTCCTACCAATCACACACCCTTGCCTCCTGCCAATACACACACCCTTGCCTCCTGCCAATACACACACCCTTACCTCCTACCAATACACGCACCCTTGCCTCCTACCAATACACACAACCTTGCCTTCTATCAACTACACGCCCTTGCCTCCTACCAATACACACACCCTTGCCTCCTACCAATACACACAACCTTGCGTCCTAATGATACACAGTAGAAAAGGAATGCAGAGACTTTTTCCGTTTGTGATCGTAGCAACCTCAAATCTACCTTACACCACACCCTGTAGGAAGGCTGTCAACAGAGCTATGAGACCAGAGACCTTATGCTAAGCAGTGCTGTGGAAGAAAATATCTGTCACACGTTAATCGGGCGAGGACTTGAATGGAACATTACTATGCCAGATGCTGACAATGCCACCTGATGTCTGCCTAGTCATATAGTTTTGTTGCAAGCTCTTGATCTGGGCATGCAGATTTCATGGGTTTCTGAGCAGACCATGCCTGACAACAGCGACTAGCTTTACAGTTTGCAGACAGGAGAATTTGGCGACTATAAATTTTGACATGTCAGTTACTCATAATGAACAAGCTTACAAACACTCGACCTCAACACAGGCAGCAGTGATGTAATGTGATGCAATGCGAGCATGTGAGGCCCCACAGACAAAGCACTGCCTGCATCACACCATGAAATACATAAGCGTTTGATATGCTTTCATGCATGCCATTGGTCATGAGTTCTGTGGCATTGAAGCTGACACTTTGTTGCAGGGTAATGCAAAGGTGCAAAGGATTGTGGTAATTCTGCGTGGTCACCAGTTCATGGAGCGCTATCAAGCCGAAATCAACGCCAGGGATGAGCGGATGAAGGAATCCAAGAGACTTGGGTTAGTCACACCAGCTTTCTTGCATACTCATGCTGCTGTATAGGCCCATGAAGTGGTGACAGCTCTTTGCATGGAAGTATACTATGCTGTGCAATATGCATGCTATGCGACACACCTGCTATCTTTGAATGCTGGCAATGCAATGGCCATACTACCCGCATGACATCATTGATGACCGTGTGATGCTCATGTGACGTTCATGTCATGATCTTCAGGAGGGAAGTACCCAAGAAGACACGCATGACTGCTCCAGAGGTCAACCCAAACACAGATGAGCTGGACATCAAGAAGTGTGCCGCACATTTTGAAACGTGTGGCTGGGACAGCCTGGAGTTTGACCCCAGGTGCTTACCCTCCCACCCTGGCATGCCTCCCCCATGCCTCGGCTTGCCCTTCCAATCGGCCCTGTCATCTGCCACTCAAACTTTCCTTTGTTTGAGCCTGCTCTAGCATATACAAGCCTTCACCAATGCCACATTGCACATGCATGGCAGTTGTGAGGTTCCAGACAAGACTGTCAATGCATCCACGGGGATGATGCAGTCCTGGGGATGATGCAGTCCTTGAGGATGTTGAAGTCCTGGGGATAATGAAGACCAGCAGGAGACTCAGGACAAGCCAGCATAACATTTTGGGAATGGTTCAGTAAGTTCTATGTGTTATGCAGTTCTGGGGGTCCAGATAAGAAGTTTGATGGTGTGTTGAAGAGGGTGAGGGCCCAGCAGGAGGCCCAGGATAAGGCCAACGCTGCTCTGCAGGCCAGCAAGGCTGCCACAGTCTCCATGCTCATACCTGACGCTAAAGTTGACTGGTCCAAGTTCAAGTCAGCACCTACCCGCTGTTGTTGCTGCGCTTTGTGCTGCTGGTTGCTGTGGTTGCTGCTGCTGCTGCTGCTGGTTGCTGTGGTTATTACTGCTGCTGCTGCTGCTGCGCAGCATGCGTTGCTGCTGTCTGTACATTGCTCATTTGGCAGCTGCTGCTACCTTCTGCTGCTGCTGCTGCTGCTGCTGCTGCTGCTGCTGCAGCTGCAGCTAAACATATTAGTCATCAATTAATGCTGCTGCTGCTGCTGCTGCTGAGGCATTGTCATGTTGCAAGCTGAGCTGAAAAGCACAGTGCACAATGTATCATGAGTGCTGCACCTCAGTGTGGAAGGGATCAAGATACAAATGTGGGTGCAACAGGTCTGATGGTCTGGAGTCCCTGCAAGAGAGTCAGATGAAGCAACAGCAAGCGGCAAAAGCAGGCAAGAAGGAGGAAGACAGCAAGCCTGGCAGGCACAACCTGAACTGGACGGTGCAGCTGCTGGCCGCCTGCAGAAAAGACGAGCTGGAGAAGCTGGAGAAGTGGCAAGGGGTGCCTCGCTGTGTCGCCATGTACAGGTGTGAAAAGAAAAGAAAGGAAAAGAAAAGACTGCGCCTTTCGGCGTCAATTTAATGAGAAGCCCAGTATTATACCGGGCTGCCCAGTGTACAGGGTCATCCCTCTCAGTCCTTATGCGTCGTCAGCCTTGCTCCAATGCCTTGCAAAGGTGTACTCACTCTTGTGTTCACTCTTGTGTCCACTCTTGTATTCACTCTTGTGTTCACTCTTGTGTTCACGCCTGTGTTCACTCTTGTGTTCACTCTTGCATTCACTCTAGAGTCCTGAGATGCTGTCAATCTGGCTTTATTGCATTGTACACAAGTGATTGTTCTTGGATGGGTTGTCAAGGGTGCCCTTTGTGCATGTGCATGTGCAATCTCCTTTTGTAACTCACTTGTTGTGCGCCTGGCTGAGTGATTGTACACAAGAAAGCATTTGACTATATTTGAGAAGCGATCCTGTCATGACTGCAGTACAAAGTGAGGGTATTGTCAGTTGTGCTGCATGTTCACATGTGCCCAGGTCACAACACAAGGCCAATGCTGGCCTGAGCTGCAACAGATCTGATTAAAGGCAATTTCGTTCCTGCACGTCTACTTATATTTACATACATGTCTACTCATGTAGAATGCTCCGACTGCCAGGTGCTGAAACAAGCAGGGCTGTTGAGAGCCAGCCAAGCTTCAGGATGGCTTTGAATATGAAGAGTCAAGATTCATGGCAGGCCTGTAGATTGTTGATGTCAACGGTCTGCTGCACAGAGCTCCAGACTGCTGCCTTAGGAGGATCCCCTTATGATCGCTGAAATCGTAAAAATTTATGTTCTTTTCTGCTGCACAGGGCTATCAACAGCCAGAGATTCTTGGAGTTCACAAGGGAGGACTTAAGGAAGCGTGAGGAGAAGCACGAGCAGGCCATGAAAGCCTTGGAGCCCCACCGCAAGCAGCTCAGCAAACTGGACGCTGACAAGTTCTTTGGCCGCCTCATGGATGATAACGAAAAGCGAAAGAAGAACAGGTGAGACGTGCTCATTGCTGTGTCACAGTTTCTCATCAAATTGGCTGTTGCCTGCAAGCAGGGCAGTGTATGTGCACATGCCTCATAGGTATGGGCATTTCATGCATCCTGGCTGATGGCCAGTCTCATGTGGTCAATCTGTCCTTGCATGTGGTGTCTGCATGGTCAAGCTGTTGTTGCTTCATTAAGACAAATCATGATACGGAGCTCTTGGTTCTGGCACTGACGCTCATGCTTTGCATGTTGTTGTGCAGAGCCGATATGATCAAGAAGGCAAGAGAGGCAGAGGAGAAGAAGATTGCTGACTTCCTTGCCACTCAAAAGCATCTCAGTCAAAAACACCGACAACCCCATCGTGCTCACTGAGTCACTTGTGAAGCTGCCCCACATATTGCCTGACTGAACGACTCTGTTGTTTTTTATTGACGTATGCAGTAGTGTACAAAATTGAGTTGGAGTATGCACAAACTCAGGCAGTGTTGCACCTATTAGTAGTGTAGCAAATATGATAGACACCTGGTGGACAGCAGCAGGCGTCTACCATAAGTGTGTAGACACACCTATAGTGAGGGTGAATGGCGCCCCTGGACAAAGGCAACATTCTGATAATATTATGTAGCTAACACCGTGTGAGCTGCCAGGCCAACCTGAATCCATATCGAGGTCATCTCTTGGGTCCATTGTAGATGACCTGAACACGTCCAGATGTCTGTGTGCTATCTTACATTCTCAGGCTTTTTGAAACATCACGATTCACAACTTGCGGTCAAGTGTTGAACATGTTAGCACTGACATTCTGTGATTGACGTGTTGTGTAAAGCCATTTTTTCCATTGAGCAGGCTTGAGCGTCATACGAACAAGGCACAATCTGATGCCAGCATGACTGAAATGACACATGAGCTGCAAATCTTGCTGTGGATGCACCTGGCCAGTCCCATCATGGGACTCCCATGGGACACACTTGTAGGTACGGTACTCATTCGTAATGGGTCTTACGGTATGTAAGAGACCGGGTTGTCAATTTTGTCTAGTCAACTTCGGTCAAACTCCAAAGTGGTATTCCAAAGTGACAACGCCGAGAGAAGGCGCAACGGGGACTTGCTAGCTCTTCAGGTAAGGCTAGTGTCGTAGTGTGCAAGTCAGGACGTCTGTAAAATGTTTTCTTGGTCGTTGCACAGCAAGCTGACACTCTTATGTTCGACGCAGAGGATAACCGGCAGTGACCTTTGGACTGTCGTTCTTTATTGCAGCTAAGAAGTGACCTGGCCAACTTTGCCCACAGTCGCACAGCACGCCTTGCAGCGGTCATCAACTGCAATGGGAAGCGGACACTCTACCGCTAAGGCCGCTGAAGAACAGCAGCCCGAGAACGGCACAACCCTCTTCGGTTCTTGGGATAAGCCAGTTGCCGACGCCTACGCGCTGAAGAAGCAGGTCTCCAAGAAGGGCCGAGCAGTAGTCAACAAGGCAGCTGATGCAGCTGGAGCAGCAGCAGGCAGCACTTTCCAGATGGAAGCAGGGGCTGGAGTCAAGCCTTCAGGAGCGAAAGCAACCTGTGCCAAGAAAGGCCCAGGTACAGTATATGCTTGGTCGCCTTCATCATGTATCTGGTCAATTGTTCAGCGCTGCTGCCAAAATGTATGGTCTGCAACCAGCCTGTGAAAGGCTTTGCAGCGCACTGGGATGGGAGTTATCTGTGTCGTGGGTGCAGGGGCTGCCAAGGGCGTCAAGGCAAAGAAGGGTGGAGAGGCATGGATGCTGAACCAATCCAACAAGGATCCTGCAAAGGTGACTGCAGCCAAGCAGGCTCTGAAGGGCAAACTCAGCAAGCCCATGCCAAAGAAGACTGCACAGGTACCATTTGTTGACAGGCAGTCACTGGGGTCCGTCAGCCCCCCCCCCCCCCCCCAACAACCAAAACCAATCTGTCCCCCTACCCTGTCCTTTGTTCTTCCATCTAACCTGTATGTGTTTCCTCTCACTAGCGCAGCCGCTACCCAGCTTGGATTGTACTCTGCTGTTAGTGGCTGTATTTACTATCACAGCTTGCAGGCTCAAATTGGTAACACATGCATGACCAGCTACACGCTGCTAGTCTTGTGGTGCCTAGTGACAGCCTGTGGGTTGCTTACAGCCTCACGACAGCCTGTGGCTCGCTTGAGCCACACACATTTAGCCCAGACTGAGGGTTTGTAGTTTCGCTTGAGCCATACACGTTGTGCCCAGACTGAGGATTTGTAGTTTCACTTGAGCCACACACATTGTGCCCAGACTGAGCATTTGTAGTTTCACGTCTTGTATTGCAGGCCAAGCCCAATGGACAGGGCCCATCAGCCAACAAGACCTCTGCTGTCAGGACTGCTCACAAAGACCAGACAGGTGGGAGGCAACAAGCTTGTTCTGCCTGTTGCCATGCATGCATTACCTGCAGTGCACCAGCAGTTTGAAGGCTGCATCTGTTTGCTCTGATGCAACACTGTGAACACCAGCCAGTCAGCCCAGCTGGTCTGTGAATCTATATGTTCATGACCCAATTTGACGCTTCAGATCAAAAGTTTGACGTCACAGTTGATGCATGCTGTTGGAGCACTCATGCTCAGGCAGCTTCTGGATGGTATCCAGACATGGGTTTGTTGGTCTGTCATTGTTTATAATCTACAGCATGGCTGCTAGACCAGAGCTAGAAAGGGTGTTCAAGCGCCACAAGTGAAGGTAGAACTATCCATAATTGCAGGAGAGGATGGGTATTCAGTCTTGATATCTGTGCAGGAGCAAAGAAGAGCAAGGGTGAAGCGTGGACAGCAGGCACCTCCTCCAAATCTGTGGCGCAGATGAGCAAGCGCAAGCTGGCAGTTGCTAGCAAGCTCGGAGCGAAGAAGAGCAGCAGTGTGGTGAAGAAGAGCAAGGCTGCAGCTGGCAAGGCCACGAGCCTGGCTGGCAAGGCTTCTGAGGCAGCACAAAGGGTGGCCACTGCTGCTCAGGGGGCTGCTGCCACTGCAGCCACGACTGCACAGGGCGCTGCCACTGCTGGTGTACAGGCTGTACAGAAGGTACGCAAGCCTTTACGACGATATGCAGAGCATGAGGTCCAATCTCGACGTCAGCGTTATTTGCACTCGTCAATGTTGTGCCCTTCAACCTGTACATCATGGCTTGCGTACAGGCTACGCATCTCAGGCAGCTCTCCTTGACACTCCAGGTGTTTGTTGTCATAGCGCATTGGTGCTATACTGCATGCATGTAAGCCAAACATGCCTCACACCACCAAGTCAGCATGTCTTGTCTACACTTGTATGCTGTCAGGCCTTTGTCGTTGTTGGTACCCCATTATGGGATTTGGAGGCATGGCAAGCCTGCAGCTCAAGACTGCTTAGCATGCCAGAAAGCTTCCATTCCCTGACTTTAATGCACTATCACATGATTTCTATCATCTAGACAAAGAGTCACAACTGAGGCGCATGCACCTCACATCTCTCTGCCGGGAGCCTGATGAACAGCAATACACCCCGCATGACATACTTTAGTGTATAATATAACGGTATGATGAATCTCACAATGACATGTGTGTTATGCCCCGCATGACACGTTATAATGACATGATGCATATCATGATATACTGAATGTTATGATGACATGTGAGTTACATACAATGCCTTGCGGCAACAGGCTGCAAAGGAGACAGGGGCTGCAGAAGAGGCGAGCCACCTGGCTGGCAAGGCCGCTGCAGCTGCCAAGGGTGCAGCACACGTCGTCCAGGGAGCCACATCCATGGTATGACAGCAACAAGCCATTTTGACATCTCAGGATCTCATCTCTCTTTCCACAGTCCAAAAGCACAATGGCTGCTTTGTGCTGCTGCTGTGTTAGTCGTGGTTCTGTTGCTCGAGAGCTGTCACCACAAATGCCAACTCTTGCTGGGCTCCACAAATTATCAGACATCCTGTCGCGAAAGACTGCTTGTTGCTTGTTGCAATGCTGCAGCTACGTCACAATGCATTCTGACCAGCAACACATTCACCAAGTCTTTTCCAGATTCGGTAATGCAGCATGCATGCATGGCTGATCTTCACAGTTGGCTGCACCATGTGTGCTGCAGGCGGTGGGTCAAGTAGGTGCAGCTGGGGTAGCAGCTGAGCAGGAAGTGAAAAAGGCAGCTTCCAAGACACCCAAGGTTGGTAGTATATCATAAAACACCCCGTGTTGCAACTCTGTCTGGTGCGAGCTGCGCAGCACAGTGCTTGACTCTTTGGGGCGCAGTGATAGCTACGCCTTGCACACATGATTGACACATGATGCAAGCAATGCGCACACCCATCAAAACTTGGCTGTCAGGGTTACTGATGTGGCTGATGTTGTCCTTAGGCGGCTCAGAAGGTGAAGAGTGCAGCTCAGACAGTAAAGTCTGAGGCAGAGGGGGCTGCTGAGACTGTCATATCTGAGGTGAAGAAGAATGCTGGGAAGGCGGCAAAGAAGGTGCCCAAGGCCAAGAAAGCTCTGAAGCGCATGGTGTCCGAGATCGATGCTCAGGCTGCAGGTCAGACAGCTGTGCTAATCTTAGCTTCACATTGCCTGTAGAAAGATGGGCAATGCTAGCATGCAGCTGAGATCAATTGCATTGTGCACCTCATGTCAGGTGGCTTTCTTGTAGCTTCTTGCTACGTACACAAAGGCTTTAGGCTATGTTTTTGAGTTGCTGTGAGACATGCGTCATGCAAATCGACAACTGGAAGTGAGACAAACCGGTGAACAGATCAGGTCTGGCATGCTCTTTGAGTTGACAATGACCATGTTTGTGAAATTGCAGAGACTCAGGGTTTGGGTAGAGGAAAGAGGCAGAGGACGCAAGTCAAGACTTTTGAGCCTGAGATGTGACCAGATTTACAGTGAACATCGTCTACGCACTGGATTGCCACATTCCAAACATTGCCTGTACAGGCAATGTACATGTACAACATTTGATCAGCAGCTTGCCATTGAGAAGTTGCAACTGATCTTGTCTTGTGGGTCCATGTCTAGCAATTTGCCTAGGTGGACACGCACCCATCAGCATGTAAAATGCACACTCCAGCTAGGTGCAAAAGTGAATATTCGTGCATGACTCATTGATGATGCCTCAGTTATTTCTGGTATGTATTTGTTGTGTAGTGTAGTACAAACATGAAGATACAAACCATGTGTCAATGCTTTTGACCTTCATGTGTTGCACATACCGTAGTACGATGAACTTGGCAACAAATAAGGAGCTTGCCACTCTGGCTGACAAGCCCGGAATGAAGCAGGGTCCTCCAGCAATAACATGTCTGTTGGCTGGCTCCAGATATGAGTAGGATTCCTTGTCTCAGATGCAAAACATCATGTCAAGTTGGCCCAGCAGTCACAGGACCCCTGCCCCGACGGGAAAGGCCTCTGACCTCCCTTGCCAATTGGCCATGGGCAGTGGGCAGGTTTAGGTGCTTTCCGCCTATGCACCGCAGTCGAAACATGCAAGGCCGCAGGTCGTTGACATCATTGCTCTGACCTGTCGGACCATGCCTGCAAATGCTTGCAATGGTGCCCTTGCAGGTTGCATTGCTCGGCTTAAGCAGTTTGAGACTGTCTGCCGTCCGTTAGTGCTTTGGTAGCCCACTGCACTGTCTCTGGTGTCTTTGCATGCATTCGATAGTTTCTAAGCTATACGCGCAATGTAGTGCATCAGTGTTGTCTGCTGAGTGTGTTCGAGAGACTATGTCGGGCCTGATTGTCTCACGTACAAGGAGGTGATCAGCATGTGTTGGTGACATAGATCAAAGCGACAGGCGGCAATTGCGGCATTCAAACATGTGCAGCCTTCGTTGCTCAATCTGCTTGGAATCCGCGCAAGACAAGCAGGACGAGACAGGATGGGCCGTGCTGGGGTGTGGGCACGTTTTCCACGCTCACTGCCTGCAGCCAAGCCTGGAGCACAAGAAAGCCTGTCCAAATTGCAGAGTAAGCTCAGATCTGGCCCTGTGGCAAGCAAAGCATTGAGCTGCTGAGGCCTGACTGCTGCTGCAGAAAGGAGTCAAGTCAGCTAAGGGAGCTCAAGCGCTTTTTCTGGATTTGGTGCCTGCCATGCCCATGACGCCATTAGGCAAAGGCAATAGTCCTTCTGACAACAGATCAAGCATCATTGCTGCATCTGCGTATAAAGTTAAGCGAGCAGCAACGCTGCTGCTGCTCCTCTGCCACAAAGCAGTTGGTTCATGGCTACCTTACCAAGCACAAACTCTTTGCATCATCTGTGGTATACATTCAGCATGAACATTCACATGATTCAACATTCACCATGTACATTCATCATGAATCAACAAAGGTACCTGGCATGAACAATTCGCTGGAACGCCTGTAAATTGTTATTGATATTATGTACATTCACCATGAATCAATAAATGTCATCTTGCAGGTCCGGCAGCGGCTGTACAACACCTCTGTGGGCAAATGGAAGCTGTATCAACCGTACATGCAACCAGCTGCTGATCTGCTGGACCCCATGGTGAAGCGCTACGAAGAAGAGTATGCTGTCTTCTTCAGCAGCCCTGGGCAGTCTGTGAAGGACGAGTTGTGACACATATGAGTGCCGAGCTACTCTTTCAGCTACCCGTAAATGCAAGTCTGCTGTTGGCAACAGTGGTCAACTGACTCGCGTTCTGCCTCTATTCTGTGGCAGAATAGAGGCAGAACGTCTGCTGCTGTGTCTAGTTAGTCTGTTTCATCCACCTTGTGGGTTCATGTGGAATAGCTGCTCCTGTGAGTGTGCACAGTTTAGCAGAGTCACCCTCCTGTGAGTGTGACGCTCTACCAGGAGGGTGACTCTGGCCTGTGTCTCTGCGAGATTGTGGGTCAAGGTAAGGTGAACCAGGACAAAGGTGAATGCAGGCCTGTTGTGGTTGCCTTGCTATGTTTTGGTATTGGACTGTGACAGGCAGCCTTTATCGCTGGGCGTCACGCTAATCCAAACTTGCCACTTTTGCTGGAAACCTGTTACATTGTGTAATCTGTCTTTACAGTCATTGAAAGCTCGACCTGCACAGTCAGGTTTGTTGCAGGCTGCGCTCAAAAATTTGATCTTGGCAATTGGTCTTCTGCACAGCAGGCTCAGCCATAATTGCCAAAACTGATGACTAAACCACTGGTGACTCAAAATTTGGCAATCACAAGAAAATTCTTGGGTTTCGTCCCTAAAGTAAATGACATAAAAGGTAACAACATACGAGTCAAAAACTCTACAGAAGATCAGTTGCATCCATGACAACATTTGTGATCATCTGATCCTATGTCCTTTGGTGCATCACTGCAAAGACAACTTCTACATCCTCTACTACATTGTGGATGCATCCTCCTGCGATTGCACTCACACACAACACTTTTGAACATGTAAAGTCTGCACCTGTTTCAAACTCTGCCTATGCATCACTTGCATATACCGAATCTCATCTTTGACTTCCATTTGTTGTTCCACACCCCCAATATTTTGACATGTTTTGGGACCTAATCAGATCTCTTCCTTTGCTACCATCTGTCTGCAGAAAAACTACATTCACAAGCAGTGCTATGTATCAGGATCCAGAGCGAGCAAACCGCCATGATCAGCACAAAATTTCACCATCAGGTAATGATTCCAGAAGCATTCTATTTGACAGCCTCTTCGCCTGTGGTCTTGGCCCAGTAGTCCTGACCCAGGCGCCACAGCACTGTGAACATGAGCCCTTGCAACCCGCTGGACAGAATCTTGGTCTTTAGCCCCCGGCCAAACAAGCCACTGAGACCATCTTTCTGAATAACTTCCTGCAGTCACCACATGCCATCTTGACTTCAGCAACCAAACACAAATGCAGCTGTCTAGTTGTGAACAGCCCTGAGAATATTGAGCACGAAAAGACAAGGCTGAGCATCTATGTGCTGTAGCTGGGCTGCACTACAGAGCAAGGATCTCAAGCTCTCCTTTGACGCTGAACGTGGCCATCTGACTCTCCGTGCAGCAGTCAGATATGCACACCAGCAGTTATGTTAACATACCTTGACCACCTCAGGGTATGTGATAGGGGTTGTGGCAGTCTGCTTGGAGGTCTTGACCACTCGCACAGAGTTGGAGCAAGTGTCAGAGATAGCTGAAGCTGAGAATCCGATGACAGCACTGCGCATGAGCCGCCGCGGCAGGTCATCATACTGAGGCAGGTTCTCATTCAGGAAGTTGTACTGCAGCAAAGTAGCCACAAATCAGCATGTGAAAATGTACTGCCAATGGCATTCTTTGCTTTGATAGTCGGTAACATGCGAGGACCTAAAGAGTCTACTGTAGCATTTGCAATCATCACATACGTGAGAGCTGCAAGCTGATATGTTGCAATGGATATTACAAACCAGCTCATTGCTGTTGCTGTGAGCCAAATTGCTAACAGTCAACACCATTGCCCTGTGACAGATCAAATAAATACCACACGCAGCAGCTGTACTGGTTGACGCATGGACCGCATGTGGTTTGCAAGTCTCTACAAGCAAGCTTGCTGTGCAAGAAAGCAGACATAAGAGCAAAATGGGATAAGATGCAAGGACAGGACACAGTGCGCAAGAGCATGTTCCTACACTATGGCAAAGCAGGACAGGGCAGCGCAGGGCAGGGCAGGGCAGGGACTCACAGTGAAGAACCAGGGGTAATGGCCCACAAAGGTGGCTGCTGACGCTGCCAAAGCACCATGGTACAGCACTGGTACACCTCCAGTCTTCACCTTTGCAACCAAGGCAGGGAATCCATTTTTGCCTTCAACCTGCACGGTCACAACCACAAGTCTTGAAGAAGCCATGCCATCTCACAGTCATACACACAGCATACATACATCATGTAAGACAAATCAAGCTGGTGCATCAATGCACCAAGTAATGATGTGTCTTGCAGATGCTGACCTGCATGATGGTCTTGGTGGCATCAACAGGCATCAACACGATTCTGAAAGCAGCAGCTGAGGCTGAGGCTACAAGTGTCTTCAGTCCAACATTCAGATGGGCTGTTGCTTCGTAGCTTTCCAGCAGGGACAGGGTACCAGCATTGGCAGCTGTGTCTCCAAACCTGCTCAATGGCCCCTGCAGCCAACATGCATGGGCTTACAAGCAGTCTTCACAGCAGGCAGGCGCTTGTTGCAGACTGCTCCAAGTACTCTGGCAGGCAACAGCTAAATTCTGCTCAAGATGGCCTGGCAGCAAAATGGGTTGTGGCAAAGGCAGCAGGAGAATGAGGCAGGCAGGGAAAGCAATTGCACAGCATTTGTAGAAACAAGCTGGTGTACCTGGATAAGAGCTGGCGCAAGACCTCGATAGAAGCGCACCACTCCTCCATCCTTGTACAGCGTCTTGAAGGCAGTAGTCATTGAGCTGCCATGACGGTACTGGTAGTTGACCGTGGTACGCAGCCACATGAGCGACAACACCTGTATGCCCATGGCAGCCATGCCTGCCAGGCAGAAGATCACAGGTTGTATGCAAAGTTTGTGTAGTGAGCTATGCATCCCTTACGCTGGACATGCGCAACAGCAGCACTGCTGACCATTGAAGCAGTCCAGTACTATGATCTCTGATTTGGGTATGTGCTAATTTGACAGGTATCAGTGCACTTTAGCAACTTGCTTTTGCCAACAGTGAGGCTCAGGTAGTGTTGGTGTGCAACACTGCATGTATACTTCAGATGTGAAACGCTCCACGCCATATGACAAGGCTTGCGGACATGGTAGGCTGATCATTGCCAATGCAAGCGGGCGGCAGTTGAGCTGAGACGCAGCCAATTCACTCACCTGGAATGCCGCCCCCCAACGCTTTTTTGCCAGCCCTTCGAAGCACATCCGATATCGCTTCAGGCTCTTTGGCCTGATACAGTGTAGGGCAAGGCAGGCACTTCAACTCCTGATGGCGGAAAGGCCGCGCCGACGAGTTTGACTGCAGGCTAGCAGTTGATCTGGTGACGCTGCTCGTGCTCGCAACGCTGACGGGAAGCGAGGTCTCAGTGATTGCGGGCAATGCATGCAGGCTACGGCATTGAGATGCGTCGTACAAAGGTGCTGCGCAGGCACCCCAGAACGGGTTCGTGTAGTGTTGCGTTGGGACTGCAGACAGCAGAGTTGAGGTGGGAGCGCAGCTGCTGACGTCAGGTAGCCTCATGTTGCACGGCCAAAGGCTTTCCACCCTCGTCTGCGCTGGTTTCTCTGTCTCTACACTTGCGTCGCGGACGCGCAGCAGACAAGTGCTGCGCACAAGAGCGTAACGAATTGGGTAGAGGTGAGGATCAGGTGAGCTGGCAAGCGTGACTACAGCGTGCGAGTAGTCATACAGCCACGTGTGTGCCAGGTCAGAATGCGTGGCAGCCATGTGCAAGCTGCCTAAGGCTTTAGTAACACAAACAAACAAATGGCGGACCTAGGTGCATTGGCCTTGCATTGTCATTGCCCCTCCCCCCCTATCTACCAGACAGGCATCAGATTACTGTTCGGTCGTGAACTGAGGTAATTTACGCATTTAGCGTTTCACTTCACAGAAAATGGCCAACTTGGGCCACACGCCGAACTTAATGACAATTGATGGCACTATCAGGTTTTGTCAAGGATTTTTGAGAAAATTTGAAGACTCTCAAACCTGCAAAACCTGTTGGACCAGATAAACCCCCGTTTTGATGTAGGTATGCTGCTCGGGAGTTTGTTCAAATTGGTAGATGTATCTTCCTGAGCACGAGCAGTGCTTTGCCGCTTTCAAAATTGGGAGCAGCCATAGGTACCACCGGTGGCAAAGTAATCACTGACCAATTGGTAGCGTTGCGGGGTAATCGCTGGAAAGGTCTGGTGAAATGAGTAATTTGCACATCCCTAGTAATATCTCTTGTCTATCTGTCCCTAAGCACTCCCTCAAGCTATGACTCCGGGATCATGTAGACAAAAAAGGAGATAGTATAGGGGCTGGGCCCCAAGAATGAGTTTGAGTCTGATACTTCCTTGACCGGCATACATCGTCTTCTTCGATAAAGGAGTAAACTCTTGCGATCCTTGCCTGTGCGGTGTACACGGGTCAGGCACCCTGATGTCCCGCTCGGGCAGCTTTCTTGGAGCCATTGGTCTCGGCAGCGACGACTACTCCGCCGCTCATAGGGCGACGCTAGGAAGGGAAACTGGGGACCATACTCCACGACCACACAGAGCTACCGCTGGAAGAGACACAAGCGACCACCCCACGAGACCAGAAAGTCCGACCTTCAGATTCTCGCTTTGGCCTGGGGCACCAAAACCGGCGGTCCAGGCCAAGCCAATAAAGCTCACATCAAGTATCTTTGTATCAGTGTTTGGTAAGCAAGACTGCTGAGGGTGCAGTCATTCTGATTCCCTCTCGAAACTCGGACCGTGATCTTCTAGCTCACTTTGCAGAGGACGACGGCACCGCATGGGAGCAGAGTGTTGCTTCCAATCTGTCCCAGAGGTGATGTCAACAACTGACTTCGCGGCAGTAAGCCAAAGGGTACCGTTTGAAGGGCAATTGACGAATGCATGGCTCTTGCAGGTTTCTGAAGTCTCTTGCGCACACGGCATCACACTTGACAGATGACTGGGCCGAGTTTGAGTTTCTGCACGTCAACTTAGGTCCCCACTGGAAGCAGTGTGAAGCTCAACAGCTGTTCACCACTGTTGTTGATGTAGACAACACCGGCTGGGAACGCCCTCCAGGACTAGGGACATGTGCATTGGAAAAAACCTTCTTTCTTTGCCATGTCATCCACAATTGGTTGAGGTCCAGCGATGACCATGGTGTGGTAAGTCGTCAGCATTGTATTTGTACAGTATGTTTGAGACAGCCCTGCTTTACTTCTGATGTGAGATTATCCCTCGGTCACATCACGTACATCTGTGTTAGGCTTACTGGAATGCTGTTGATGCATGCATGCAGGTGTTGCATGTGCATGGCTTCTCAGGAGTGGGGCTTCACTGTGCCTATCTGATTGTTGCCTGCTACCTGCTGTACAGCTGTGAATTTGACACTTTCACAAAGGCATGGGAGTCCCTTCCCAACCCTTTGATGCAGCTTGTGTCATGCCCAGGCGGCAGCCAGACACCCATGCAGAGGCAAGCCACCACTCTACCTGCATGACACCACAGAGCCAGCGATGCATTAACACACTGCATGCATCTGACATGTGACCTTGCACCATATGCAAAACGGCATACAACAGCTGTGTAAACAGTCCTGTGCATGTGACATAATGCTAACAGTAAACGCCTTTCTCTGATACACATAATCTGCATAACATCAAGCAGCTGCTGCTGCTGCTGCTGCTGCTGCTGCTCAACGCTGATGTCATTGCTGCAGGAACATCACTCAGGCTCAAGCCAGATACGGCATGTACTTCCACAGAGTGCTATTCTCAGGGACTTTGCAGAGGCAGCAGCGAACACGGGTGACACTCAGGAGGGTCACCCTCACCTCACTGGAGCGCTTGCTGATGCACCAGCAGACTTCACCTGCCTCCAGAGCCACAGGCTCTCCACAGTCTCCCAACAAGCGCACAGACGTTTCAATGGACACCTTTTTCCTCTGTGTTTATTCGGCCAACCGCATAGTTTGGCATGGGCAGACAACTGTAGAGGTGAAGCAGTCACCCAACAGTTGCATGCAGCAGTGCATTTACGCATTCCTGTCTTGGAATATGGATGAACATTTGGCTGATGCCCATTCAGCCTCTTTGTAGCTTGAGTAGTCTGCTGGGTGGCACGCTGCGTACCTTTCCAGACTGCTCTGCTTAATTGTGTGAAGGGTTTTGCCTTGGCTTTCAGGCTTTGAGGCATCATGCCTGCTACAGCTTTTTGCTTGAAAGGCTGCGCTGAGCAAGCCTGGATGCGCAGGACTTGGGCTCAACCGGGTTTGTGGTAGAAGCAGCGATTCATGGAGATGTGACCATTGGTATCTGGCTGGGAGGGCACAAGAGGGACAGAGATGTGCCGGCTCTTGCGTACCAGTTCCACACTGCTATGCTTGATGCTGACCAGGTAGAGGCATATCTGACATTTACGCCATATCATGCACCTCAAAGAACTGGAGCTTTGTTCTGCACAGGTCTACAGATACTGATGTATTGTTGACCCAACACCATCAAACCTGCTGATGCTTCCCGACGTGCTACTGCTGCAAATGACTTTTTGCTTGGTAACATCCCCTTACCTTTCTGCTCTGTCTCTGGGCCTTTAGCACTGTGCTGCCCACCTGTTCTGAGCTTGTCCTGGTGGCGCAGCTGCTGCATGTGCCAGCCAAGAAGTTGGATTTCCCCCTGGGCAGCCCCTTGCATGCAGAAGCAGCCCATCAGGAGGATGTGGGCATGGACATTGTCTTCAGCATCCAGCAAATCACAGTGGAAGAGGGAAAGGCTCACAAGGACAGGTGACATGGATGCACTGCATGCAAGATAGCCTTGACTGGTCCCACTGAATGAGACACAGCTGTGGCGCTGCGTGAACTGCATGAGGCAAAATCTTGCGCTGCCAAAGAACTTTTCATACACAGCAGGCAACTGGCCTGCAAGGTATGCACATGGGCAATGCCTCTATGCTAGGCGAAGCCCAGTTGTCCTTGTGTGGGGTTCCTTGTAGGCTTTAGTCAGCTATAGCATCAGAATGCAAATGGACCGCTGTGCATTGGGTCTGAGCACATCACGCATGAGTGTTTTGCGTGACTGCAAGTATTAAGCGTCTGGGCAATGACACACATGTATCTAATCTGCAGCACTGGAGAGTCAACTCTGCAGGATCTGCAAGACCAGTGGAGGACTGAGATCACAGGAGTGGCACCTGAAGGGTAATTCTGTCTTGCAAAAACTGGCATATCACTGCAGCTTCTGTTGACATCCTGAGCTATTTGTGCCTGTCTGCTGGTGATTGTGCAGCCAAGTAGCAACAATTTGCAGCACACGTAGATGAGACGTGCCCACATTACAAAGACTTTCCTCCACTGCATGGCCTTTGGGAAAGACGCAATTGTTTGCAACTTTGACGCAGTCATATGCAACAGTGAACATGGCCAGGGGCACTCATGCAATTTACATGAAGCAGACTACAGTACAGCCATCCATCAAATGCAGGTTTGGCACAAACAACTTGATCGCCGAGATGAATGCTGCCCACAATGCATTCTTGAAGCCATCGGACATGGGGGCTTCAGCGCTGTCAACAACTGATGATGGAGCAGCTGCCAACACAGCTTTGGCTGCAGCCAGTCTCCCACATCTTGCTGCAACTCCACCAGACGCCACATCAACCAGCAATGCAGCCACAGACGCAGCCAAACAGTCACCTGAATCCACAGCAACAGGGGATGCTGCCGGACCTCAGCCCCCACCCCTGACTGGTGGGGTCAAAGGCCCACCTCCGCCTCCACCCCCGCCAGGTGGGGCTAAGGGCCCACCCCCGCCCCCACCCCCACCAGGCGGGGCTAAGGGCCCGCCCCCGCCCCCACCCCCACCAGGTGGGAAAGGTGGCCCACCACCGCCCCCACCCCCCCCAGGTGGGAAAGGTGGCCCACCACCGCCCCCACCCCCACCAGGGGGAGCCAAGGGGCCGCCCCCTCCACCGCCCCCTGGCAAA